>Ga0180433_10012057_pt1 | contig 10146 bp, 7 predicted proteins | sample SS_ome_8_FD_132980 | JGI IMG/M metagenome (GOLD analysis project Ga0180433, IMG submission 132980) | Hypersaline lake sediment archaeal communities from the Salton Sea, California, USA - SS_1_D_1 metaG | ecosystem: Environmental > Aquatic > Non-marine Saline and Alkaline > Hypersaline > Sediment...
ACGTTCCCGAGGTGATCGGTCTTTACAACCAAAAAATTGAGTTCTTCCGGAAGCTCCTTCCTGCACTTTTTTCATTATGTAAAAGAACGCTTTATAACCCTAAAGATACTTTTTTTTTAATTGAAAGAACCTTCAATTAAAAGAAAAAATTCATCAACGTTGCAAGGTATGTTGATGCAACGTTGGCAGTAACGTTGATGATATTTTAAGATACCGAACGCATGAGTTTCTGGAGTGAACGCATAAAATAATACCGAACGTATGGATTATTGGAGTGAACGCATAGGAAAATGATACTGAGCGTACTGATTTTTGGAGTGAGCGCAATATCCCCACAGGCAAAATGATCCGGCTCCTGCACCTGCCCAACATTTTGCCTGTTCCGTGACCCTGCCCTGCGTAGCCGAACCAAAGTAACATAATGATTATTATTGAACAAAACACTTTCAAAGGTGTAAACAGATCAATCGTTTTGTCAGCAATAATAAGCATTATATTAAATTGGCACACACCTGCCCGCCGTCCTGATCAGGAGCCGGTGGTTGCCTTCCGCCCTCTATGTTGTTCGTGGTTCTATTCCGGTCTGTGCTTCGGTTGGAGCCCCGATCTTTATTTATAAATCACAGATTTATCAATAAAATCGGGGTAAGTTTAAGTATCATAGCTAGTAATCAAAATAATGCTCCATAATTTCATTTAAACAATCTGCAATGTTTTGTTTATCTATATCGTGCAATTCAATATCTTGGAAATTAATATCATCATCATAAAAAATATTATTTCTCTGGGTAACATGTAGCTCGGTTTTATAGTTTTTATTTTCAAAAATAAAATCAACTTTAAATGTTGTTCCTTTTTCGCTGCTTTCAAAAAAAATTCTAACTTTTATCTTGTGATTATCTATATGTATAAATAAATAAGAAGGATTTTCAGTTACTTTAAAAATGTTGTCTTTATCTTTCATATAATTATGATTTATATTCAATTTTCTTAAAAATAGTAAAATTTCATCTCACAATAAAATTCAAAATCCCCCTTAAGATTTGTTGTAAGCCATTAAAAAGCCTGTGGGTATCCGCCGACGCCGGAGGCTATGGCGGATAAAAGGAGATGCAAGGTTTTTTGATTAAAAATTTATACCATTAAGATTGATTGATAACAAATAAATTTTTCATCAAAAACCCACAGGGCTTGACCTTGCATAGCGCAGGCGATGGATTATCTTGCTTATAACAAATTTTAAGACCGCCCCCTGTGGGTAGGATCGTGCCGGCAAGTGTAGCAAAAATACAACACTGTCGGGATCTCCTGCAAGCCTGTTGTTTTTTTTGCTACTCTTGCTTTCCGGGGTATGCAAGTGATTGCGGTTTTCATTCCTGTTAAAAGTAATCTCAATTAAAAATAAAAACCGCATTGACTTGCATACAGAAGGGTCAGGACAGGGATTGCAGTGCCCTCCGGACGAGTGACGAACCTCTTTGGTGGTGGGCTTGGCAGCAGACATTTAGAACGAGGTACTTGCGGGCTGGGGAGCGTCAGAGAGGGGCTATTTAATATAAGATAAATTATAGCTGACAAACAGTTACGCCGTTTACACCTTTGAGAGTGTTTGCTCCTATAATTTTTCTTATGTTAAATTTAGCTCAGGGCATAAATATTTTCTGGCACATGTTTTTGACTGCAGGGATATGGAAGGTTCTCAAAAACTGTGACAGAAAATATATGCAGAAGGGCTTTGGCAAGGGAACAGGCAAAATGCGGGGCTGGTGCAGGAGCCGGATCATTTTGACTGTGGGGAGTGGGTCAGGGTTATTCTTTTTCTTCAAGGGCAGAAAGACTTCTGATAATATCTTCCTTAGATGGCAGTAGTCCTTTCAGTTCTTCAGGAAGCTTCCTGCTTAATGAGTAATCAGTAACACCCATTGGCTTTTTTGCTGTCTTTAATGCATATTCCACAACTGTCCGCTCTTTGGTTTTGCAGACTATTATTCCAATTGACGGGTTTTCATCTTCTAATTTGACGGTATCATCCAGAACAGCCAGGTAAAACTGCATCTTACCGGCATACTCCGGTTTAAAATTAGTCGTCTTTAACTCTATTGCCACAAGACTCTTTAATTTCCTGTGATACAACAACAGATCAATATAAAAATCTTCTTCACCTACCTTTACATGGTATTGATTTCCTATAAAAGAAAAGTCCCCGCCCATTTCAAGTAAGAACTTTCGGATATTCATTATTAATCCCAGTTCAAGCTCTCTTTCTTTGTAATCTTCGGCAAGCTCTAAAAAGTCAAAAATATAATTGTCTTTTACTGCAAGCTTAGCCTGGTGCTTGTACTTTTCTTCCAGTGATTTGTCAAAATTAGTCTGATTTGCTAAAAATCGCTGATATGAACCGCCTTCTATCTGGTGAAGCAACACATTCTTTGTCCAACCGTATTTTTTTGTCATCCTAATATAAAATTCCCTTTCCAGGTCATCACTGCATTTCTCAAAAACATAGATATTATGGCTCCAGCCAATTTCTCGCACCAACAGTGCGAGTTTTTCATTTTCCCGGTATTCAAGATGAAATTTTCGCATACGCCAAAGGTTTTGAGATGAATAACCCTGTGTTCCGGGAAACTCATTTTGTAAGTCTTTGGACAGGGTTTCTACAACTGATTTACCCCAACCGTATTGCTGCTGTTTATCTACTATGATCTTGCCAATATTCCAGTATAAACTGACCAGCTCTGTATTAGCCGCCTTAATAGCCCTGAGCTGGGACTGGTATATCTTTTCTTTAATTTCCTTTACAAAGGCCTGATATTCTGACTTATCTATTGTTGCCATGTTTTTTATTCTTTGTTCACAAATCTAATAATTTATTCTGTTTCTAATTTGGCAGTTATCGTCTGCCAAATTGGTCAGTCACTGCCTGACCTTTTTATTTCAACAGGTGCCTTCGCTCTGAAAACTTTGGGAGCTACGTCAGCCAAGGGATGATATTTTTTTAACTGCTCCTGCAGGCTGTCTATGCTCTTTATTTTATATTGCTCCGTGCTGCTTATGTTATTGTGACCTATCATATACTGCACCTGCCTGATGTTGTATTGTTTCAGCCAGTTCATTATTACACTGGCCCGGATCTGTGCTGCATTCTTTATCTTACCTTTGGTTAGCATTTTCAGGTCACGGATCAGCCACCTTACTACTGCATGGGCGCTGCCCTTAAAATCAAAAAGCTTTCCCCTGTTCTGATCTCTTGTATTATCAATGTAATTCTGTATTATGATCTGCTGCATTGCCTGAAGTTTTATTATTCTGCTGTTATGCCTTCCTCCTGAAGGAATGTAAATTGTTCCTTTTTCCAGGTCTATATGGTTTACTTCCAGCTTCCCGATCTCTCCGGCATGCAGTCCCTGGTAAATCATCAGGCTTAATATTACTATGTTACGGCTGTGGGTTATCCTGCTCCGGTTTCCTTTGAACTTTACTGATGGCTTTTTTATGTATATGTGATATACCTGTTCCAGTTGTTCCGGGGTTAATATTTCAGGTAAAGCTTTTTTCCGGGTTCCTCTTACCCTTAACCCCTGTGCCGGGTTAGAACCGGTTCCTAAATAATTATAATACTTCTCTATTGCCCTTAACCTTATGTTTATTGTTGCAGGGTTCAGGTTCTTTGCCTGTAGGCTTTTTATGTATGCTGTAAGATCATTGTAAGTGACGTCTTTTATTTCCAGGTTCTCACTATTGCACCAGGCTTTGAACATTTCCATGTTCTGCTCATGGCTCCTGATGGTGCTACGCCTGTAGTTCTTCTTCCGAAGATAGTTTGTAAAGTTTATAAAGTTCATAAAGTTGTCACATAGTGATGCCTATGGCAAAAGTTTATAACTCATTTACAAGATGCGTGTACACCTGGGTACTTTCAAGGTTGCTGTGACCTAAAAACTGGGCTATGTATTCTATATCCATACCTGACTGTAAAAGATGTGTTGCTATTGAGTGCCTTAGTGTGTGAAGGCTTAACTGCTTTTCCTGTAGTTCGATGTTATTGGTTAATCCTTTCAATACCCTTATCCTGCATGTAAAATCTGTCATTCTCCTGCCTTTCATACTAAGGAAAAAGGCTTTGTTGTCAGTATTTGCCTTCTTTCTTGGCTTCCTGTAATAAGTTGCAGAGTAATGATCATGCAGGAACCAGTCACGGCCATGATATAAATAATTGATCAGATCCTCCATGTTCTGTTTTGTTACCGGTACGTTTCTTTCTTTGTAGTTCTTGCCTTTTCTTACATGAAGCAAAGACCTGCTGATAAGGATATCGCCTGTATCGAGGCTTGTGCCTTCGTTTTTTCTCAGTCCGCAGCCGTAAAACACGGCCAGCATTGCCCGGTCTCTCAGCCCGATGGGCTTACTTACATCACATACACTGTACAGATCAGCGATCTCCTGACGAGTCAATATTGTACGCTCTGCCGTGTTGTTCGGCTCCCTTGCCAGTTCAACATGTATTATATGTTTTCCTGTAACTTTAAGATATTTGATAAATAACCCTGTGGCCTGTAATATGCTGTTTATGTAATTGCTGCTGATCCCGGCTCCCGTGGTCTTGTTCTTTCTTTTTTTTATATGAGATGCAAAGCTTTGGATATGGCCGGCCATGATCTGCCTTACCTCAGTTACTTTATTCTGCTCTAAATAATATAAAAGTTCTTTTACTGCTTTTGGGTAGTTTGTTACTGCGCTGTCGGAGTAGTTCAGTGTCATAAGCCAGTTTGTAAAGCCTTCAAGGATCAGTTTGTAATGGGGATTCATAAAACAGCCCTCTGCCTCTTTTTTGCGGGTTAGTGGGATACTGGTTCTAATTTGCTGACTTTCTTATTATTGAGTGTCCCGTTTTTGCTTTTGGGATACTGCGGGATAGTGGGACTGTTATGTTTGATGTTTTTCAGGCAGTTATCCAAAACATTATCAATATTATCCTGTAGCTTCTTATATTCTTCATGGCTTGTTACTTCGTATTCATAGCCTTTTTTGTATTTGTCACCTCCTGTAATCTTTATGTAGCTGTTCCTTAGTAGCTGCAACATGTAACGGTTCAGGCGGCTGGAGCTCATCCGGAACTCGTAACGGACCTCTTTTGCATAGAAGCTTACTCTTTCGTTCTGCTTTAACCAGTATTTCAGGCGTTCAAAGAACCCCCTGCAGGCTTTTGTCAGCTCGTCGCTCTTGGCCAGTAATACATCTTTGATAAGTAAATTAGCTGCTTCAATATCTTCTATAGTTGTTTCTATATAAGCTTCACCGGTTTCCGGATCGGTTTTTATTTCTCTCTGGTACTGGTGGTAAAAGGTTACTGTTTCTATGAATAGTAAATAATGTTCGTTTGTACGTAAGGGCTTGAACACTTCGTCCGGTATCTGCAGGTATTCAGCGTAGGGATTTCTGACCCGGATGGGCTTCAGGACGGACTGGATGTCTTTAAAGAACTCTTTCAGTTGTTCCTGGTCTTTGGTATTTATTCTTCCTGCTGACTGCATACGCTGGTTATTCATTACTTCATTCTGATGTGATCTGCTTTCATCCCTGTAAATTAATATGCTTCGGCTGGCATTGTCTTCGTAAAGCTGTTCCATGGTGGTTGTGGCCGACAGGCAGATGGGTCCTTCTACCTGTAAACTTACTGTTCTTAGGTTTCCTTTGCTGTCTTTCATAACTACGGTTTTATTTATTCGTTTTTTTGTTTGCAGTTCACGGATGGCATACATTACATTCTCTGCTCCTTTGAGGTCTTCGAGTATTACCAGTTTATGCTTCAGCTCTTTCCTGTCGAAGTAGTAAAAGGCATTATCCGACAAATCGGTTATTTCTATCTTCTCATGATCCGGGATAAGTTCTGCTATGCTCTCCTGCAGGTGTGTCTTTCCTGCTGCCGATGATCCCAGGGTGACTATGTGTAAGGGTTTTTCTCTCAGCCTTCCGGTAAAGACCAGGTACATTAACAGGCGGTTGGTTTCTTCTCCCACTACCCCGGTACGGCCTATATCACGGTTTGTGCGTTCCAAAAGGTTCGGGGATTCGAGATATTCGACAGCTTGTTTTATTCTTTCTTCTGTAAGTGTCCTTTTTCTGACTTGTTGCTTTTTTTGTTTTTCTATGTGGTGAAGTCGGTACTGTTCAAGCTGATCGGTAAGGGTGTTAAGGTTCTGATATAATATGCTGCTGCTGACTTCGAGCTTTTCGGATGCTTTTTTTACATAGCGTTCTACCTGGTCGTCATTGTATAAGTCTATGGTATGACGTATGTTCTGACCTTCATAGCTTGTTTTTAATGTCACCCGCAGACGGTCAAGGTGGTTCATGTTGATGCCGCCTAATAAGACGAGCTGGAGGAATTCGTTGGTATAGATTATGTATTCGGGGTTGGTGGTATTCAGTGATGCGTGATGCATAATGCGTAATGTGTTATTTTTTTGTTCGGGTTCCGGATCATGGGGTGCCTGGGTGCTGTTGCCCTGCTTTCTTTCAATTAAAAAAAGAAAAGTCCTTTCTGATATAAGATAGGTAAATATCTCTTGCTCATGACTCACACTCAAGCTGTTTACGTCTTCGTTATCAGGGGTGTTTACCTGGCTGATGGTGATCCCCGGTAAAAGCTCATGCAGTTCTTTACTGTATTTTTCTACTGCAGTTCTGCCGGCATCGTCACCGTCAAAAAAAAAGATCACTTCACCCCCTTTGCCTTCGGCATTTCCCCCGTGGGGGGAAAGATTGTCTGACCATTCTTTTACTGTGTCCGCCCACTGGCAGATGGCTTGTTTGTGTTCGGTAGTTAATCCGTTTGTACCATAACAGGACAGTATTTCATATTTTTCTTTTATTTGAGGGATTTGTAATAAGGTGGCAGCGTCTATAACGGCTTCTGTCAGTATTAAAGTTTGGGTTTCTTTGTCGGGATATTTGGGATATAGTCCCTGCCTGTCCTTCAGGTAATAGTGTGCCTGGTCTTTATTATTGGTACCTCCTTCGCCAAGGCTACGGCGGTCAAGAATGCTTCTAAAATATAAGCCTGATACCTGGCTTTGTTTGTTCCGGAGGGCAAAGGCTATACAGTGTCTGGCAAATATTTTATATTCATTTGCTTTGTCCGGTAGCAGTAACCCGTATTGCAGGGCTGATTTTATGTAATGTTTGTTTTGTGTACGATAGAAGGCGCCGTTATTAAAGCCTACTTCCAACCTATTTTGGTCCAGTCCTCTTTTTATTAAATATTCCTGTGCCCGTTTACCGAAGTTCATGCCGTTGCAGAAGTATTTAAAGGCTTTGGTTAATACTGCTGTCCTGGTTAAATCTTCACTTTCTTTATTATTCGTCATTGATATATTATTTTGGTTAATAATTGTCCGTAGGCCTCCTTTCGGAGCGTATCCGTTACACAGGCTTTTCGCTTTATTAATTGCCTGGCTCTTGCTTACCTTCTCATATAGTTCAATAAACTGGATCACGTCGCCGGTGGCGCCACAGCCAAAGCAGTGGAAGGTGTTTGTATTATCGTAGATCTTCAGGCTGGGGCTGTGATCTTCATGGAAAGGGCATTTAAGCAGGTGGTTCCTGTCCGGGATCAAATTATAATGTTGTAAAGTTTGTTTTATTGTCAACCGGTTTTTGATATCGGATATTTCCATTTGTTGATAAATATTTTATGCAATTACGCACACAATATTATAACAACGCAAATTAATATCAAAAAATAAACACACGAGTTATGAACAATCGCAAAAATATACTTAATGAAACATGCGATTTTACTATATTTGTATTGTTAATAAAATAATAAAGCAAATATGACATTCGCAGAACGTTTAAAAAAGTTAAGGTTAGAAAAAGGTTTTTCTAAAAGCGAACTCGCAAATAAAATAGGAATACATTATTCTCAGATCGGGAGGTATGAAAATAAAGGCGCGCATCCTACTGCTGATATTATGGCAAAAATTGCAAACATACTGGGGGTTTCTTCTGATTATTTAATGAACGGGACAACTGAGGATCTTGCAGATAATACATTAACAGATAAAGACCTGTTAAATCAATTTAAGACTATTGAGAAGCTTCCGGAAAAGGATAGGAATGTTGTTAAAATATTCCTGGATGCTTTTATTACTAAAGGAAAAATTAAACAATTAGCTTTATAAAAAAATTGGGCTTCGAGCCCGTGCAGCTCCGGAAAAACGGATGTCTGCCTGCCCGGACATTAGCGCCGGGCTTTTCTGTTTTTGCCGGTTTCGTTAGTCCCACAAGTCACAGACTTGCGGGAGCGGGGGTTGTTAATAAAATATGATTTTTCTATCTCCGTCGTAGTCCCTGCCCCACATGACAACCCTCCAGACTACGCCGAGCCCTTTCTTTTATTCTTCTATTCTACGCTGATCAAGGGGCATTAAAACACAGCTATTTCCGGATTTCCGGAAAATTTCACGGTAAACTACTTGATATGCTCAGGACTGAGAATAAATCACCAAATAACAACCCAGAAAATAATTATTTTCTTTTCTTGACTTATTGCAACACCTTTTGAAAAACCGTTTCTCCAACTTTTAGGCATATATTCACCACTTGTTAAATATTTATCTTCTAAAAATTTACCTGGTTTTGCATCAAAAACATATATTTTAAAATCTTTCGATATCTTACATTCAGTTTCTGGTGTAGTAAATTTACTTCCCCAAAAATTTGGTATAGGCAATTTATTATCATAACACTTTTTTGAAATATTCTTTAATTCATGGCTATCTAACGCAAAATCCACTCCAAATCTTTCTTCATTAACAAATCTATTAACTACTAATAAACATGTATCTGTTGCTTTAAATATCTTGTTTGATTTCTTCTCAAACATTTTAATTGTCATATCTAATTTTTCTTCGGGAATCCTATTTGTTAAAAATAAATTAATCAAATCGAATCTTGTTGATTCTTCAGATGTACAATCCGATAATCTCAACACATTGGTATCAACTTTATCAGGAAAATGACTTACAAAATCTTTATTAAAAAAACCTTTTACTTCATTATAATCTTTATTCAATTGTTCAAGCATTTTATTAACAATATCATCATTTGATTTGTTAGGTTTTTGACTTTCAGAATTTGAACAACCTATTATAATAAGCATTAAAAAAAGTAAAAACTTCATCGTATTGTTATATTGATAAATTATTTTATTTTTTTAAAAACTTTTTTTGCAATATCCTCCCATGGTATTCCCAACTTATTAATAGTTTTCATTACATCTCCTTGTGTTATGTTTTCTTCCATAGGCTCTGCACCATATTCGTATGTTTCCGTTGAATATGTAGTTTCTTTAACTGTCATTGTTTTTATGTCAATATCTCTTACTCTCCTAATTTGGGTTTCTTCTGAACCTGATCTTACATATTCTTCTTTAACATATGTGGTTTTCGTTTCTTTTTCTAATCTGCCTAAATCAGTCTCTATTGTTATAGGTCCATGTGGTTCAGGAAAATATGCTGTGCTTGTGGTTTTTTCTACAAGTGCTTCTCTAGTTGAAGGTTTATATCCATGCTCTTCCATAAATCCACCAGCAGCTTCTGAAGACATATACAAATATTCTGTTTCTTTAATGGCTTCTTCCCCAAACATTAAATCTTCCCCCAGACGTTCCCATTCACCTTGTAAAGGCACTTCACTCGTACCTTTTTCAAATACTACATCGCCTTTTTGATGTACAACTTCTCCTTCCTGTTTAATATCTGCACCTGCTACCCACCAATCTTGACCAAATGGATCAACAAAAAGTATTGGATTATTACCAAATGTGGCATAAGGAGAAATCCCCGGATATTTTGCAGCCAATGGATCAGGGCCCTTTCTTCTACCTGTCAGTGCATCATATCCATATCCACCAAAATCATAATCCGATCCTGTTGCGCCTCTCCATTCGTCATCTTTTTCATGTGAGCCAAACCCGAAACGATAATCTGGAGAGTTGTAATTCCGTCCTGGCTGCAGCATTCCAAATGCATAGTAGTCCTGCCAGCTTGTAACATCTGCGGTGTAGTAATCTATTGTCCCGTCGGGCTCTTCGTCCACTGCGATCTTCTTATCAGATATGGTAACGACAACGTTCCCGAG
>Ga0180433_10012058_pt1 | contig 10146 bp, 19 predicted proteins | sample SS_ome_8_FD_132980 | JGI IMG/M metagenome (GOLD analysis project Ga0180433, IMG submission 132980) | Hypersaline lake sediment archaeal communities from the Salton Sea, California, USA - SS_1_D_1 metaG | ecosystem: Environmental > Aquatic > Non-marine Saline and Alkaline > Hypersaline >...
CCCTCCCGGAGCCGCTTGGCCTCCAGGTTCAGCTTCTCCATCTCGCCGTACGGCATGTCGAGGAAATCGTCGCCCATTCCGCATTCTACCGCCGATAAGCGGAGTCCGGTCCGCTAAAAGGCGGCGGGATCCGGTCCGCCGGCGTTTTTCGGTTTCGCGTTTGACTTCCCGATCGACCGGGGCAATACTTGTCCAATTGGTGAGATTGGCCCTGTTTTCCTGGGAGGGAAAAACGATGAACGCAGTCAGACGCTTTCTGAAAGAAGAGGACGGCCCCACGGCCGTCGAGTACGCAATCATGTTGGCTCTCATAGTCCTCGGCGCCGTCGTCGCCATTTCGTCGGTCGGCGAGAGCATGAGCGGCGTGTTCCAGAGCATCGGAGACCGGGTGGGCCTGTAAGCCCCGGTTGATCCAGGACCTGCAACCCGGTTTAGGAGACTCGGTATGAAGATGAAAGTCTGCGCTTTCGGTTTCGGGGAAGCTGACAACAAGCTGCACATCGCCAACCAGCTCACGGGCGTGCACAGCATGGGCGGCATGAACAATCCGTCGCGGGAGCAACTGGATCTCCTGCTCCGCGACGACGGGCTCGACATCGCGATAGTGAATGTCGACGTCGGACTGGACGTCGTCAGGCGCATATCGCACCGCTCCTCCGACTGCAAGATCGTCGGCATCGGCAGCGGCGCCGACCCTGCGGCTGTGATCGCGGCGATGAACGCCGGATGCTCCCAGTTCGTGCCCACCCCCGCGACGGCCCCCGACGTCCAAGCGGCTGTGGAGGCCGTCCGCGCGGCCAAGGGCATGCGGATGTCCAGGCGGGTGTGCGTCGTCGGGTCTTCCGGCGCGGCCGGCGCGACGACCGTCGCGTGCCACCTGGCGTCCGAGTTCGGCGCGCTGTCCGCAGCCGCCATCGTGGACATGGACCTGGAGTTCGGCAACGTGGCGACGGTGTTCGATGTGGAGCCGACCCACTGCCTGGCGTCCGTCTGCCGCACGGTCGAGGCGGATGTCTCGGTGCTCAACAGGAGCATCACCGAGGTGGGCCCGGTGGCCATCCTGGCCCGACCGAAAATCATCGGGGAGATCGAGGCGGTCACCCCCGAGGCGCTGAGCAGCGTGTTCCTGAGCCTGTCGGAGATGTTCCCGTATGTCGTGGTGGACCTCTCCAGGCCGAACGGCGAGCTGGGGCAGGCGGCCATGAAGGGCGCCGACAGCGTGGTGATCGTCGTCCAGCCCAACGTGATGTCGATCCGGAACGCCGCCAGGGCAAAGGACGCCGCGATCGCGGCGGGCGTCGAGCCGAATCGCGTGAAGGTCATCCTCAACCGCTGCGACTCCGGCGAGGCCGGCATGTCCGCGAAGGAAGTGGCTGACACGTTCGACGGCGGCCTGCTGGCCCAGGTGCCGAACGAGTGGGCGACGGTCCGGAAATCCCTCGACCTGGGACACCTGCTCCCGACGGACTCCCCGGCCGGGGCGGCGATGAGGCTTGCGGCGAGGGAGCTGGTCGGTGTCCAGCCCGCGGAACAGCCCCGCCCGCGGAAACGCGGATTGTTGTTCCGTAGGCGCGGCCAAGGAGTCGCATGACGCATGACGCAGTTGGTTGCCTTATCAAGGGCTTTGGAAAGGGGACACGATGAGAGAACAAGGACACAGGCGTCGCGGAGTGGTGGCCGTGCTGGTCGCCGTATCGATGGTAGTGCTGCTCGGTTGCGCGGCGCTCGCAATCGACGTGGGCATGCTTTACAACACCAAGGGTGACTTGCAGCGGCTCGCCGACGCGTCGGCTTTGGCCGCCGCGCAGGCGATGGCCTCGTACACGGGCGACGACGAGGCGGAGATGGAGGAACTGGCCGCCGCAGCAGCGAGGGAGATCGCGGCAGCGAACGCGGTTATCGGCATATCCGGCTCGCCCTTGCTTGAGGACGACGACATCGAGTTCTTCAGCCGCAACGGATACGGGGCGCCCGACGCGGTGCGCGTGTTCGCCAAGCGCGTAGCCGGACACCCCAACGGACCGTGTGACCTGCTGTTCGCGGCCATCTTCGGGCTGCACACCTCCAATGTCAGCGCGAGCGCGGCGGCAGCCGCCCCGCCCCTGAGGTCACTGGACGGCGTGCCGATCGGATTGCGCACGCCCGCCTTCGGCCCCATCGACCCGGACATCGCCGAGGCCAACCCCGGGAAAGACGGACCCTCCGAGCCGACCGACGGCGAGGCTTTCGAGATCGGGGAGAAGGTCACGGTCTTCGCCTTCGGCAAAGGCAAGAAATCGCCCGTGCACCTGATGCTCAACACCAACGACATCCGAGGCGAAGCCCAACTCGGCAAAGTGATGGCGGGCGACGAGCCCGGCGTGCCGCTAGCCGTCGGCGACACGGTGGATGTGGTCGGCGACGGAACGGGGCACAACGGGCTGGGCGTGAAGCTGGCTCGCCGACTCGGCGACGGAGATCCGGACAACGACACGATCGTCGTACCGATTGTGGAGCCGATTGACAACTACGGCGACTGCGATGGGCCGTGCGACATGACGTTCGACGCGGACGGCGCACTGGACGGCGACGTGAAGATCGTGGATTTCATCGCAATCCATCTGGACGCGATCGAGGAGGTCGCGGTGCCCGACCCGGCGAAGCCGGGCAGGATGATAGACATCGAGTTGCTGGTGGGCACAGTCGTGAGGACCAGCGCCGACGGCGAGAGCACGGACGAGCAATCGGGCTTCGTGGACGGGAGTGTTTTGGGCAACCCGCAGTTGATCGAGTAGACATGGACACAGCAATAATACCGACAGTGGACAGGCTTGAGGGCGAGATGACCCGGTCGTTTCTGGACAAGGGCTCCGTCATGTCGATAGGCGTCCTGCTGGACGGCACCGGGCGTATTGTCGGCGCCATCCCCGATGCGGGCGACGGGCTCTTCTCCGAGGCGCTCGCGGAATCGGCGAGGCTGCGTCGCGCCGCCGCCGTGTTCATATCGGCCGAGGCGTGGTCCGCGTTCGAGCGATCCGGAGCCCCTCCGGGCCCGCGTCCGTCGGACAGGCCGGACAGGCGGGAGGTGGTGCTGTCGCAGGTGGAGACCGCGACCTTCGCGAGGACGAGGGTGTGGCCCATCCTCCGTTCGGGTGGCTCCGTGCGGCTGGGCGAAATGGAGGAGGCTAGACCGCGGGGCGGAAGGCTCACCGACGTGCTCCGCCGCTCGACCTCGTCCATTTGGGTGCCGCCCGGCGCCCTGGGCTAGTCGCCGTGGATGGCATCCTGCGCCATCACTTGAACCAACGTCGACATCACCGCAATGAACGCGCCCACGCACGCGGCGAGGAGGCCGGCGAAGACCGAGTCGAGAACCCTGCCGCTTCCGTGGTTGATCTCCAACCAAACAGCCGCCGAGGCGGCCACGGCGGCCAAGACGGCGGCTCGGGCGCCGATTAGTCCACTCGGCACGTCGGCGTCCCTCCAGAGTCCCGGCGACAGCACGAGCCAACGGAACGCGCGCCAGCCGCAGGCGAGTGCCTTCAGCAGGTGCGGCGCCAGGTCGAGCGGCAATCCGAAGAAGAATCTCCACATGCTCAGTCCCTCCGCAGTCTTTTGATTCTCGGCTCCGTCCGCCTGGCCCGCCTTGCTTCTTCGAGCAGCGCCTCCGGGTTCGGCAAACCCAGATCCGCGAACACATTGCCGCTGCTTTCCTCGACCCGCGTCTCGGTCCGTCGAGATTTCCTCCGCTTTTTGCGTTGCCGTTTGTTCATTACCGCCTCCATCGTCAATGTCCCAATATATGTTACGCGGCGGAACGTTCCGGGTCAAGGCTTGCCGCACCGCGCCCGTGTGCCTATTATTGGCAGGAGAGTTGGCCATAGGGAGCGAGCAGCATGAGAAGGAACAGAGCGGACAAGGGCGTGGTTTGCTTCCGTTGCGGCCGGAAGGACCGCATTCCCAGATGTGCTCGCCTGAGGGACACCCAATGCCATTGCGGCGGAAAGTTCCAGCTCCAGCGCGGCGGCCCGCGCGCGGAGGCCGAGTGGGCCATCAAGATGAGGATTGCGCTCAAGTCCATGCCGGCCCGAAGGCTCCGGGCACTGGCTTTCGAGCTGGGCGGCAGCGCCCACCTGGAGGCCGATGCGACGAAGGCCCAGTGCACGGCGTACATCCTGGACGCAATCCGCACCGCCGGCGACGAATAAGTTGCTTAAACTAGAATGAGGCATGGAACCGAAACGCACCATTTACATGGTGTCGGACGGCACATGCCGCACCTGCGAGCAGGTGGCCAGAGCCGCGCTTGTGCAGTTCGACCGCGAGGCGAGGGTCGTGCGGAAGGCGAATGTCCGCAGGCCGGGCACGGTCAAGAGATTAGTCAAGCAGGCCGCGGCCGCCGCGGCGGCTGGCGGGGCCCTTGTTTTCTACACGCTGGCGAACGAGAAAGCCAGGAGGGCGATGGGCGAGGCCGCGCGAGAGCACATGGTCCCGACAGTGGACATTCTAGGCCCGCCGCTCGTCGGGCTATACGACCTCTTCAAAAGCACGCCTCGGGCCGAGTCCGGCATCCTTTACCGCTCCAACAGAGAGTACTACGACAGAATGGACGCGGTCGAGTACACGCTGCACCACGACGACGGTACCGGCGCGCACGAGTTGGGCGACGCGGATGTGGTGCTCGTCGGCGTGTCGCGCGCGGGGAAAAGCACGACGTGCTTCTACCTCGCCTACTCCGGCATCCGAGCTGCGAATGTGCCAATCCTCTCCGACGGCAAGGTGCCGCCCCAGTTGCTCCAGGTGGATCCGCGCAGGGTCATCGTGCTCACATCGGGTCCACACCGCTTGCAGAGCGTCCGCGAGGCGAGACTGAGCGGCTGGGGGATGGGTCCGGACCACGGGTATGTCGATATCCGCGAGATCGCCCGTGAACTGAGGGCGGTGGACGCGCTGGCGACGAAGCGCGGCTGGCGGCAGGTGACCGTCGGGTACAAGGCGGTCGAGGAGATCGCGAGGGATGTCACGCGGCTACTGGCGGAGGCCGGAATCACCGTGCCCGGATCCACGGCTTAGCGAGACAACCCTTTTCGGTTGTCAGGCCGCAGACAACCCTTTTCGGCTGTCAGGCTGATTCGCCTGACTGGAGCCGGGTCAGGCCAAACGACCTTACCGTTTCGGCGCGAGGGCAGACTTGACCGCCCGGAGCCCGTAGCCGTCGGCCACGAGCGATCCAATCTCCTCCAGCATCGCCTCCGCCTCCGCCCGCCCGAGAGGCGACGAGTCCTTCACGCCGCACATGTCGGCCATGTTCCGCCTGAAGAACGAGAACTCGCCGTCCGCCCAGTCGGAGTCGCAGGCCTTCACCACCAGGGCGTGTTTGTCCGCGCCGGCCTCGAAGCCGACGCAGCCGCAACTGAACTTGACCAATCGCATTGTTACTCCCCCTCGTCCACCCTCTTGACGCCGTCGGCGCTGATGGAGTAGACGGCCAGCGGCCGCCTCGGCCGGAACGGCTCGCACCTCAGTCCGACATGCCGCTTGCCGTAGTTCGCCTTCTCGCACTCCCCGGCGAGCCATCGCAAAGCCTCGCCGGGCTTCTCCCCCAGGGGCAATGCCCTGCCCTCCCCGTACCGCGTCTGGCTCGGGTACCACCTGACAATCCGGTGCTCGTCCCGCAGCGACAGCCAGTTCTCACCCGAGTTCTCGGCTTCCTGCTCCCGCATGTGGGCCAAAGCCTGTTCGCGGTGGTTCATCGGATAGATGTCGTTGTGCCAGTCGCTCACGACCCTGCCGTCGTCCCCGAGCGTCCGCTCCTGGACGACCCATTGCGGATAGACGGCGTGTGGCATCTCCCGCCCGTGCTCTTCGCAGATGGCGTGCACCTTCCAGCCGTGCTCCACGCATTCGTGTTCCCCGAGCCACTCCGCGCCGCAATGCGGGCAGAACCGCCAGCCGCGGGGCGATGTGCGGGACTCCCAGTCCGCCTTGCACGCGAGGCACTGGTACACCGTGCAGCCGTCGTCGGTGCCCTGCACCATTCGCCAATATGGAAACTGTTTCTTGTCCATGCGATGACACTGTGCAAGGACCGTGCCATTCGCGAAAGCGATTTTCCGGACAACCAGGAGCCATTCTCGCGCGGACGGCACAAGATTCCTTGTGCTCGCACAAACACATTTGTGCCGGCGGTTATCGGCTCCGCGAGTATAATCAGGTGATGAGTGTCAGCTCCAAAGTCGTGGTCGTGGACATAGAGTGCACGTGCTGGGCTGCGCGCGACGACATTCCGTCGGAGATCATAGAGCTTGGCATCTGCGTGTTCGATGGAGCGACGGGGGATCTGGGCCGCAAGGCGTCGTTTCTCGTCCGCCCCGACCGGCTCGACATCAGCGAGTACTGCACTCGGCTGACCGGCCTCACCGAGGATCGCCTGACAAAGGAGGGTCGCCCGCTGGTCGAGATACTCAACCGCCTCCGCAAGCTGTACGCGATCAAGAACGGCGTGTGGGCCGGGTGGGGCTCCGGCGACAGGGCTCACATGGCGAGGGAGACCTCGGCCAAGGGGATCGGAAACCCGTTCGGCGGCGATTACCTCGACATAGGGTTCCTGTACCGCCTGCACTCCCGAAGCCGCCGCAGGGTCGGTCTGGAGGACGCCCTTTGGACTCTGGACATGGACTTCGAGGGCAGGCCGCACAGCGGGGCCGACGACGCGTGGAACGCGGCGAGGGTGCTCCGAAGGCTCACGGGATGGCAATAAGGGGAGGGCGTGGGTGGGGTTCATAAACTGGCTGAAGTGGTTGCGCATAACCCTGATTCAGGACAGGGCGATTCGGCGGATCGCGCGCGAGAAGCCGCGATACCGCCGCTTGACTGCCGAGGAGCTGGCTGGGATGGCCAGCCCGCTGCCCGGGCAGCCGGACGAGTTGCCGGATGACGACCACCTGTGCGTGGACTGCCGCGAGCCCCTCGATAGTGTCCGCGACGACATGTGCGACAGTTGCGGCGAAATCCGTTTACGGAAACACGAGGAAGAACGGATCAATCGCGAGGGGCAACCATGCAAGGAATGCGGCAAGCCCGTTGGCCGGATTCGCCTGCTTCGCATAGGCCGTTGCGACCTCGTGTGCGACGGCTGTTGGGGAGCCCAGAAGCGTTAGGGCTTACCGAGCGCGATGATCAGCATCAACATGCCCCATAGCCCGTACATCGTCTGCGCCGAAATCTTCGCCAGGTTGTCCACAACGACGGTGCCCTTCGGATCGGCCGTGATCCTCACGCCGAGACTTTCGAGGGCCGCGTCGACGACGACCGCCACGCAAATCGACACCAATAGCCCCGCTGCGCATCGGAGCAGCACCCGCCGCTTCGGCGCGTTGATTGCATTGTAGCATGTGCCGCCGACTTCGCGCATGATGCCTCGCCCACTCGCCCGTACGGCACGCTTGGCCTCCGGGGTCAGGTGGCGGAATCGCAAGGCGTGCAGAGCCAAAGCGCGGTACCCCGGCTTGACGTCCTCCCCCCTGTACAGTGTGATTTCCATTACAGGACACCCCCGATTGCTGGATGAAACAGCGCCGCAGCGCCGAGCAGGGCGCATCCGATCAGTATCGGCAGGCCGATAAACATGAACGCCGCCCTGCACCGGCTCACTGGCACAACGCCATCGCCCGTCATCACACACACTCGCTTGCGTCGGTTCATGGTTCCTCTCCGAAGTTTCGCTGAAAACCGTGTCATTGCATCCTGGTTACTGCGGACCTTCGGCGCCTACGGAACTTGACGACCGGGTGGCCGCCGCATATTATAAATTGGAGAGCGTGAGCATGCGTTACAAGTCGTCCATACATGACTTGCTCGACCTCATGCCCAAGGTGAAGCTGGAGCCGCCGGATCCCGATCCGGACTGCCGCTGGTGCGGGGGGACGGGCAAGGTGGCCCTGGCGACGACAGTCCAGCCGTGCCTGGACTGCCTGGCGCCGTGGAAGGGCTGGGTCTGGGCGGACGAGGATCGGGAGGCGCCGACGGTCTTCTATGTGGACATGGACGGCCGCGAGGTCGAGGTCAACGCCGTGTGCGACGCCGAGACCGGCGAGCTGCCGGACGGCGCCGTCTGTGTCGGCAGGCTGAGCCGGTACAGCCGCCCCGGGCGAAATCGGGATCGGGCTTCGGTGAAAACCATTTTGGAGAAATCCTTTTGATCAAGCTGTTTAGCGGAATACTGGCCACCGCGCTTCCGCGCGGGAGAAGGCGAGTCCGGCCGCGATGCACGGCGGCCGAGGCCAGCCGAGCCGCCGCCGCCCTCCGCGAGCTGGACACAAGGAACGACGGCCTTCGGCGCCACAAAGTCGACGGCGGGTGGGGAATGGACGAGGAGGGGCCCATGGGCCGGTGGCATGGCCCGCCGGACGAGGGCGACACCTGCCCGCGGTGCGGCTCCGCGGATGTCAAGTACGTGCCGGGGTTCGCGGAGTGCGCGGAGAACGAGTGCGGATCCTGCGGACACCGATCCTTCTACCTGTATTGACGGGGGCAAGTCGTGACGCTGATTCTGGTGGCTCTGGTGCTGGCGGCGGTTGCGGGACTGGCTGGATGCGCGATCATGGTCGCGCGGTCGGCCGACGCGGGCTTCGGGTTGTTCGTGCTCGCGTGCTTCTTGGCGGGTACGGCGATCTACGCCGCCGCCCTTCTGCTGGCGGCGGAGTCGAGTTCATACGTGATCTGAGTCACGCGTCCTCAAGCAAATCCGCCACCGCCCGGGCGGCCTCGTCGACGCAGTCCTCGTCGTCGGTGTCGGCGGGCCAGCCGAGCTCCCAGACGGCCCTCACCATCAGGCGGGACAGCTCCGGGTCGTCACCCAGGACATCCCTCAAGCCGTCCGCCGCGTCCGCCGCGTCGCTGTTGCTGTTGAAATCCGGCGGCGCGCCCTGGGCCCAGACCGCCCTCACGACGCGGTGCGCCAGCGAGTTTTCCTCCCGCCCGCGGGGCGGCGGCGATCCTCTGAGGCCCCGCTTGCGGTCGAGCCGGCCGAAGCCGCAGTGCTCCACCAGGAACCGCAGGATGTCCCCGTCGTCCGACGCCGTCGACAGCCGCTCCCCGGTGTGCAGGTCGTGCACGCCGCCGTCCCTGACCTCGTACCCTGCGGGCCGCAGCGCCGCGTTCAGTTCCGTGACGCTCCCCATCAGACGCTCTCCATCGCTCGCAGCAGCCCGAAGCGTATCAGCCGCAGCTCGCGCTCGCTGAAATCGGTCTCGAGCCGTGGCCCGCCGTCCCCCTGGGCCACCTCGACGATGTTCCTCAACCCGGGTCCGAGGAGGCTCCCTATCTCGTCGACCACGGCCTGCATCCCGCTCCGCACGTCGTGCGCGTTCGCGCCCGTGCCGAACTCCGGGTCGTAGCTGTCGCTTACCGGTCCTGGCATGTGTCCTCCCTCTCCAGCTCCGCCAGCCGCCGCCGCTCCTCCAGGAGGGCCGCGAAATCGCATCCGTCCTCGTGCCCCTCGTCCCAGCCGCACAGCGGGCAGCAGGGGTGCCCCGCCGTCTCGTAGTCCGTCGCCATGGACTCCACCATGCGCCTCATGCGCTCCCCGTCCTTCAGGGCGTCCGTGATCGCCCTCGACGTGATTGGATCCATCGCGCCGCCGAACCCGACCGGCGTGTGCGCCGACTCGAGCGTGCGGAACTCGTCGGCCGTCATCCTGGCCCGTGCCGGGTGCGCCGTCGTGAAGCCGACAGGCACCCCGTCGATGTCCTGCGGCAGCGACAGCGCGTCGGGCAGCGGCGCCCGCAGGCCGACCGTCACCGTGTACCCGTCCGGATCCCGCCCGCTGAGCCCGATTGTGGCGTCCGGCCACATCAGCCTCGCCCTCGCCTTCGCCGCCCTCGCCTCGTCCAGCGTCGCCATGTCTCGCCCTCCAGTGTCAGATCATGCCGAGCGACCTCCGCAGCCGCCCGGCGTACTCCCACGCCTCGTCCCGCCGCAGCCCGTCGGCCACGACCACATACCTGCCGTAGGGGCAGCCGCGCCTGTCCCGCCACGCCTCGACGACCTTCCAGCCGCGCCGCGACTCCCAGACGAATATCTCGCCGTCAGCCATGCCTCTTCTCCTGCGCGATCGACTGGACGAGGACCGACCCCAGCCCCAGCACCGCCCCGCACTGCCCCAGC
>Ga0180433_10012060_pt1 | contig 10146 bp, 8 predicted proteins | sample SS_ome_8_FD_132980 | JGI IMG/M metagenome (GOLD analysis project Ga0180433, IMG submission 132980) | Hypersaline lake sediment archaeal communities from the Salton Sea, California, USA - SS_1_D_1 metaG | ecosystem: Environmental > Aquatic > Non-marine Saline and Alkaline > Hypersaline > Sediment...
AAGGTTTTGGTCAGTTGTTCTGCGTGTATGACGTTTGACAATAGAAAAAATATAAGTAGGTATTTAAGGAAATTTTTTATTATTTTCATATATTATTACCTATTTCATTATCCTTTTTATCAAATTCTGTAACAATATTAGGCAAATGGTATACCGTATAATAGGAAGTAACTTAAGTTCATAAATAATAGATACTTCTGAAAATAATTTTCAAATAATATTTATACAAATCAGGCAAATATTGCCGGTTTAGAAATATCATTTTGCCGGTTTATTTTTAATTATTTATGGGTTGAAATAGTAAAATTAATTGTATAGATTAGATTATAATAGAATAAATTGCTCAGTAATCTATGGATAAAAATTTTATCAAGGAGGGGAAAATGAAACTTATTACAATCATTATAGTTTTAATCGTATTATTTATTCCCGTTACTGGAATATCAGGAGATTCACCCGATGAAATTAACATTACAATTATTTACGATAATTATATATTCCAGAAGGGAACAGAATCGGATTGGGGATTTTCTTGTTTTATCGAAACAAAAGAAGCAACAATTTTATTTGATACCGGAACTCATGGAGAAATTCTAAAATCTAATGCTGAAAAATTAAATATTGATTTTAGTACAGTTGATATAATAGTTCTTTCTCATATTCATCGAGACCACACCGGAGGGCTCATGACTGTTTTGGATATAAATACTGATTTATCTGTGTATTATCCTTATTCATTTCCTAAAAAGTTTAATCAGGAAATTTTGTTAAACAAGGCTGTACCAGTTGCAGTAAAAGATCCATTACAAATTAATGAGAATATATATCTGACCGGTGAGATTAAAGGTCCGGTAAATGAACAATCACTTATCTTGAATACTGCTAAAGGACTGATTATCATAGTCGGATGTTCTCATCCTGGAATTGTTAAGATTATTAAAAAAGCAAAAGAAATAGTTGATAATAATATTTATCTGGTTCTTGGGGGGTTTCATTTAATGAACCATTCTGAAGCAGAAGTCCAGAATATAGCTGAAGAATTTAAAAAACTGGGAGTAGAGAAATGCGGAGCTACTCATTGTACAGGTGATCAGGCTATACGTGTTTTTAAGGATGAATTTGGAGATGATTATATTCCCATGGGAGTTGGAAAAACTATCAGTATTGATTAAATAAAGAAAACTGTATGTAATTAGTTAGTTTTTCTGATTGATTTTGTTAGTGTATATAATTCACTGCCAACTGCAATATTCTTATTCAATTTGAAAATTTTATAATCGTGATTTTTAAATTTTCTTAATATATGTAGATGATTTTTAATAGTATTATTATAGCGGAGATTGCTAATATATATCAACGTATCACAATCCGGCAAGTGAGGAAACTGAATGAGGATATCCTTCTGATTAGCTGCATAAATCATCACCTGCGGATCAACATGCCAGAGAATCGGTGGTATTACTCCACGTCCTGCAGAATCAATTATTACAGGATCATTAATTTCTTTCATAACAGTTATTGTCTGTTTCTCAAAATTATTTTTGAAATTTAATCTTAAGGGGCTGCCATAACTGGTTTGATAAATGATAAGTAATAGAAAAACAATTCCAGGATTTATTTTCCATCTTTGTAAAACAATATTGAGAAATTGTCCCAATACTATGAAAATTAGAGGATAAACAAGCATCAGATATTTTACTTTCATAGAATGAGCAGGACTCATACCGGAACAGAAAAGAATCCAGAGAACAGCAATTGTAAATATCAAAGATAGTATTGGGAGTGCTTTTATACTGAAAAAGATTCCGGATACATATGTAATAAATTGTTTTCTTTTCATAATAAGGATCAGGCAAAGAGAAATAAAAATTAATATCAATAAAAATAACCAGTATTTTACCATAAAATTAGATACCGAATACGCAACGTGATAAGGAATAAAAATTTTAAATACTGTATACATACAATGTGAAATACACGATGGAATGTTATTCCAGCACACTGCTCTCCATTTATTTTGCTGATGAACAAAAGAAGTATAAAAATGAGGATGAAGAGCGACAAAAAGAACACCTGCTGAAACAAGTGAAATATTCATCTGTAAAAGATCTTTCCAGGCTGATCTTTTTATTAATTGAATAAAAGCCAGAATAACTGATATTACCAGTAATATCCCAAAGTGATAGTGAGTCAAAATACCTGTTAAACTGATTATGCCAAGCAATAAACATGTCCGCAAAGAAGGTTTTTTTAAAAAATAAATCAGGCTTGATATGAAACAAGCTGCAGTAAGCGAAAGAAGGCAATAAGGTCGAACTTCAGTTACTACTGATACGATTGTACTGTTTAATATCCATAAAACTCCAATGATTGCACAAACCCAATGCGAACACCGTAAAATATAACATGCAAAATAAATTACAATTGCTGTGAATATAAGTAATAAACCATTAAGAAGCGGACCGGTATATAAAGAGATTCCCACTATATGAATCCAGATATGAAGAAGCCAGAAATACAGAGGTGGATGTATATCATATGTTGCCAGATCCTTTCCAATAGTACAAAACACACCGAATGCAACAGGTTGCCAGTAAGATTGCCACGTATGAGCAGGCACCCATTGATTAGAAGGGATTTCACAGTGATATGCACCCTGATGACCAGTTGCTGCCAGATAAGAGATCCCATCATCATATGAGATTTTTTGTTCTGTCAATGCTTGTAAAACAAGAAATACTGAGCCAATAAGAATGCCTGTTATAAAAAGCATCAGAGGTAGTTTTTGTTTCATCTTCTTATCTAAATCAATAATTATCATTTTAGTCCAAGTTTTTCTTTTTTGTTAAGTAGATCTATTGCTTTTTTGATTCTTTTATTTCTTGTCTTTTGCTGTTTGGCAGCTGATATCCAGCCGATATACTGTTTTTTATAGGAAGGAGCCAATTGTTCAAAAAAATCTTTTGCTTTAAGATTATTAGATAAGGTTTCTTTAAATTTTTCAGGTAATACCAATGAAACGTCCTGACGGGAAGACATATTCCATGTCTCAGATTCTTTCGCTGACAGTATTTTTTCCATGCCAAATTTAGTCATTTGATTTTCCCGTATCATTTTATTTGCTCGTTTTTTATTGATTTCTGACCAGTTACTGTGAGGATTTCTGGGAGTGAACTTTCTTACATATTTCTCTTCATCTAGATTTTTAATTATGCTGTCTATCCATCCAAAACATAATGCTTGCTCAACTGATGATTCATAATCGAGTGTAGGTTTACTGGTGTGCTTTTTGTAAAAAATGAGCCAGACCTCAGAAAAATTCTGATGATGGTTTCTTAGCCAGGAACGCCATTCTTTTCGAGATGTGATGTATAGTTGTTTTTTTGCTTTCACTACCTTACCATGATGTTATTCTTTTATTTATTCTCAATCTCTGATTTTTCTTGTAACTCATTATAGATGGTTGTTACTATCCGGTCCTCCTCGTCTTTAAATTCTTTAAGAATCTCCTCTAATGTTTTCTCGCAATGTATTAGCTCTTTTATTTTTTTCTGATATCCTTTGATTTTTTCAATGTGATTTCTGATACCTTCATGGTCTGTCATACTACTGTGTCCGCTGCAGAATTGCTGTGCATCGAGAGTTTCCAGCATTTTGGTCAGGGTTTCCACATGTCTGAAAGAATTACCTCCCTTATAAGAGTGAATTAATTGAGGCCTGTTTAAAAAAATTTGATCTCCAATAAAAGCTGTTAATTCTTCCGGAAAGTAAACAACAATATCTCCGGTTGTATGGCCTATTCCAAAATACCACAGTTCGATTTTTTTTGACCCGAGATAAATATTTAAATTTTCAGTAAATGTAAGAGAGGGGATGAATTGCTTCATTTCTGGATCATTCCAGCGGGAGGGATCACCATCTCTGGTTTCATGAAAAAATTCTTTTCTGCAGTTTTCATGAGCAATAATAGTAACTGAAGTGGGGAAAAACGGATTTCCATTAACATGATCACCGTCACTGTGAGTATTAACAAGATATCTAATTGGCTTGTCAGTTATTTTTTTCAATTCATTAAGAATCTGATCAACTGATTGTTTGGTCATTTTAGAATCAATAATAAGCACTCCATTATCTCCAATATAAGCTCCGCTGCGGGCACCCCTGCCTCCTGTAATTTCATAGAGATGTTCAGAAATTTTGTTGAATGTAACTGGTTCTTCATTTCTTTCCTGAGCAGATAATGATACAAAGGATACAAACAATAGTATAGTCATCAATTTGGTAGCTGATATTTTATTCATTTTAACATCCTTATTTTTAATATATTTGTGTAAAATTTCTACTGTTTTCAAATAATTTTTGATTAATTTATGTCATTTTAAGTTTTATCTATAATTGAGTTATGCACGCACTATTAACCTTGATAGTACTGATTTTGGATATACATTTTAGCTGGGTGAGTCAGTTCTAAAGGAATGTATGATGACAAAACTCACTTAACAGCCCATTCAATGATACCGCATTCATACCAAGTTGTGTTATCACGCAGATAATTGCCGTCTGGTGGACCTAATTCCCCTTTCATAAAATCATTACCATTGAGTTTGATATTTATTCTCAGTTCAGTTGCTTTAACCGGTTCGAATGACACTATGTTAAACCTGTCTTTTGAGACTGTGTAGTCGGTATTGTTTTTCACAGGTAGCCAGATGTCATCAGATTTATACTCGAGGTTCCATGAACGAGGGATAGTACAGTATTGTTTATCATCTTTCCAGTACACGCTTACTTTGGATATTTCATATTCCCTGTCAAAATCATACTGTACCCAAGCCTCGTCACCTGATTGGGGTCGAATCCTTAAATATGTTGACGATCCGTCAAATGAATTTATAGGTTCCACTTGATTGTAAAGTGCTTCAAATCCTATATCGCCGGCTTGAGAGTTTGGATAGAAGCGTTCTGCAACTGTCGGAACCTCGCCATCTGGATAGTTATCTATAATTGTACACTCACCACAGGAAGAACTGACTGTTGATTTTGAAGCTATCGAGGGAACCAGGGGCAGAATGGTCCTGGATTTGTCAGCTGCCAGCCATACACTCATTGCAACAGGTTCCCTGTTTGCCCATGAATAATATGGTATTGCCACAAGCTTATGTTCGTTTTCCGTTATACTTATCTTATCTTTCCCACGTCCAAGCGCTTTTATACTCCCAGTAACAGATACAACACCACCCAGTAGTTCGTCATTATACTCTGCAGTGAACTCAGCCTCACCCGGTATGTAAAGGTTCATGACCATACTGTTGTTATCTATTGCTTCTGCACAGTATACAAGAGGTCCCCGTTGAAGGGCTATCATTTCCTCATTGTCAGCTATCATTCCGTTTGAAACAACCTTGCGAACAGGCATATTCATATTTATTTCAATAATGTCATTTTTCACCCATTTTTTTTCAATTACTGCAAAACCTTTTTTTTGTTTATATGGTATTTGTTTGTCGTTCAACTTAATGATTACAGATGTATTCCTGTCATTAATGAATTTATACAGATCACCGGGCATTGGTTTATTATCGGTCCACCCCGGAATCCGTATATGCAAGGTAAAGGTAGTTGCCTCTTCAGGGCTGATATTAAGTATAACTTTTCCTTGCCACGGGTATTCTGTTTCCTGGTTTATATATACCTGCTGACCGTTAATTGCGGTCTCAATATCACTTCCGATGAACAGATTAACATAGAAGTTATTGTTATTTTTTGCATAAATATATTTTCCAAGAGAAGCTAACAACCTTGAAACATTAGGTGGGCAACAATTTGGACCATACCAGTGATGCCGTTTGAATCCTTTACAAGTTTTCAATGGATTCTGATAAAAGAATTCTTCTCCATTTAGTGAAACTCCTGAAAGCACTCCATTATAAAGAATCTTTTCCATCATATCGATATATTTGGCATCACGGTGCAGCTCGAAAAGACGATAATTCCAGAATACATTACCCACTGCTGCACAGGTCTCATTCCAACAATTAAGATTCGGTAATTCATATGCTTCACCAAAAGATTCATGATCTCGGTAAGTTCCGACATGCCCTACCAGGTATGTCTTTTTGTTCACAGCATCTTCCCATATCCTGTCAGCAGCATTAATATAATCGGGATCTCCTGTCAATGTGGCTAAGTGAGCAAGTGATGTATACAGGTAAGTAGCTCTTACAGTATGCCCTACTGCCTCAACCTGGTCAATAACAGGTTTATGGTCCTGTGCATATTTTCCATATAGTTCACGTCCATTGTGTGAATGTCCGCGTTCATCAAGATAGAATTTTGCTAGTTCCATGTACTTCTTGTCTCCCGATAATTCATATAAGCGAAGAAGGGCAATTTTTATTTCTTCATGTTGGGATATTTCCTGTCTTTTATCAAGACCAAATTGAGAATGAATATCATCAGCCACCTTTATAGCAGCATTAAGTATTTTTTCATTTCCTGTTGCCCTGTAATATGCAATTGAGGCTTCAATAAAATGACCGGCACCATAGAGATCACCATTAAGCATACGTTTCCATTTCCTAACCTGCCCGTCCGGTATATAATATTCAATTAGTTTATTAAAATTTACATCAAGACTGTTCTGTAGATCGGGATCAGGATTATTATGAAGAATATATGCTCCTGCTTCCAGTAATTTGGAGTTGGGTCTGCCCCTACGTGCCTCGTACCTCTTAAACATATTTTTGAATGATACTGATCGGTTATTTTCAATACGAGGACTCCAAAAATCATCAGATATATTTATATCTGAAAGATTTAGTTCATCAAGTGTTTTCTGAATTCCATTAAATGTCTTTACATATTTCAATGAGTTTTCTCTTTTGAAAGAATAAATTGGGTTTCCGGATTCTTCAGTCATCTTGGCATCAAACATGAAAACACTGTTATCTACAATGGAGACTCCACTTAGTAATTTTTGTCCACTGATATTTTCACATAGGTTATTAGAAATTTTGTTAACAATAAACAGCTGTTGCATTCTTTTCTGAGCAGTTAATGATACAAAGGATACAAACAATAGTAACATAATGATATTAATAATAATTTTTTTCTTCATCTTGCACCTCCTTAATAATATTATTGTAAAATCAATCTTTATGAAAATGATCGTTTATTTCAATTAATATAAGAATACTGATTAATAATGTATTCAGCCATTACTTTTATAGGATCAAACCCCAGCATTTCAATGTTATCTTCAGAAAAATTAGTAGTTGCATTCACATCTATAATATAAAATGTATCATTATTGCATTCAATTATATCCAGACTTCCCATTTCAATATGAAGCAGATCAAACGCTTTAAATGATGTCTGAATAATATTATCTGCACAATCTGGATAATCTTTAAAAACAGAACCGGCATGATAGCTGGATAAACCATTTGAACCCAGATATCGTTTATTTATACTCATAATATTTTTGCCCATAATTTCAATCCGGGTGGTAAAATTTTTTACTGGTTTTACATATTCCTGAATTATAAAAGGATGATCAGGAATACTCTTCAGAGTGATTTCCAGATCCTGGTTATTATTCAATATATAAGTAAAATAAGAACGTCCGCAGCAATCTGGTTTTAATACACATGGAAATGAAAGCTTATCTGGATCAAGGTGATCTGCAGGTAAAAAATAGGCAAGACATTGAGGAACAGGTATCCCTTTTTTATATAAGACCTGCATACTGGATATTTTACTACAGTCATAAATATAGGCTTCAAAAGGATTAATCATTCGGATTTTATGATCTTGTATAACCTTTAAAATATTAACAGCAATATTATGAGAACGATAGTGATTTCGCAAAGGAGCACTGGGAAAGATTCTGTTTATAATTAATTTATGCTGTAGTATTCGGTTAAAAGAAACAGGTTCGGTTTCAAGATTTATAAGTTCAGCCTTAATATCAGAATTTTGAATTAAATCATGAAGATGCTGATTTGACCATTCGGTTGATTCGTATAATATACCTATCGACATATGATGTTTTCCTTAAAAAGGTCACTTGTGAAGGGCTAGAAATGCTTAACCTGAAAAGCTTCCACACAATCGCTACGTTTTTCATCCCGGCGAGAACTGATATTATAAAAATTGATAATGATACCCGGAAAGACCTCTTCAAAAATACTCAATAGTCCCTCAACAAAAGAACGGCAGTAAATATTACATATATCATTATGACATTTCAAAGCCTTCTTTTCTGCTTCTTCAGTAACACAGAAGATTTCTGCAGCTGTTTTAAGATACACCGTATCATTTTCAGACCATATCTCCGGCATATTTCCGCCCCTCTGCTTAAAATAACTGATGAGAAATTCTTTTACTCTACAGACTGGATCTTTCCAGAATTTATTTTTGGAGAATTTTTTACTGCCTAATAAAGAACCGAGTAATTCATAGCCTTTTTGGTAACCGGTTGAGAAATGGTATTTTTGAACAGAGCGGAATGCAGATTCTCCGAATTCGTCATAAAAAAATTTTATAGTATTAATTTCTTTTTCTCTGGCTTTGATATTAAGATTGTCTAATCCTTTCTTTTCTGTCATGCACTTACTCCAAACTGGTGAAGTGATAGAAAATATTGATATATAAAATAAATATACATAATTTTAATTTTTTTGTCAAAGATTAAGAAAAGATAAAAATTACTTGAAAAATTTATCTGAATAGATTATTTTTAACGGAACATTTAATAAGGTTCTAAGTTAGAATAAATAAAAACTGTTGTATGGATTATAAGAGGTTAAATAATGAAGATTATAGTTGCATTTATTTTACTTTTTAGTTCTGTGTATTCGCAAACTGATATACAGACAGATTCCATTAAAACAAATGTAAGAGCTGGAGTTACTTTATCAACATCCATTACTACCAAAGAAGTACCCCTTAACCGGACAACCTGTTTAACTGTTAAACTGGTCTGGGAAGGAAATATTGATTATGTTGAAATAAATGAAATTGAAGAACCTGTTCTTTCTAATCTGGAAATTATGGGTTCATCAGCATCGAATAAAACCATGGATACAGAAGGAGGGATAAAATCAGTTAAAGAGATTTCGTATATTTTGCAACCTGTATCGCTGGGTATGGGATATATTGAGACTGTTGGTGTATCCTATGATGATAAATTGAGCGGTAAAACGTATCATTTGAAGACTGAGAGGATAGGAATAGAAGCTGTCTCAGCAGTACCGGAAGAAGGAGAAATACATATATCCTGGTTGTGGATAATAGGGGGAGTAATAGTTATTGCAGTAATCGGTTCAGGAATATATTATTTTTTCAGAAAAAAAACTGTTTCTGAAAAGGAAGAAGATATTCAGATAATAGAAGAAAAATATCTGGATGAATTAAAAGAAATGGTTGATTTAAAATCCGGTGATAAAAATGAATCATTCACTATTCTCTCAAAAATTTTCCGAAGATATCTTTCAGAGAAATATGATATCTCTGCTATGGAAACTACAACTGATGAACTGTTACATCTACTGGCTTCGGCAGAACTGGATGAAGGACTTCTGAGAAAATCAGAAAAATTATTTTCTAAAGCTGATATAGTAAAATTTTCTGGTAAGAATGCAACCCAGGCAGAGTTAGATGAGGCATATACAACTGTAGAAACTATTCTCGAAACATATCTTGCCAGAGAAAAAAAAGGAGAGGAAGAGAGTAAAAAATTCTGAGTATTTTAGAATATTAGCATTTAGAGGCCAGCAATCAGTGATCAGAAACCAGTCTGTATTAATGAAGATTAAATGGTATATTGATAAAGGACTGCGGATTACGAACAGTTCCTGAGATAATATGCGGTCGGCGGTCAGCGGTCTGCGGTCTTTTAACTTTAAAACTAAAAGATTGAATAATAAATATAAATGACAGTAGAATTTATAAAATGATATGATTGATAGGAGGTTGCATGCAAAAAGATATTGAAGCAATACATAAGAAAATTCAGAAAGAAAGTGTATTTGTTGAAAAAATCACTGAAGAAATCGCTAAAGTTGTGGTAGGACAGAACTATATGATAGAAAGACTGCTGATAGGTCTGCTCTCAAATGGTCATGTGTTATTAGAAGGTGTACC
>Ga0180433_10012061_pt1 | contig 10146 bp, 9 predicted proteins | sample SS_ome_8_FD_132980 | JGI IMG/M metagenome (GOLD analysis project Ga0180433, IMG submission 132980) | Hypersaline lake sediment archaeal communities from the Salton Sea, California, USA - SS_1_D_1 metaG | ecosystem: Environmental > Aquatic > Non-marine Saline and Alkaline > Hypersaline > Sediment...
AAAGCTAGGCATTGCTTTCGAACTTGTAAACCAACTATGGTTTACTTCGTTCTCCAAGCTTCCCCTAGCTTCAAAATCTGACACTTGAGTGTGTCACTCTAAATTGAATCGACTATAAAAAAACTTGACCTTTTGACTTAAATCATGTATTAATAATCTTTTAATAAAGCAAAACCAAGTTGTATCCATGTCTATAGAATCTTCTGCAATGTCTCATACAGAAATTCTTGCCAGTGATTATGGGGCAGAAAGGCAGGAAAATTGTGAAAGAGCAGAGGGGAGAAGTAGGGTTGATCCTTCTACAAAATCTGCGCAAGAGATCCGTCCTCCAACTAGGCGCCGCGTTGACTGGAGAACCAGAGAAATTGGAACCAATACTCTCATGCAAGGGGAGAGGAGGTGGGCACATCGTTCTACCTTGTCACGGCAGTCAACGTCTACAAGGGAAGCAAACCTTATGCCACAGAGTAAGAAAAGGGGAGGTTGGTGGCGTTATATTTGTTGTTGTAGTGATGCAACAACAATATCACCGGTTGGTGAGCCCCAGGCGCTTGGTTTGCCTATGTCTAGCAAACAAGAAAATCCTAAATATTTGCAATTTTGCGGTTGTCTCATTCAGATAAAGAAAAATGGATATACCGCTGAAGAATATAAAAAGTTATATAATGTCTTTTTTCAAAATGGTTCGCCCTATAGGCTACCCATTTCAGATGATTTACAGAAAGAGGTGGATAGGGTGTTTTTTCCATTTTCTCAAAAACATGTTGTGCAATCAGAGAAAAAGGTGATGAAAGTGCTTTTGAAGGTAAGACTCACCCTCAATAGTGCATGAACTTTACCTTGAGAACTTTCTAATTGACGGAGAGGTCCTCGGGGATCATGGAGAGGGTCGCATACTTGCCCCCCATCTCCTTAAGCAGCGTTTGCCATAAAACAGCAGCCTCTGTCTCAAAGAGGTGTTGGCTGCTTGCCGGCCAAATAAACCAGTTCCCATCCAAAAACTCACGCTCCAGCTCTCCACCCTGCCACCCCGTATACCCAAAGCATAGGTGCAGGTGCGGACCGTCTGTTTGAGAAATCGCCTCCTGTAAAAACTGGAGGTCTCCACCTAAAAAAATATTCTCCGCAATCTCAATCGTCTGCTCCGGAATCTCTGCATGCGAATGTAGAATCATCATCTGATTGGTCTGCACCGGCCCACCTGCACGAATGGCTATATGCTGGTTGGCAAGCTTGTCCGGCGTAATAATCTCTTCGGGTAAATCCATTTCTAAGGGCTTATTAATAACCAGCGCAAAAGAGCCTTGCGGGCTATGCTCACAAAGCAGCAAAACACTGCGTGAAAAAATACCATTTTCAACGTCAGGTGTCGCAATCAAAAAAGTGCCCTTTTCAAGGTGCGCATAGGGGATAGGGTCCATATATACTATCTGTATCCGTTTTCAATCTTTCTTGCAAGAGCTCTGTTGCATGCATTGTATTTGTTGGAGTTTCTGCATGCGCTCCTTGCGCCACTTGCGGTTAAATTGAAACAAAATCCCATAGCAGTTGATCGATTGAAAGGTCTCCCGTGCATGGCAAATAAGATTTGAAAGTTGCCAATAGAGCTCATCATCTTGCAGTAGCCTACCTATCGTATTGTTGCCCGATTGGATATCAGTTGTGATTTTCTCTAGATTTTGTGACATCGTCCCAAGATTTCTTATCAGCTTTGTATCAATTGCTTGATCCAATACTAAATTGGCTTTGGTCGCTGTGACCTCTAAAGTATTGGCAACCGATGCCAGTTTAGGAGCAAGATCGTGCTTATTGGCAATGGCAAAAAAAGTACCCAGGTTATCCCCGGCATTTTGAATTGCAACCATCGTCTTTTCTAGTTGTTGGTCGCTATCTTCCAAGTAATGATTGAGCTTGGATAGGGTCGTTTCCAAACTTTTAGCCGTATTAGAAAATTGCTGTAGAGTCGCATCAATTGAGTCCCCCGATTGCGCGTAAAGAGGTTCTCCTGGGGCTAACTCTCTAGCAGCAGGTTCTCCAGGGGGGGCAAGTCTCGGAATAATGGCAATCGATTTTTCTCCTAATAGCCCTGTGGTGCTAAAGACAATCTCATCGTACGTATAGAGCTTCACGCTCGAATCGACACCCAAAATAAGCTCATAAAAATAAAAATCTCCATGGCTATTAGTTGGTTGCGTGCGCGCCTCAAAGACCTGTTGAATCGCCTCCACCTTCCCCACAGCTTTTCCAGCATAGGTAACACGAGTGCCTACTTCAACTTTTTCGATATTTGTAAAACGAACATGGATCTTCTGCTTCCCATCTCCATAGGAGGGACGTAAAAAAAGCAAAAGCCAAGATAAGGTGGCCAGAGTTAATAGGATAAATAGGCCAAGCCAAAAAACTTTAAGGGTTCTTTTTTTCATGAAAAAGCTCTCCTTCAGGTATAGAATTTTTTAAAAACGCACGCACAACCGGGTCCTCTAGGCGAATAAATTGCTCTTTTGTGGTGCAATGTAAAATCTTGCCCTCATGGTTGAGTGCAATTAAGTCGGCAACATGAAGCGCAGAGCAGAGATCATGCGTCACCACAATGCTGGTCGCTCCAAGCTCCTTTTGTGTGGTCAAGATGAGGTCATTGATCTGCATCGCAGTAATGGGATCGAGCCCCGTAGTGGGCTCATCATATAATAAAAATCTGGGGCGATAGACAATTAAACGGGCCAAGGCTGCCCGCTTGCGCATACCACCAGAGAGATCTGCGGGCATGAGTTTCTGGGTTCCCTTCAACCCAACCATCTCCAAGGCAGCCGCTACCTTCTCTTCAATCTCCATGCGTGATAAATGAGTGTGCTCTTTTAAATAGAAGCCGGTGTTCTCCTCGATCGAGAGCGAATCAAAAAGGGCGGAATTTTGAAAGAGCATGCCCATCTCCTTCATAATCACATACCGTTTTTCTTCTTTGAGTTTTGTGATCTCTATCCCATCGATTTCAATTTCACCCTCATCAGGTTCCTCAATTCCCATAATATGGCGCAATAAGACGCTTTTGCCTGCACCCGATTGCCCCAAAATAACGATCGTTTTGCCCGTAGGAATCTCAAGGTTTACCCCTTTTAAAACTACTTTTTGATCAAAGCGTTTCCACAAGTTTTTCACATGAATCATAATGGCGTACTGATAAAGTATTTATAGAAAATATTCAAGCTCATCGTCAGCAAGAAATTAATGATCAAAATCGCAGAGTAAGAGATCACAACGCTGCTTGTGGTCGCACGCCCCACCCCCTGCGCACCTCCCTGGGTTGTCATTCCCTTATAGCAAGCAATGGTACTGATTAAAATTCCAAAGACAAAACCTTTAATGACTGCAGTCCAGACATCGAAGTGGGTGGTATGTGCCGGAATGGGATCCAGGAAACCTTGCGGTGTCATATGAAAGACAAAAACTGAAATTAAGTAGCCTCCAAAGATTCCCATAAGGGCACTAAAAAGGGTTAAAGCGGGCAACATTGTAGAGGTAGCCAAAAGACGAGGGGTGACCAGATAGCGTAAGGGGTTAATTGACATCGATTTTAGAGCATCAATTTGCTCAGTTACCCGCATCGTTCCAATGACAGCTGTCATCGAAGAGCCCACTCGTCCTGTCACCATAAAGGCTGTCAGAAGTGGACCAATTTCTGTAAGCATCCCCTTGCCCACAAAAAGTCCCGTTGCAGAAGCGAGCCCCTTGTCTGACAATTGATAAAAAGATTGGGCTGCTAAAACAAGGCCCGTCGAAAATCCAGTAATCGCTACAACAGGAAGGGAGAGCAACCCAATATCATAAAGTTGATCGATGATGAGTCGAAAGGGGGCAGGACGCCGCAGGGTCATTTTAGCAGTTTGGTAGAGTAAAATTGCCCAATTGCCAACACCCACAATCGATAGATAGATTTTTTTCATCAATAGGTTCTGTACCATTTAAATACAAATTTTCCACTGTTTGGAGTAAGTCCGTTAAGGGATCCTCCATAGTCGGCTTCTATAAAAAAATCTCTAAAGAGCCTAGTTTGGATAATTACAGAGTCAAAATTGCCTGACAAGCTTTTGTTAATCCCAACAAAGGTCCCCTGTGAGATATATTTGCCCACCTGAAAGGTAAAGTCGGCCTCAGAGATATCGCAGTGGGTAATATCGAGTACATCAATGCCAAGGCTCTCCTTAAAGTCGTCAAAGACGGAGGGGCCAGAATAATTACCAGAGAGGGTAATCAAAAACTTGGCAAGGCGACACGCCTGCATCGGAGTCAATTCGTTGAGATCTGTATCAAATAGAATGCGAGAAAAGATCTGTTGGGTGCTCATGGGTGGGTTGGAGGTAAAGGTCATCTTTGTATTATCTAGGTAGCCCTTAAGATTGACAAAGACAACAAGCGTGGAGATCTCCTCATTTCCATTGACATCGATATAGATATCCTTGGCATTGATGCCCTCGATGCGAATTGATCCCGTTGAAAGAATAAAGAGTGAGTTGCCGAGTTCAAACTGTCCCGTGATGAGCTTAAGCTTGCCGCTGTAGGTTAAATCCTTGCCCTCGCCTGCAATATGAATATTGCCTTTCCATTCGGAACGGTGGCCTCTGCCCTCTATGTGCAAATTTTTGGGAGCTACTACCTTAAGGTCCCAATGAACAGCAATGGCCAGTGGCTCATCCACTGTTTCCACCTTGCAAAATTGAGGCAAGGGGTTGACGTAGGTGACATCTAGGGTGGGAATCGAGACGGGGAGTTTGTTGGGGATCGTAATTTGCCCTTCTAAGATGGTTGCATTTCCCCCAATAGCGATCGCCTCTGTGGATCCAGTGACATTGATTTGAGCATCTACATTGGCTGTAAAAGGATCCAGAGTGAGAAAATTAAAGCTCTTGGCCTCAATGTCGAGGGTAAAGGGAAAGTGCTCTTCAAAATTCCAATCAATGGTTCCAGATCCAGTGATTGTGCCCTTGTCACCATCTGTGGCAACAATCTGTGTGATTTCAAGAGTCTCCCCTTTACCAACCAATTGCACATCGATTTTTTGATAAAGAGCTCCTGTGGTTAAATCCTGAAGAGTGCCATTGGAAAGAGCACAAAACCCCGTGATGCTGGAGTCATCAATCAGGCCAGAAATTTCAAGGTCTACTTCGAGATCACCTTGCACGATCATGGAGGCATTTTCTAAAAAGGCCAGAAGGGGATCAATAGCCCCCTCTCCCTTGAGAGTCATAGAAAAGGGAGTTTGTCTGTCTAAGTCGATTGCAATAGGGACAAAAGAGAGAGCAATGGGTAGCTTTAAGCCAATTTCAAAGGGCTTGGTGCCCAAGCCACCCACCAATCCTGAAAATTGGAGCAGTTTTTTTGATACGCTACCTTGTGCTTCTAAATGAACAAGAGGAAAGACCTCAAAGGAGGGTTCAAGAATGTCAAAATCAAAAATATTGAGTGCAAATTCAAGCTCCTCTCCACTTTTCCAGGAACAGAGACAGTGGCCACTGCTCACAAAAAAGGATTGAAAGCCAAAATTTTGGAGGTTGGAGTCAAACTCTAATGATTGATTTGTAAATTGGAGGGTGGCGCTTAGATCGCCTTCAATATGTTGGTCAAAATGAAAAAAATGGTGCAGGATGGGGGCACTATCTTGAATATGAAAAAGGGAGGCTGCCAGCTCCCCCTCAAACCGATTGTTTTTTGGTTGGTATGCAAGATTTCCAGTGATGCCATTATTTAGATAATTCAGTGAGATGTTGTGTAGATTAACCCAACCATCAGGGGTGGTTGTCACTGATGTATCAAAGGTAAGGAGCTCTTGGGCAAGTTCTCCCCGAAAATGAAATTTGTTTGTTGAGGGTAAATAAGAAGCTTGGCCCTCTACCTCAATCGAATTGGCAGAGAGGTGCATCTTGGGCAAAGAGAGCAAAAAATTTTGATCGATTGTAATGTCAGAGGTAAAGTCCCAGGAAATCTCTTTTGACAAAAGGTGGCCATTGCCATGGCAGGCGCCTGAAAAAAGCGAAGAGTCTAACGAATAGAGCCCTCCTGCCCATAAATTTGCATGTTCTAGTTGCGAAAGAGGATCAACAGCATGCACATTGGTAATTACGGCAACTAACTGTTCGTGGGCATCCTTCTGCAAACTCATATGAATGGATGTACCTGATAAGTTTTGGGGAAAAATATTGACCGTTGCCGAAAAATCTCCCTCAAAAGGGTGTAGCTCAAAGGCTGCCTGTAGGTCCACAGGGTGTAGGTCATTGTATTTCAGGTGATCCACTTTTAACGAGTGTACGTTAATCGCAATCGGAACATTTGGCCAAGAGAGCCTGCCACTACCCGAAGAATTGATTTGTACATCCTCTAAATGGATATGAAAAAAGGTGAGCTGCTTTACAAAAAGAGAGTAGATAGAGACGGTTGTATTGGCGCGCCGTATGGTGACTGTTGTGCCATCTGCTTGGTAGCGCACATGATGTAAAGTGAGCCAAAATGGAAAAAAACCACCGATCTTTTCGATCGTAATAGCACCCTCGGTCGTTTCGAAAATGGTTTTTTGTACCTTTTCTCTAAAGTAATTTGTCTGCGAAAAGGCTCCAAGGCTAATGAGAACTAGGAGGAGAAAGAGAGCAAACAGGGTGATGATTTTTCGAAAAATTGCCATAGTATACTACTAAAAGGTTTGCCCAATACTTGCATACAATTGGAAGGTTTTGTCAATACCTTTTCTTTTATCTAGTGGAAAACCCACATCTAAACGAAAGGCTCCAACGGGCGTAAGGTAGCGCACACCACAACCAGTGGAGCGCAAGAGCTTCTCGGTAAGTCGCGGAAAAGGGGTGGCGTAGACATTTCCAATGTCAAAAAAGGTGGCAAAATAAATTTGCCCATAGACACGTACACGAGGCTCTATCTGAAAAATCATTAGCGAGCGCCCACCAATGGGTTTAGTGCCACTGAGTGGACTTACCGTTAGATATTTATATCCACGCAAGCCTGTAGAGGAGCCTGCATAAAAACGCTTGGGTGCCGGAATCAGAAAGGAGGATTGTCCCACAATAGATCCCAACTGGCCACTGAGGGCCAAGACGATGCGCGCATTTCGAAAGAAGGGTTGGTAGAGGGCACCAAAAATTTCCTGTTTGTAGAAGAAAACATGGGAGTTAAAGAGTGCCTGGTAGGGGGCTGCCCAGTAGTTAATGGTGTAGCCTCGGGTGCTATTTAAAAGGTTGTTGGAGGTGTCGATGCGCAAGTGAACAGGGAGGCTCAAGAGGTTATAATTTTCATTGTTATCAGATTTGGTGCTTAGCAATTTTTCAAAGCGTCCGGCGTAATCATAGGAGATCACCTCATTGACCTTTCGATCCACGCGCATTAAAAAGCTGGCTTCCCGCTCGACAAAACCGGGTGTGTTTTCTCTTCGCAGTTCAAAGCTATAGGTAAGGTTTTGATTTCTTGCAAAAAAGTTGGGACGTCCGTAGACAGCGGTTCCGCGCTGAATGATTTCTGAAATTTCGGTTGTGATAGAAAAGGAGTCACCGTGGCCTGTGAGATTGTCATGAATCCATTGAAAGAGGGCACCGACAGATTCATCGGTGCTGTAGCTTACCCCTGCTCCAATATGGCGATATTTGGTCTCTTCGAGCTCAATGATCATCTCAAGGCTGTTGTCTAGCCCCAGTTGGTTGGCATGGTGGACGATGACACTTGAAAACATTCCAGATTCTTGTAGCGAGCGGTCGGTACAATCAACTTTGCGCGGAGTGTAGAGATCGCCATAGTTCCAATAGATATGTTTGCAAACAAAGGAGGGGGCGACTTTGCGTAAGCCCAAAATGGTAACAGGGCCAAAGGTGGCTATGGGGCCCGTATCGATAGTGTAGTTGACAAAGACTACTTTTTGCTCCTGATCTACAATGATTTCACGATCAGGAATCCTTACAAAGGGGTAACCTTGGGTGCCCAACTGCTCTTTGATTTGGTCCTCAGTATCTAAAATCGTATCAAAGCGCACGGGGCAGCCAGCCTGTAAATCAAGAGCACAAGGGTTACAAATACAAACAGACTCTCCTTCGGGATCAAGGAGCTGAAAGGGTCCAAAGCGATAGCGGGGACCCGCCGAGAGGATATAGGTAATGGTAACATCAGGGAAGGTGCCTGTATATTCGATCGCCAGGTAGGCATCGAAGTAGCCAAAGGCGTGCAGGGCATCTAAAAAGAGAGGTAGGTCATTTTCAGCCCGTTTTTTGAGAGTAAAGAGTGTGGGCGGTGGGCGATCTATTTGGCCCATCGATTGAGAGGCCGCCTCCATTACGCTTTGGAGCTCTTTGGAGGGCACATTTTTTAGTTTTACCTTGTATGCGCACTCAGCTGTTGCAAAGAGCAGGAAGAATGTGAGAAAAAAGATATATCTATGCATTACCATTCGTTATACTATTCTTCTTTTAATAAAGGGAGAAAAGGATGTTGGATTGTCTAATTGGTGAGCGCAAAAAATCGAAAAAAATCTATGCTCAATCATGTGATGTGATTGCCTCCGGTGTCAACTCACCAGTTAGGGGGTTTGCCAATCTTTCCATGGATCCGTTGATCGTTCAGTCGGGTTACCAGGATGAAATTGTCGATGCAGATGGTAATCGATATCTGGATTATTGCCAATCATGGGGAGCCCTTATTTGTGGTCATTGCCACCCAACCATTGTCGAGGCGGCTCAGATGCAAGTCGCTAGGGGATCAACCTTTGGGATTGCCACCCAGATCGAGCAACAGTTGGCTGCTAAAATTTGTACTCATGTGCAATCCATGGAATCCTTGCGTTTTGTCTCATCCGGAACTGAGGCAACGATGAGTGCAATTCGTGTGGCACGTGGGTTTACTAAAAAAGAGTATATTGTCAAATTTACTGGCAATTACCACGGCCACTCCGATCAGCTGCTTGTCCAAGCGGGATCGGGAGTGGCAGAGCTTTGCTCGAGCGCCTCTTCTGCTGGGCTTGCGCCTGATGCTGTGCGCTATACTTTGTGCTTGCCCTTCAACTGCATCGATTCGATCAAGCGTCTCTTTAGGGATCCGGTTATGGCAAATAATATTGCGGCCGTTATAGTAGAGCCGGTTGCGGCTAATATGGGTGTTGTCGCAGCGATGCCCGCCTTTCTTGAGCAGCTAAGGGTTGAAACTGAGCGCGTAGGATCTCTTTTGATTTTTGATGAGGTGATCTCTGGTTTTCGCGTGGGGCTCGGGGGGGCGCAAGAGCTTTATGGAGTTTATCCAGACCTTACCTGTTTGGGAAAAATTGTGGGGGGCGGATACCCAGCTGCAGCTTTTGGGGCAAGACGAGAGATCATGGATCAATTGGCGCCTAAAGGTGATGTGTATCAAGCGGGGACCTTGTCGGGAAATCCAGTGGCTATGGCGGCAGCATTGAAAACGTTGGAGTTATGTGAAAAAGAGGGTTTTTATAAAAACCTTCAGGAGAAAACAGATTTACTTACCAAGCCAATTAATGCCTTTATTGAGGAAAAGGGGATCAATGCGTGCATTGCACAGTGTGGCTCCTTGTTTACACTCTTTTTTGGAACCAAGCGGGTGCGCTCATTTGAGGATACAAAGGGGCTCGATCTAGAGATGTTTAAGAGTTATTACCACTTTATGTTCTCCCGTGGCATCTATTTATCTCCCTCACAATTTGAGGCAAATTTTGTCTCTTCTGCTCATACAGAGGAGCATCTTTTAAAAACCAAGGATGCAATCTTAGAGTTTTTAACTCAAAATGGCATTAGCAGCGTGGGCGAAGTGTAGCAGTTGCACGCCTTTGACCATTTGTTCATCTGCTCCAGAATAGATGATGGTGGGGTTTTGGCATCGATCGCCTATTAAATTTTCAAATAGTTGTAGCCCTTTTAGAAAGGAGGCATTAAAGGTTTTGGAGGATTTGATCTCTATAGGGACGAGGTTGTGTCCACTTTGAATTGACATCCTCCCCTCCGTGAACGAAGAGGATTCCTGTGTGACTAAATTAGCCGGCACAAGGTAGGCAAACCTCACGGTTTCCTACAGGTTCCTGCTGCCGACCGCTATTACGATTCGCTTGACAGGCTATCGCGGCGAGCCCCGCCGCTAAGATATTCTTGGCTGCCACAA
>Ga0180433_10012062_pt1 | contig 10145 bp, 7 predicted proteins | sample SS_ome_8_FD_132980 | JGI IMG/M metagenome (GOLD analysis project Ga0180433, IMG submission 132980) | Hypersaline lake sediment archaeal communities from the Salton Sea, California, USA - SS_1_D_1 metaG | ecosystem: Environmental > Aquatic > Non-marine Saline and Alkaline > Hypersaline > Sediment...
AAAAGCCCTGGCGGGAGCGGCAGGAAATGGCCGAGGCAGAGCTGCCCGGACTCGATGCCCCGGCAGCAGAGCCCGAGGCTGCGACCGCTGGGAAAGAACTACCGGCCACTCCGGCAGCGCCGCGGCGACCGTTTGACTGACCCGGGGAGTCAGCCCCGCGTCCGCTGCACGAATGCCGCGTAGTCGGCAGGGGTGTCGATACCGGTGGCGGCATGTGCGATGGTGGCCGCCACGATCGGGACACCGGCCTCGACTAGCCGGAGCTGCTCAAGGCTCTCAAGTTCCGCCAGCCTCGATTCCGGCATTCGATTCCACTGCTCAAGCAGACTCCGACGGTAGGCGTAGACACCGATATGCTGCCAGAACAGCGGCGGACTGGCCTCAAGCAGCTCCGGGTTCCAGTCCCGGGCAGCCGGAACCGGGGCCCGGCTGAAGGTGATCGCCCGCCAAGCTGTCGGTTGTTCGGCGATCGCTGGTCCAGCCGGGTCCGCTGGCTCGCGCCAGGGAGTCAGGATGGCCTTGACGACGGCCGGGTCGTGCCAGGCTGTTTGGCAGCGCAGGGGCGTGACCAGGGTCGCCACCCCGGCAGCCGGGCAGCGGTCGAGCAGGTCGATCACCAGGTCGACGGCCTGCGGTGGCAGTTCGGGCTCGTCCCCTTGCAGGTTCACGACAATCTCAGCCGCCGGCAGTTGCGGCAGGGCCTCGACAATCCGGGCAGTGCCGCTGCTGGCTTCCGGCGAGGTGAGCACCACCCGCCCACCGAAGCCAGCCACGGCGGTGGCGATTGCGGCCGTATCGGTGACCACCACCACTTCGTCGGCCCGGGTCGCTTCAGCAGCGTTCTGCCAAGTGTGTTCAATCAAGGTCCGGCCGGTCTCGGCCAGGAGCATCTTGTTCGGCAGTCGCTGGCTGGCCAGCCGGGCCGGGATGGCAATGATGGCGGTGGTGGGCATGCGGGCTCGGGAAAGCTGGGGAGCGGGTTCGCCTGGGAGCGGCAGCATAGCGAAAGCAGCTATGGAGAGGGGGTTTTCGGTCTTCCAGCTGCGGCGGTGGCTTTCTACAGTCTCGCGGCGAAAAGGTCCTCCGGAGGTTCTGGTCATGTGTGGAATTGTGGGCTACATCGGGTTTCGTCAGGCGGCCGAGCGGGTGCTGGAAGGGCTGCAGCGGCTGGAGTACCGCGGCTATGACTCCTCCGGCATCGCCGTCCTCGACCACGACGCCGAAGTGGCGGTGCAAAAGGCAGCCGGTCGGCTCGACCGGCTGGAGGCGAGCCTGGCGGCGGGACTGCCCGACAGCTCGATCGGGATCGGCCACACCCGCTGGGCCACCCACGGTGCTCCCACTGACGGCAACGCCCATCCCCATCTCGGTGGCGGCTGCGCCAACGGTCAGGGGCACTCTGTCGCGGTGGTCCACAACGGAGTCATCGAGAATTTCCGCAGCCTCAAGGCCCGGCTGGAGGTTGAGGGCTATGTCTTCCAGTCGGAGACTGACTCGGAGGTGATTGCCCATCTGATCGACAGCTGCCTGAAGCAGATTCTGGCTGACGGTCCACGGGTGACCGATGACATCGATGACTCACCCTGCGTTGCGGCGGTCCGACAGGCTGTCAGTCAGCTGCGTGGCACCTATGGCCTGTTGGTGTTGTTTCGGCACAAGCCCGACCTGATGGTGGCCGCCCGGTTGGGCAGCCCGCTGGTGATCGGTGTCGGTGACGGCGAGTATTTCATCGCCAGTGATGCCAGCCCGTTGGCCGGCCACACCAACCGCATCGTCTACCTCGCCGACCACGAAGTGGCGGCAATCACCCGGCAGCAGTTCCGTGTGGTGCACCGTGACACCGGCCGGATTGAGCCGGCCGTGCAGCAGCTGGAGCTGGCAGCCAACGATGTCGGCCGGGGCGACTACGCCCACTTCATGCTTAAGGAAATCTATGAGCAGCCTGAGACGATCCGGGCCGCCATGCGGGGCCGGCTGGACCGGGACAATGCCACCGCGGTCTTTGGTGGCCTCAACCTGACGCCATCCCAGCTGCAGGCGATCAATCGGGTGGTGCTTACCGGCTGCGGGACCAGCTGGCATGCGGCGATGGTTGGCGAGTATCTGATTGAGGAATTTGCCCGCCTGCCGGTCGAAGTTGAGTACGCCAGCGAACTGCGATACCGCAATCCTCCGATCAGCAAGAACACGCTGCTGTTCGCCCTGACACAGTCGGGTGAGACGGCCGATACGCTGGCGGCCCTCCGCGAGATGAAGCGGAAGGGCCACCCAACGCTGGCGATCTGCAACACCGTCGGCAGCACCATTGCCACCGAGGCCGATGGCGGCATCTATCTTCATGCCGGTCCCGAAATTGGGGTGGCCAGCACCAAGGCCTTCACCAGCCAGTGCGTCGTGATGGCGCTGCTCGGGCTCTACTTCGGTCGGCTTCGCCACATGAGCCTGGAGCAGGGGCTTGCCTATATCGATGCCTTGGAAAAACTTCCGGATCTTGTCACCGAGGCACTGGCCGTCGAGCCGATGGTCCGCGGGATCGCCGAACGCTACCGCAACGCCAACACCTTTCTCTACCTGGGCCGGCAGTACAACTTTCCGCTCGCCCTCGAGGGCGCGCTCAAGCTCAAGGAGATCAGCTACATCCATGCGGAAGGCTATCCGGCGGCGGAGATGAAGCATGGCCCCATTGCTCTGGTCGATCCGCTGACGCCGAGTGTCTTTCTGATTCCCAAGGACGGTGTCTACGAGAAGGTGATCCTCAATCTTGAAGAGATCAAGGCCCGGAAGGGACCGGTCATCGCGGTGGTGAGCAAGGGTGATGACCGCGTGGCCGAGCTGGCCGACGAGGTGATTGAATTGCCAGCCTGTCCCGATTTCCTCAACCCGATCGTGGCGTCGATTCCGCTGCAGCTGCTCGCCTATCACATCGCCTGCTTCCGAGGCTGCGATGTCGACAAGCCCCGCAATCTCGCCAAGAGCGTTACGGTGGAGTGAGCAGCTGGGCGATGCGGCGGCCGGGGGCGGTCATCGCCAGTGCGGCCAGCTCGTTCGGCCGCACCCAACGCTGGTGCCGCTTTGCACGCGGCCGGCTGCTGACGTCGCTGGCAGTGACGCGGCAGCTCACCTGATGATGGGTCACCGTGTAGCGGACGTCGCCAACTTCACGACGTCGGCCCACTGTTTCGATGCCCTCAGGAAGCTGCCGCGGAAAGTCCCAGAGCCCCTCCCACCATTCGCCCGGCTGTCGCCGTTCCACGAGCAGCCGCCCACGATGCCGCAGTACGATCGCCGTTTCCTGGAGCCGGCGAATCGCTCGTGGTGCCGGCAGCCTGGGAATCTCGGCGACCCGCTGCTGCTGCCTGGCGATGCAGACGGCAGCGAGAGGGCAGGCCGTGCACCGTGGCAGGGCAGCGGTGCAGATGATCGCACCGAAATCCATCAGGGCCTGATTGAAGCGGCCGGCGGCCCGCCGGGGAAGCATTGCGGCGGCCAACTGCCAGAGCGGCTCCTCGTCCCGAGGCTGAACCAGTGGCTGGTCATAGCCGGCCAGCCGGGCCAGCACCCGCCGCGAGTTCGCCTCGATGATTGGCTCGGGCTGATCAAAGGCAATTGAGGCGATCGCTGCGGCGGTGTAGCGGCCAATTCCCGGAAGCTGCCGCAGCTCGCCAACCGTCTCTGGAAACACGCCTCCATGCTGGCTGACAAGCTGACCGGCAGCAGCGTGCAACTGGCGAGCTCGACGGTAATAGCCCAGGCCCTCCCAGGCCCGCAGGACGTCAGGCTCAGCGGCCGTAGCCAGGTCGGACACGGTCGGAAACCGCTCCAGAAATCGCTGGAAATAGTCGCGGACCCGCTCGACCTGGGTCTGCTGCAGCATGACCTCGCTGATCCAGATGCGGTAGGGATCACGGGACCGCCGCCAGGGCAGATCCCGGCCCGCCCGGCGGTACCAGGCGAGCAGCGGCCTGACAACGGTGGCGGCCGGCCAAGGCAACTCGGCGGGATCGGCTGGTTGCAGTCGACGTCGATCAGTCCTGTTGGTGTCTGCTGCCACTTGCAATCCTGCCCGGTGTCGGTTCCAACCAGCGGTGGGAAGCGGGCCACTGGTGGCGACCGCCCCGCCGTTCTCCGTGCCATCCACCCATGCCGAAGCCAAGCCGCCGTGACCGGTTGAAGCTGGTCCGCCGTGACCTGCCCGACGGGCCCTGCTGGGAGATTCAGCAGCCACGGTGCGGCCGGGAGCGGCTTGATGATATCAGCGAGGTTGAAGCCATGATCGCCGGAGGAGAGGCTGAAATCGCTCACGAGGAGCTGGTCTGGCTGCTCACAGAGTGCCCCGATTTTCTGGAGGCCCATGTGCAGCTGGGCCTGCTGGCCCTTGAGGCCGATGACCCCAAGCTAGCCCGAGGCCACTTTGGCCGGGCCGTCGAACTCTGTACCCGGGCTCTGGCAGCGGCTGGTGCCTCGGGGCCGTTGCCCTACCAGTTGGCCGGAAATCGGCCGTTCCACGAGGCGGCCAAGGGCCTGGTGCACTGCCTGCTTGACCTGGGGCGGCGCGGCATGGCCGCCCAGGTCTGCCAGCAGGTCATCAGGCTCGATCCGACCGACCCGCTCGGCCTCGGCAGCCTGGTCGGAGAACGAGCATGAGGCGGGGCAGGCTGATCGTGCTGGAGGGCATGGATGGCTCGGGCAAGTCTTCCCAGGTCGGTGTGGTTGCCGGCTGGTTGGCCGAGCGAGGCCGGACGGTTGTTACCTGCCGCGACCCCGGGTCGACGCCGGTGGGGGATGCCATCCGGGAAATCCTGCTGCATCGGCACGATCTGCAGATGACCGCGGAGGCGGAGATGTTTCTCTACATGGCAGCGCGATCGCAGCTGGTGCGCGAGGTCATCGCCCCGGCACTGGAGGTGGGGGACTGGGTGGTCTCGGACCGATTTCTGCTGAGCAACATCGTTTACCAAGGGCATGCCGGTGGGCTCGACCCAGATCAGGTCCGGCTGGTTGGCGGCCTGGCAACCGGGAACCTTGCGCCCGATCTGACGCTGCTGCTCGATGTCGACCTCGACACGGTCTCCCGCCGGCTCGACCGGCCGCTGGACCGGCTCGAGGCCCGGGGGCAGGACTATCGGCAGCGGCTGCGGGACGGCTATCACCGTGAGGCTGCCCGGGCCGCCGCCACCATCATCGATGCCACCGCCGACCTGGCCACGGTCAGCGGGCTGATTATCGCAGCCGTGGAGGCCGCCTTTCCCGAGCTTGACGAGTTGGGCGTGGACGGCTGACCGCCCATCGCGACAATCACAGGATGAAATCTGACCGACGGGAACTGTGGTGATGGCCTGGCAGGGCATCGAGGGACACGACGCGATTGCCGGCCGGTTTGCCGCTGCCGAGGCGGCTGGCCGGGTTGCGGGAAGCTATCTCTTTGTCGGCCCACCAGGAGTCGGGAAGGGGACGTTTGCCCGCGGGTTGGCTCTGGCACTGGTCTGCGAGCGGCCTGCTGCAGGGCTGGTCGCCTGCCGCGGATGCAGCTCTTGCATGCAGGCTCTCGCTGGCACGCATCCCGACATCGACCTGGTCGAGAAGCCAATCGAACGTGCGACGATTCCCCTTGAGCTGCTCATCGGAAGCCCCGATCAGCGGCTGCGGGAGGGACTCTGCTGGCGGCTGCTGCTGCGGCCGGCCGTTGCCCGCCGGAAGGTGGCGATTCTGCTGGATGCCGATCATCTGTCCGAGGAGGCGGCCAACTGTCTCCTCAAGACCCTCGAGGAACCGCCCCCGGGTGCCGTGATCATGCTGGTCGGCACAGCGCTGCAGCGGCAGCTGCCGACCATTCGTTCCCGCTGCCAGACGGTCCGGTTCGGCCTGTTGTCGGCTGCGACCATTGAGCAGATTCTCCGGCGTGAACAGCGGACGGAGGGGGATGAGGCCAGTTCCGCTGATCTCTCAGCCGCGGCGGCCGCGGCCGGCGGCAGCCTGCAGCGGGCGCGGCTGCTACTCAGCGACGAGGTCGCTGCGTTTCGGCAGCGGCTGACCGGGCTGCTCGAACGCCAGCCCCTGCCCGGTGTCGAACTCTCACGCGAGGCCCTTGCCGTGGTTGAAGCAGCCGGCAAGGAGGCGCCGCTTCGCCGGGCCCGCTTGCGGGTCATTCTGGAGATGGCCCTTGAGTTCTTTCGGGCCGGTCTGCGGCAGGCGGCCGCGGACCGGGATGTTCGGCTTGCCGATGTGGAGGCCTGTCTGGCCGACACGCTTGAGGCCTTGGCCGGCATCGATCGCAACGCCAACCTCGGCATCCTGATCGATGCCTGGACGGCCCGGCTGGAATGCTCTACGGCCCGCCGCTGATTCTCCCCAGCTTCCCTCCCTTACCGCCCCGGGTGCGAACCGTCCCGTCCCGGTGGCAAAGTCTGCCGGTTTTTCACTGGTCGATCATTTTTCCGGTCATTTCTGTCGATCCAGTTTTTCGGGCGGACGTGCCGCCGGCTGGGCGGCTCACTGAGGTCCTCCCCCGGCCTGATTTGCTGCGGGTTGGTTCAGACGGTTCAAGGGATGAGCGGAATGTCGCAGAAGTACGCGATCGGCATTGTCGCGACGTCGTTCGTCGCCGGGTTGCTGGCAACAGCCATGGTGTTCGGTCCGCAGGAACGGATCGGGGTCGACCTGCCCTCGTTCAGTTTCACGGCTGAACTTTTCAGCGATCCACGCGGAAACCAACCGGCATCGCCACAGTGGTGGCAGATTCTGGAGTCACCGGACGCCTCGGCCAGGCCAGCTGGAACCGATCGCATGGGGTTGGGGTGGCCCTCATGGAAATTATTGACCGATGCAACCAAAGGGTTTTTTCAGCGGCACTTTGGCCGGGAACAGCCGGCCACAACTGGCCGGCTGGCAATGGCAACGGCGCGGCAGCAGCTGGTCAGCCTGCCACCACCACCAGCAGATGTGCCGTTGAAGGTCCGTGAAGACAGCTCACCAGGTGCTTTCTCCATTTGGCAGACCGGTGGGGAAGTGGAGGTTTCTCAAGGTCTGCAGTCGCCGGATCATGTGACGGCAGACTCCTTCCGCAGCCCGCGAGGCGATGCAGCGGCCACCGCGACCGGTGGAACGACTGCGGCTGCCCTTCCAGCCCGCGGCCCGCTGCCACTGGCGGCGGATCGGCAGCCCCGCCCGATGACGTTGACCGATGACGAGATGGCATCACTTGAGCGGCTCGTCCGCCGTGCTGCTCCGGGAGACGTTGCGGTGACGGCGTTCAGCGGGCAACGGTCGGCCACGGCAGAGGCCGGCCATGTTCAGCCATCCGCTGGTGACACGACCGCGGCAACATTGACGGCCATCGATCCCGCCCCGGCCCCTGCTGCCGCCGAGCAGCTGGTCGCAAAGCAACAGGCAGTCACGAAAAATCCTTCGCCCGCCCGCCACGAGGCTGCCGGGGAGGGTTCGCGTGCAGGGCAAGCCGATCCGCCGCCGCCTGAAACCGAGGCGGTGGCCTCGGCCCAGGGGCATGTTGCCCGCGAGACCGAGGTGGCATCTCCGGAATCACTGCGGGCACTCGTTTCCAGGACCCAGCCTCCCGCCCCGGGGAACATGGCGGCGGTAGGCGATGGTGCGGCAGGCCAGGACGATGGCGTGGCGCCGGTGGCTCCGGCCGCTTCACCGGCCGACCCGATGTCGGCTGCCGCCAAGCGACCACAGCCCATGAAGCCGGTCAGCCGATCAGAGGGCAACGCCCGGGGGCTGCAATCGGCTGCGGCTGCGCTGGAGCGGGTTGAACAGCAGCCGGTGGAGAGCCTGCTGACGCGAACACTGGGCAGGCCAGTTCCGAACCCAGTTCCCGCCGCGGAGCGGGCCGTACCCGCACCGGTGACGAAGCGGACAGTCGCGCAGAAGGCAGCTGCTGAGGTGGATCTGATTCGCCAGCCGGCAGGCTGGGAAGACGGGGAGCCGCTTCGGCTGGAGCCTCGTCATGCCCGTCCTCAGACGACTACGGCTCCGGCGCCGCCGCTGCGGCTCGACTCGGTCGGGACACCCGTTCAGAGGACTTCCGCCGCTGCCGCACCAGCAGGCGGGGCAGGCGACGGCGGCACCGCCTGGGTCGATCCGGACGGTGAGGATTGGGCCGAGGCGGTCACCAGCACGGCGACCCGCGTGGTGGCGTCGCCCGAGACGCCGCGGGAGCGGATCCTCCGGCGGCTGTCGCAGAATTCTGGAGGCATCGAAGCCGCTGGTGAGGCCAGTCCGCCACCTGCACCAGAACCACCGATCACCAAGGCCATGCCCACCGCCACAGAGGAGATCGACCAGCCCCCGATGAAGCGGCTACTGGAGAAACTCCGGCCAACCGAACGGCTGCGGGATCGGTTCGGGCAACGCGGAGGACGCAGCGACCCGACGCTTCCCCAGGTGGCTTCACCACAGACAGCCTGGCCGCCACCGGCTGAACTTCTGCGGCAGCTTGAAGCACTGGCCGCGGAGCCTTCTCCGCGGCCAGCGGTCTATCAGGAGGTTGGTGACTGGGTTGCCCGTACGACTGCGGTATTCAACCGGGTGCTCATGACTGCCGGGCCGCATGCAGCCGATGCTGTCGAGGCGGTCGCCCTGCTGGCTGACTGCCCGCCGGCCGGGATGGCGGTTGCGGATCGGCTCGACGACGAAGATCGGGCGAGTGAATTGCGGCGGGTGGCCTTCGCCGTCAAACGTCGGGCCGCGACCTGGCAGGCCGCCGCGACGCTGGCAGCTGATTGGCAGGCCGGCCTCGTGAGCCAATCCGGCTTGGCCGAAGCTGAGCAGGCGACCGTCGATCTGGTCCATCTGCTCGCTGCCATCGAGCGGTTCGAGGCCGATTCCCGCGCGACCCAGGCCGCCGAAGTGCAGCAGTCAGTCGGGGTGGTGGCCGATGTCATGCCCGCCGAGAGCGGTGACCTTGTCCAGGCCATCAACAACCACTACGCGGCCCCCAACCTCCGAGTCACGTTGCAGGAGGCCTTTCTCACGCTGCTGATGCCCGAGACGACCAGCCGGGCCGAAGCTGTCAGTGAGACCGTGCTGGGGCGTCCGGTCCGGGGCCGCAGGGTGGTCGAGCAGAAGACATCGATTCAGCTCACCCCCGATCCCGATGAGATCTGCTTCAATCTCGTTGTCGACGGCGAGATGTCGACCTATGCGATCACCGATACGGGACCAATTTCGATGGCTTCGCGAGGCACGGGCCGATTCACCGTGCAGAAGCCGGTCAAGGTCTGCCAGCATGGGCTGGTTGTCGGCCCGGCGACGGCCTCAGCTTCAAACCGGGCTCGGCTGACGAACGTCTCGACCAGCTTTGATTCGGTCCCGCTGATGGGGTCGCTCTTGCGGACGCTTGCCCGCAACCAGCACGCCGAGAACCTACCGGCTGCCAATCGGGAAGTGGCCCAGAAGATCATCTGGCAGTCGTGCCAGCAGACCGATGAGGAATCGGAACGCAAGTTCGCCGAGCTGGCCGCCCTGGTTGAAGAAAAGGTCTGGGGCCCGCTGGTACGGCTCGGATTGAGACCATCCCCATTCATGGAGACCACTGAGGAAAAGGCGATCCTGCGGCTGCGGCTGCATGCTGATGCCCAGCTGGCCGCGCATACGCCAAGGCCGCGGGAGCCGGAGAACAGCCTGCTGGGCATGCAGGTGCACCAGTCGACCCTCAACAACGCCTTCGACCGACTCAACATTGGTGGGCACCGGCTTTCGCTGGAAGACCTGTTCGTGCGGGTACAGCAGCAACTGGGGCTGGAGCCGACGGTTCCGGAGGACATTCCCGAGGGGGTCTCCGTGACCTTCGAGGCGGTCGATCCGCTGCGGGTGGAGTTTACCGACGGTCTGGTGGAGGTCCGGGTGGCGATCGATGCCCTCGAGAGCGGTCGCCGCGACTGGTTCGACGTGGTCGGCCGGGTCAGCTACAAGCCGGTGCTGGTCGGGAATCGGGTGCTGCTTGAGCGGGAAGGGCCAATCCGGATCGCGGGCCCCGGTCATCGGGGCCGGATTGAATTCGCCCTGCGAACGATTTTCGGCAAGATCTTTCCCAAGGAGCGGCCGCTACCGGTGTTGCCCAAGAGAATCACCGAGCATCCACGGCTGCAGGAGTTGGCGGCGGTGCAGGCGGTCAGCTGGGATGGCTG
>Ga0180433_10012063_pt1 | contig 10144 bp, 9 predicted proteins | sample SS_ome_8_FD_132980 | JGI IMG/M metagenome (GOLD analysis project Ga0180433, IMG submission 132980) | Hypersaline lake sediment archaeal communities from the Salton Sea, California, USA - SS_1_D_1 metaG | ecosystem: Environmental > Aquatic > Non-marine Saline and Alkaline > Hypersaline > Sediment...
ATTTAACGGATCAGGCATAAATCCGGAAAAATGGGAACATGAAGTCAATGCTCAGGGTGGAGGTAATAATGAACTTCAATACTATACTGACCGGCAGGAAAATTCTTTTGTTGAAAACGGCACCTTATCGATCATTGCTCTTAAAGAGAATTATACGGGCCCTGAAGGTACCCGGAAATATACGTCAGCACGTCTGCGAACAAAAAATAAAGGTGACTGGAAATACGGACGGTTTGAGATAAAGGCTAAACTCCCTTATGGACAGGGCATATGGCCCGCAATCTGGATGCTTCCAACTGACTGGGTATATGGAGGCTGGGCAGCAAGCGGAGAAATTGATATTATGGAGCTTGTCGGCCATGAACCAGATAAAATTTATGGGACCATCCATTATGGAGGTACTTATCCCCGTAATAAACATAAAGGCGCTTCTTATACATATCCTGAACCATTTTATTCTGATTTTCATATATTTTCCCTAGAGTGGGATACTACAGAAATTAGATGGTATATTGACGATATTCATTATGCCACCCAAACAGAGTGGTATTCAGAAAACGGCTCTTATCCGGCACCCTTTGATCAACATTTTCATTTGTTATTAAATGTAGCTGTTGGAGGTGATTGGCCCGGTGATCCGGACAATACCACCCAGTTTCCTCAGAAAATGATAATCGATTATGTACGAATATTTCAAGAGAAACCGGAATAACTATTTTTCAGATATCCAGAATACCTAAATCATAATTGAATAATTATCAACATTATTCTTGATATAATCCCTCTTTTTTATTAATTTAAATCAATTTATTTATAAAAAAAGACTCTGTCATGAAAGAAGTTGGAAAAATAACTGCAATTAATAACAATATCTGTACTATTGAAATTGATGCTAACTCCGGATGTCATACATGTACTCTGAAATCAAAATGTCATGCCAGCAGCAGAGGTAAAAGAACAATTGATCTGAAAGTAAACAACCTGCATTTCAAGGTTGGAGATAAAGTAGAACTTGAGACCCAGCCAAAAAGTGTTATTACCGCCTCATTCCTGGTATTCATACTCCCCTTGATAATTTCAATTGCTGCTTATTTTATCGCGACTTCTCTGTTTTCAGTTGATAGTTACGGACCTCTTATTTTCTTTGTTTTCTTTATTCTGGCAGAACTGCTGATCTTTTTTATTGATAAAAAAATCGGTGGCCATTCATTTTTTGGTCCTGAGATTGTACGTAAATTGTAATTAAGATCAAAAAATCTCAAAATAGATAAAAGATTCTAGATAACATTGAATGTATACAATAAATTACTTGGTTTAGCGTTTACTACAACAAAGCAGTAATGATTCTGTTGAGATTAGTTCAATTACATTTCCTATAACAATACTAATTATAAAATAAGGAGAATCACATGAAAAAAATGCTACTATTTCCTATTATGTTACTCATAGTTATTTTTATCAGCTGTTCCACAGTAAGAGTAAGTGTAAATTATGATCAATCCGTGAATTTCAGCAGTTTTAAAACCTATTCACTGGTTAAAGCACCTCCGGGTAAAGACAGCAGAAAGGGATCCATCAGAAATCCTCTGCTAAAAAAAGATATTCTGGATCAAATAAAAACCATATTCAATCAAAAAGGGTATACTGAAGCTCCATCCAGAGAAAATGCTGATTTTCTGGTAATTTTTTATACAAACATTCAAAACAGAAAAGATTGGGTCCCCCCTACTTACAGAACAGGTCGCTGGGGCAGAGTCTGGCGGACCAGACCCGGACGTGTTGTTCGCTATAAAGAAGGAACGGTGGTTATAGATATTGTGGATAATGAACAAAAAGAACTGGCATGGCAGGGAGTCGGGAAAGATGTTCTGGATCGTGCTCATCCAGAAAAGAATTTTGTTAATTCAGTAAGAGAAATCCTGGAAGATTTTCCTCCGGAAAAATAAATTTGTTTAATATTGGTACATAAGGTTAAGAGGAATCCGCCTGTATAGGAACAGTAAGGGTTGCGTTCATTAATACCAAAATGTTACCATTGGGTTTCTGGATAAGAGCTTCGTTTACTGCTTTTTGCAGAGAAATAAAAGGGCTCATAAACACTGAACGGATTATATTTGGTTCAATATCTGTGACTCCCCAAAGCCGAGCCTGGGAACTTAATTCCGTAAATTTTACAGCAGTCTGGGTACCGAGTTTAAAATTCTTTTCAGCATATTTCAATAACTGTTCTTTTGTTTCATATGACCGTAATACCTGTGAAAATACCTCATTTCCCATACCCTCCAGACAGGGTGAAACCAATATAATAATACCACCCGGTTTAAGTGCCAACCTGGCATGCTGCATTGCTTTATGAGACTGATATAAATTAATATCCATGGGGGGAGTTACAGCAGCAATAACAATATCTGCTTTTTCCTGCATGGGGACAGAATATACGTCCATACATCTATCAACAGCAGCATTAAAAGATTCCTCTATATTGCCAGCAGCAGTAAAATATATTTTTTCTTCACGATTCAGTACAGTCTGGATGGAAAAAATTTTCTTAGTATCCAGTAATCTGACTGCCTGCTGCATGTCTTCATGCACAGGATTCCCTTGAAGTTTTAGAATTTTAGAATGCGAGTCCAAAGCCAGCTTATGATTCATTTCTGTACTATGAAAGTGAGCAACGCCAGGAAAGAATGATTTTCTCCCTCCTGTAAACCCTGCAAAATAGTGTGGTTCAACTGAATTTACAGAAATTATCCGATTAAAGTCATAAACAATTTTATTATAGTATACTTCTGTACCCTGATTCGTAATCCCGGCTTTTACCATGTCGTTGTTTTCAGCATCATGGACGACAATATTATTTTTGTATTTTTTATAGTACTTGCCCAACATTTTTTGCAGTTCCGGCATAGTGGGGTCGCGATGAGTACCGGTGGCAATTAAAAAATATATTTTTCTGGGGTGAATACTATCATATATCGAATCAATAACCTTTTCTGTTGGTGTCGGACGGGTTCCATCATTAATAATGATCAAAATCTTGTTTACACCGGCTATGAACTGAGCAAATGGTTCCCCCCCCAGAGGTTCATTTATAGCCTGAGATATACACTCACTTTCATCATTCATCTCAACATTATTAGGATGAATAACTGAGACCGATGTATCATCAGAAAGTGATAGGTTTTGAAAATTATTTTTATATGGAATCTTTATATTCATGATTGATATTTATGTGAATCATTTTTTAAGTTCCACAGCCGTTTCAGGTCGAACCCGATAGAGAAAACGAAAACGATAAACCATAAAGACAGCAAGAAAAAATCCCAGGGTATCAGCAATAGGAAAAGCTATCCAGAGACCAGTAAGATGAAAAAATTGCGGAAGTATAAGAATCAATGGAATAAGAAGTAATAATTGCCTGGCAAGTGCAAGAACAAGTGTCTGGACAGCTTTACCGGTTGCCTGAAATAGTGTAGATCCCATGACCTGAAATCCAACCAACGGAAATGCCAGTATAATATAACGTAAGGCTATCCGGCCTTGATTAATCAGTTCCTGATCATCAGAAAAAATACTGAGAAAAGTTGCCGGGAAAAAAGTAAGCAGTAATGTACCTGATACAGCAATTGACGTAGAAGCGACAGTTGCAATTATAACTGATTTTTTCATCATATCAAATCTTTGAGCACCATAATTAAAACCTGCTACTGGCTGCAAACCCCGTGCTATACCCATAATGGGAGTAAAAATAAACATGATCAAACGCATTACCACTCCAAATAAGGCAATAGCAATATCACCACCCAACTGTCCTAATCTCCTGTTCAAAAGAATAATTAGAAAACTCATTGCAGTCTGGCGAATAAAAGAAGCTATTCCTATGACCACTATTTCCTTCAAAACTGAGAGATCAAAAACTATATTTCTGATCCGCAAAGGCAAAACACTTTTACCTGACTGGAAAAAAGCAATTAAAAATACAGCAGCACTGATATAAGCGATCAGAGTTGCCAGAGCAGCACCTTTAATCCCCATATTAAAACCGAAGATAAAGACTGCATCCAGTAAAATATTCACTACAGCAGATATAATCATTGTCGTCATGGCAATTTTTGCTTTTCCTTCCGCACGGGCTATATTATTAAGAGCCATGGATAAAGTATGAAAAACAGTACCAGCAAGTACAATGGTAAGATATTCACGTGCATAGGGAAGCAGATTATTCGTAGCTCCAAAAAGACGCAGTAAATCATTTAACTTGGCATATCCCACAGCAGTAATAACCGCACCTAAAACCAGAACTGAAACAGTAACTGTTCCCAGAGTTTTTCGGGCTTTATCGAAATTATTTTCTCCCAGACTGCGGGAAAATAACGATGCTCCGCCGATTCCTATCATTTGACCTACTGCACCGACAACCATTTGAATGGGAAAAGAAAGTACAACACCACCAATGCCATCAGTTCCCACTCCTTGACCGATAAATATCGTATCAACAACATTATAAAACGACATAACCATCATACCAACAGTAGCAGGAAATGACAGCTTGAACAGAAGTTTACCTATATTTTTATCGTCTAAATTTGTTTTCTGATTCATTAGATATTCGTTTTTATTGTTATCATTCGATACTCTTCATTACATAAAAGAAGAATTTACTTAATTTTTATTTAGTTGTCAATAATTTATTGACATCAGATGATAAAAATCTAAAATATAAGATCTATATAAAATAATAACCTGACAGATATATGTAACAATCTGTCAGGTTAATAAAAAATTTTATGGGTTTGATTTATTTTTTGTGCTGTAATTAAATTAATCTGCACAGGATAATAATTGCAAACTGACTGAATGCATATCTATCCCTACTGGACACGTATCAATGCATCGTCCACAACCGACACAAGCAGGTTCACCAAATTTTCCAATAAAAGCCTGAAGCTTATGAGTAAAACGAAGTTTTAATCGTTCTGAACGTGACTGTCGGAAATTATGACCACCTGCTACCATAGAATAATCATTGAACATGCAAGAATCCCATTGACGGACCCGCTTTCCTTTTTGTAAACTGAGATTCATTTCATCAATTATATTAAAACACGGACAAGTCGGACAAACAATAGTACATGCACCACAGGATAGACATTTTTCACCTAATTCATCCCATAACGGACTGTTCCAACACAGTTCCATGATACTGGGCATTCCTGTAAGATCTAAATTAATCTTAAAAGACTGTTCTCTTTTTTTCCGCCAATTGATATATTTCCTTAAATCTTTACGATCAATTTTTTCATTCAGTAAATCCGGACATTCTCTAATCATATCATCACCCAGGCTTGAACCTACCCACAGCAAGAAAAAATCACCGAGATCGGTAAAACCCAGATCAAAACCTTTTTCTGCATAATGTGTATTGGTTGATTTGCAAAAACATTGATCATCAGGCATACAGGAAAGACCTAAAATTGCAGTCCGTTTTCTCCTTTCCAGATAATAAGGATCTGGTGTATGCATAGTAAAAAAATTATCCATAATCATAAGAGCATGAATATCACATGGGTGCATACCAAAAATAACTCTATGAGGTAATTCTTCAATAGAAGGAGCAACGATATTTTCTTGATTAAAAGAAAACATTGAGAACCTGGGCGGTAATAATAATTTTTTGAATGGGATCTTTGTTCTTAAAGCACTGAGATCAATATCTGAATGATTTTTAATTTTATCCAGAATAAATCCATCACCATGTTTTACCGGCCCCCAGAGTTCACCAAATGATCTAATTGCATTAAAAAAATCACCCAGGCTCTCTTTTTGCATTTTAAATGCTCTCATTGAGAATCCGCTATAAATGCTATGATAAATATAAAGAATTATATTTTCTTACATAAGCCATTTTTGGGCATCAACCACACAAAAAGCGGATAAACGCACTATTTCTTCAACAGTTGCAGATCTGCGGATCACATGTACCGGTTTGGAAAGTCCGATCTGAATGGGACCGATCGATTCCACATCTCCTAATTGTCTCAGCAGGTTCATGGCAATATTGCCTGATTGCAGTTCGGGGAATATCAACACATTTGCCCCGCCCTTTAAAGTACTGAATGGATACATTTCTTCGATAATTTCAGGTTCAATAGCTGTATCACCCTGCATTTCACCATCGATCATAAGATCCGGTTTACGTTTACGTGCTATCTGTACTGCTTCCTGTACTTTCGTGGTAGTTGGATGTTTTACACTTCCAAAATTTGAAAAAGAAAGCATGGCTACGCGAGGCTCCATATCAAAAAGACGAACAATTTTAGAACTTTGAATAGCAATCTCTGCTAATTCCTCTGCTGTTGGATTAATAATAGCTCCTGTATCTGCCAGAAAATAAACTTTATGTTTAAAAATAATAATAAAAAGAGAAGCGGCTTTGGTATCAGGTTTAACTGTATCAATAACCTGAAATGCTGGGAGCATTTCTTCATAATAATTATGACATACGCCCAGAAATCCATCTGCATCATTATGATAAACCATCATTGCAGCAAAATAACTGGGAGATTTGAGCAATTTTTCTGCATCATATCTGGTTATTCCGTGAAGCTGTCGCAGTTTGTGGTATGTTTTACAATAAAGTTCAAACTTATCAGAAGTTAGTGGATCAATAATCTGAATATTATCAAGTTCCAAACCTAATGATTTGATCCTTTCCTTTATTACTTTTTCTCTCCCCAGAAGAATAGGACTGGCTATTTCCTCATCAGTCAGAATCTGCGCTGCTCTTAACACTTTATCATTTTCACCTTCAGGGTACACAATACGCTTAGGATCGGATTTTGCTTTATTGATAACTACCCGGATGACCTCATAGCTTCTTCCTAACCGATTCTCAAGTTCCTGTTTATAGTCTTCAATATCTACTTTTTTCTGAGCAACACCGGTTTCCATAGCAGCTTTAGCCACAGCTGATGCTTCCCAGATCAATACTCTGGGATCTAATGGCTTAGGAATAATGTAATCAGGACCGAAACGAAAATGTTCTCCTCCATATGCCTGGATCACAGAATCTGGGACATCTTCTTTGGCAAGATCCGCAAGCGCATGACAGGCAGCTACTTTCATCTCTTCATTAATAGCTGTTGCATGCACATCCAGTGCTCCCCGAAATATAAACGGAAATCCCAGAACATTGTTGACCTGATTTGGATAATCACTTCTCCCTGTAGCCATAATAGCATCTGGTCGTACTTTCTGGACTAATTCTGGTCTTACTTCAGGGTCAGGATTTGCCATAGCAAAAATAATAGGTTTATCGCCCATACTTTTAAGCATTTTTTCATCAAGTATATCGGCAACAGAAACACCCATAAATATTTCTGCACCTTTCATTGCTTCTTCCAGAGTTCTGCATTTACGGGTCGTTGCAAATAACTCCTTATAAGGATTCATTCCTTTTGAGCGTCCTTTATATATCACTCCTTTGGAATCAAGCATAACAATATTTTCTTTTTTTATTCCAAGCTGAACAAACATTTTAGCACAGGCGATACCTGCTGCTCCAGCCCCCATTACCACCATTTTAGCTTTACTTATGTCTTTTTTGGTTATCTCAACTGCATTAAGTAAACCCGCACCACTGATTATTGCTGTTCCGTGCTGATCATCATGAAAAACCGGTATATCTAATTCCTTTCGTAATGTTTCTTCAATATAAAAACATTCAGGTGCTTTAATATCTTCTAAATTGATCCCCCCAAAGGTAGGTTCCAACCATTTACAAAGGTTAATAATTTCTTCCGGATCCTGAGTATCAACATCAATATCAAAAACATCAACATCTCCAAACCGTTTAAACAATACGCCCTTACCTTCCATTACTGGTTTTCCGGCAGCAGGGCCAATATTTCCCAATCCCAACACAGCTGTACCGTTTGATACAACCGCTACCAGATTTCCTTTATTTGTATATTTATATACATCTTTCGGATTAGCTTCGATTTCTTTACACGGAACCGCTACTCCGGGTGTATAGGCAAGTGAAAGCTGCCGCTGAGTTACACATGGTTTAGTAGGGATAACTTCCAACTTACCTGGTCTGCCAACCGAATGATATTCTAATGCCTCTTGCTTACTTGTCATAATAAACCCTCTCTTTTAAAATGTAATATTTTATAGATATATCACTTAGATAATCCTTCGTTCAGGACCGATAAATTTTTTAATTCTTTTTAGTAGTTCTTTTTGATCTACTGGTTTCTCAATATAATCATCTGCCTGGTGAGTTACGGCAATGGCTTTGGCATATTCAGATTCAGTAAATTTTTCACCTACTGACGTCATCATTATGACAGGTATAGATTTTGTTTTTTCATCCTCTTTCAACTCTTTGCATACGGCAAATCCGTCTTTTTCCGGAAGCATTACATCCAGTAAAACAATATCAGGGTCTTTTTCCCGTACTGCTCTCAAACCATCTTCACCAGTATATTCAATAAATACTTTATAGTCATTCTGCTCAAGGATCATTTTTATCGCAGCTATAAAGTCAGGATCATCATCCACTACGAGTACATTTAATTCTTTTTCTTTCTTCTCACTTGCTTCGCTTAACATAGTATTGACTTTCTCCAATAAAACTTTAGGATCTACTGGTTTTTCCAGAAATCCATCTGCATCATGTCCTTTAGCTAACAATTCTGCTGCATTTTTACCGTCTTTCTTTTTTGCTAAAGAAGTCAAAATAAGTACAGGAATATGAGAAAGTAACTCATTATCCTTAATATTATGACAAACTGCATAACCATCTTTTTTGGGAAGCATTATATCAAGAATAATAAAATCAGGTTTTTCTTTTTCTGCTTTCTTTAATCCCTCTTCTCCATCCATTGCTGTAGATACATCAAATTCATTCTTCTCCAGAACACTCTTAATAGGTTCCAGAAAGTCTTTATCATCTTCAATGATAAGTACTTTTAGTTTCTTCATTACTACCTCCTGCTATTATTAGTGATTGACAAATTTCGTAACATTCTCCAATAATGTCTTAGGTTCAACAGGTTTATCTAAAAAATCTTTTATTTTTAGTGCATGGATATTGATTTGATCTTCAAGATTAATATCTGTTATGTTTTGAATATTAGTAATCATTAAAATTGGTATTTCCAAATCATTATTATGCTTTTCAAATTCACGCAAATCTTTGATAAACCGGAATCCACCTGATATATCCTCTAACATGACATCAAGTATAATTAAATCTGGTATTAACTTTATTACTTTGTCTAGTCCTTCTTTCATTGAGTATGCCTGTATGCATCTTAAATTTGCATTCTCTAAAATATTTTTTACAGCATTCTGATAATCAATGTCATCATCAACTACAAGTACAATTTTTTTCATACCATTATGCTGTTCTTTTAACATATTGGTCCTCTTGAATTAATACTCGTTCCACTTCCTGAATTATAGCATGTTCTTCATTGGTAGGAATGACTAAAACTTTCGTTCTGTCATTGCTTATACAAGTACTATCTCTCATATTTTTATCTTCATCAATTGAAATGCCTAAAAACCCTAATCCTTCACAGCACATGCTTCTCACCAAGTTCGAATTTTCACCAATACTGGCAGTAAATACAACTATATCAACTCCTCCCATAACTGCAGCATAACTACCGATATATTTTTTTACACGTCGTGTAAAAATATCCAGAGCTAATATATGCTGGTCACTGCCTTGTCTAACTTTTTCTCTGATAATGCGAAGATCACTATCTCCACCTGTTATACCTGCTAAACCACTTTTTTTGTTTAAAATTTCATTCATTCGATCTGTTTTAATGTTTTCTTCTTTCATTATATAAAGAGGTATTGCTGCATCGATATCTCCGCACCTTGTTCCCATAGCCAATCCTTCTAATGGTGTAAATCCCATACTTGTATCAACAAAAAGATATTTTACTGAAGAACTGCCACAATTTAAAGCCAGTATTTTCATTGAATATCCTTGGTGTGATTAGTGTAGTGTCAAAAGTTTTAGATTTATTTTTATTTAACTTGTTTATTTTCATTTATTTGTATAATATAAGGCTTGCCTCCCCCATTTAGAGAGGCATTTTATTGTCCATTTAACCTCAAAAGA
>Ga0180433_10012067_pt1 | contig 10143 bp, 6 predicted proteins | sample SS_ome_8_FD_132980 | JGI IMG/M metagenome (GOLD analysis project Ga0180433, IMG submission 132980) | Hypersaline lake sediment archaeal communities from the Salton Sea, California, USA - SS_1_D_1 metaG | ecosystem: Environmental > Aquatic > Non-marine Saline and Alkaline > Hypersaline > Sediment...
CGACGGAGAGCCCTTATTCCGTGGATGAGAACCTATGGGGCAGGAGCTGCGAGGCGGGAGTGCTGGAGGACCCCATGGTGGAACCACCCGAGGATGCTTACGAATGGTCGGTGTCTCCGCCTGAGGCCCCGGATAGCCCGGAATACCTGGAGATAGATTTCGATTCAGGGTGTCCCGTGGCTTTGGATGGTCAGCAGATGTCCCTGGTGGATCTGATAATCGAGTTGAACCAGCGGGGAGGAAAACACGGAGTAGGGCGCATCGATATGATCGAGAACCGCCTGGTAGGCATCAAGTCCAGGGAGATCTACGAGGCGCCTGCCGCCATCATACTTATCGAGGCCCACCGTGCCCTGGAGTCTTTGACCTTGACCAGGGAGACCCTCCACTTCAAGCCCATACTCGAGAACAAGTTCTCGGAGCTTGTATATTACGGCCTGTGGTATGAACCTCTGAGAGAGGCCCTGGCGGCGGCGGTCGAATCCACCCAGGCGAGAGTGAGCGGGAGCGTAAAGGTCAAGCTGTTCAAGGGAGATTGCGTGGTAGTCGGGAGAGAATCCGAGTACTCACTGTACGATTACTCGCTGGCGACTTATGACCGTGCCGATGCTTTCAGCCATCGTTCCAGCGAGGGCTTTATCGAGCTGTGGGGACTTCCCCTCAAGGTGTGGGGGATAAAACAGTCCGGAAGAGAGTAGAAGAGATTGTAGGGTGACGTCATGAAGCTGTGGGGAGGAAGGTTCGAAAAAGAGACGGAGGACAAGGTCCTGGCCTTCAGCGAATCTCTGTCTTTCGACAAGCGCCTGGCCCCTTACGACCTCCAGGTAAGCGAGGTCCATGCCATGGCCTTGGAGGAGTGTGGGGTGCTTACCTCGGAAGAGAGGGACCGCATAATGACCGCCTTGATGGAAATGGAAGAGGAGTTGGATAAGGGGACATTTCCCTTTTCGGATGACGAGGATATCCACACGGCGATAGAGAGGATCTTGGTGGACAGGCTGGGGGAGATCGGAGCCAAGCTCAGGACCGGCCGGAGTAGAAACGACCAGGTTGCAGCGGACCTGCGCCTTTACCTCATGGACAGGTCGGTCCAGTTGTGCCAGCGATTAATGGGCCTCATGGATGCCATACTAGGACAGGCAGAGAACAACCTTGGTATTGCCATGCCCGGTTTTACCCACCTGCAGCCGGCTCAACCGGTACTTCTGTCCCACCACCTGCTTGCCTACTTCGAGATGTTCAAGAGGGACGTAGGCAGGCTGATGGAGGCCAGGCGCCGCATGGACTGCTGCCCCCTTGGTAGCGGCGCCTTGGCCGGTGTGACCTTCCCGCTGAACCGCAAGGGGATGGCCGAAGAGTTGGGCTTCATGGAGGTGACCGCAAATTCCATCGATGCCGTCGCCGACCGGGATTTCGCCGCGGATTTTCTATATGCCTGCTCTATGACGGCGGTGCATATCAGCCGCCTGGCGGAGGAGATCGTCTTATGGGTAACGCCGCGTTTCGGCTTCCTCACCCTTGACGAGGCCTATGCCACGGGCTCCTCGATAATGCCCCAGAAGGCCAATCCCGATGTGGCGGAATTGGCGCGGGGTAAAACTGGCAGGATAGTAGGCCACCTGGTGGCGCTCCTTACCATGCTCAAAGGACTGCCCCTGGCTTATAACCGTGACCTGCAAGAGGACAAGGAGGGGTTGTTCGATGCCGTAGACCAGGTGGAAGGGATTGTCGAGGTGATGGCGGGCGCCATGGCCTCGGCGGCCTTCAATTCGGAACAACTGCGGGAAGCGGCAGTCGAGGGTTATTCGAACTCCACCGATCTGGCCGATTACCTGGTGCGCAAGGGAGTGCCCTTTCTCGAGGCCCACGAGATCACCGGCAAGCTGGTCCGACTCTGCCTGGATAAGGAGATCGGCCTTGAGGGACTCTCCTTAGAGGATTTCCAAAGGCTGGAACCCAGGATACAGGAGGATGTATACCAGCATCTCTCCATCGAGGAATGCATCAATGCGAGGAGCCTTCCCGGGGGTACCGCTCCGGATACGGTGGACGAAGCCGTGAAGGATGCCAGGCGCTGGCTGGAGGCGGAGAGGGAGCACTGGCTCGCCGAGTTCCTCCACTCCACCTAAAAAATGGGGTCAAAGCTTCATTCTTCAATTTCAAGATAGGTTTTCTAATTTATCCATGCTGACCATAGTAATTGAAGAATGAAGCTCTGACCCCATTGGTCGGGTAGGGTGTCGTAAAGAATGGGTAGTATATAAGAAACACGGGCCGACATATCACATATCTCATGCTTGTTATGTGCTTGATTAAAAATGCAGGGAGGGGCAGCTGTGGGAGAGGTTGAGGCGCTGTGCCGGGCTTTTGAGGAGCTTGCAGAGCTCTCAGAGATAAAAGGAGAAGTACGGTTCAAGGTAAACGCATATAACCGCGCAGCGGAGCTGATAAAATCACAAGGTGACGAGATACTGGAGAAGGAAGACCTCAAAGAACTGCGCAAATACCCCGGGATAGGCGAAGGCATCGCCAAGAAGATCCTTCAGTTCAAGGAAACGGGAACCATCACCAAGCTGGAGGAGTTGAAAGAAGAGATACCCATAGAGCTCTTGTCCTTGCTTAAAGTGCCCAACCTCGGACCCAAGAGGGCCAAGTTGGTCTACGACGAGTTAGGGGTGCGGACCATACAAGACCTGCAGGAGGCGGCTGAAAGCCACCGGCTGGCAGAGCTGAAAGGGCTGGGGCCCAAGGCTGAGCAAAATATCCTGGAGGGCATCAAGCTGCTTCAATCCACCTCCGGCAGGCTCCTCATTTCCCAGGCCTATTCCATCGAGGAGGGCATCATATCGCTGATGACGGAGGCTATCCCTGGCCTGGTTATCAATGCGGCGGGGAGCCTTCGACGCATGAAAGAGACAGTGGGGGATATCGACCTCCTGGTGGAAGCGGAGAAAAGCGAGGAGGTCATGGAGGCCTTCTGCTCTCTATCCCTGGTGGAAAGGGTGCTGGTGAGGGGAGATACCAAAAGCTCAATACTCAGCCATGACGGCCTTCAGGTGGACCTGAGAGTAGTGCATCCAGGAGAGTACGGTGCGGCACTGCAATATTTCACCGGTTCCCAGTCCCATAATGTGCGGGTAAGGGAGATCGCCAAGAAAAAGGGATTGAAGATAAACGAGTACGGGGTCTTCAAGGTCGAAGGCGACCGCCGTATCGCCGGCTCCACTGAGGAAGAGATTTACGCCGCCATGGGCATGGAGTGCCCTCCTCCTGAGCTGCGGGAGAACAGAGGCGAGGTGGAGGCGGCCATGGAGGGCAAACTGCCGAGCCTGATAGAGATAGTGGATATAATGGGGGATCTGCACTCTCATACCGAGGCCAGCGACGGCATTGCGAGCCTGGAGGAGATGAGAGAGGCGGCGGCGGAACGGGGGTACCGCTACCTGGCTATAACTGATCATGCCCGCAGCCTCAGGATAGCAGGAGGTATCGATAAGGATGCCCTGCTGGCACAGGTCGAGGCCATTCGGAAACTGAACTCCAAAGGAGGATCCCCGGTGACTCTTCTGGCGGGCAGTGAGCTGAATATCGACAACCAGGGAGAGCTGGACTTCGGGGACGACGTGCTCTCTCTACTGGATATAAACATCGCCTCGATACACGGTGGATTCCGGCAGCCTAGGGAGGAGATAACCCGCCGTATCATTGATGCCGTACGGAACCCCCATGTCAAGGTGATAGGTCACCCGACCGGAAGGTTGATAGGGCAGAGGCCTCCCTATGAGGTGGATATCCGTGCAGTCATGAGGGCGGCGGCAGAGACGGGCACCGCCCTCGAGCTCAATGCTTTCCCCGACCGACTGGACCTGAACGACGAGCATCTCATGGAGGCCAAGGGTCTGGGAGTCAAGATCGCCATCGGTACCGATGCCCACCGGCCGGAGCATCTGGAGTTCATGTTCTATGGAGTGGCAACGGCCCGGCGAGGCTGGCAGGGTCCCGAGGATATTCTCAACAGCATGGAGCCGGCAGAGCTGCTCGACTGGTTATGGAAGGACCGCAACAAAGGTTAAGGTTTACTATCCCAAGGGGAGGTAAAGCTCATATAATGATATCGCCGCCCGCAAGGACAAGCCGATGAAGCGACGGCAGGAGGAGCCCCGGGCACGGATAAGGTGCCCGGAGAAAAACGGAAGGGGTGGAGAAATGGAGATAAGGCGTAACGAGATAATCCCCCTGGGCTACGGCAAGTATTTCCGCTCCGATAAGATCATAGGCCTGGAGCGCATCGATGAGGACCGGGGGCCGGCCAGGAGAACCTATGTCTACGTGGAGGAAAGGCCAGATGCAGTGGTGGCCTCCAGGACAGAGGCGAGCATCCTCAATGACCTGGCCATTTCCCGCGAGGAAGTGGATGCCTCGATGGCCCTGGACCTCCTGGAGCGCATCCTTCACGAAATGGAGAAAGTGGGCCCTATACTGCGCCGCAGCATACGTGAGGAAACCGGGCTCGATATAGACGAGATGATAATGAAAATAAGGCGCCTGCTTTCCAGGGAGGAAGAGGAGGAAGATTTCGACCAGGGATCTTTATTCACCTCAAAGTAGGAGTATGTGAAACCCGGCATTGAGCGGATTATCTTCAGGGTATAAAGGAGGTTCGATTTGAAGCTCAGAGAGATCTACAAGCTGGCTGTGAAGATGGGGATAGAGAAAGACCCGCGCGGCAAAGAGGAGATAAAACGCATCCTCGAGAGCAACAAGGAGAAGTACGAGAAACTCCCGAAAAATGAGAAAGAATATTTTGATGTAGAGAGCCTGGAGAATCCCTTTCCAGATTCCAGGATCCTGGTAGGAGACCCTGATACCCAGGTCAAGACAGCCATCGTCGGTATCGATATGGAGGTAGGGGAGATCCTGCTCACCGACCGCCTGAGGGAGAAGGGCGAGCAGATCGATTTGATCATAAGCCATCACCCGGAGGGGAGAGCTCTGGTGAACCTCAACCAGGTCATGCCCCTGCAGGCGGATGAGTGGTACCGTCACGGAGTTCCCATAAACATAGGTGAGGCTTTGATAGATAAGCGCATGAGAGAGATATACCGCGCCTTCCTTCCCCGTAATCACGAGAGGGCCTTGGATGTGGCCCGGTTACTGGATATTCCTTTCATGTGCATGCACACAGTAGCGGATAATCAGGTCTACGCATATCTGACAGATTACTTCAAGAAGAAGAAGCCCTATACCGTAGGCGATGTAATGGACCTTCTTATGGAGATACCCGAGTACCAAGCTTCCGCAAAATCCCAGGCCGGGCCAGTAGTCATCGTGGGCAGCAAAGACAAAAGAGCAGGCAAGGTAATGGTGGATATGACGGGTGGGACGGAGGGCCCCAAGGAGATCCTGGAGAAGCTGGCCGATGCCGGCGTAGGCACTATCGTAGCCATGCACTACTCCGAGAAGCATCGTGAGGAGGCCGAGAAAAACAAGATAAACGTGATCATAGCCGGACATATCGTATCCGATTCCCTGGGGATGAACCTAATCCTGGATAAGCTGGAGGAAAAGGGAGTGGGGATAATCCCCGTGTCGGGCTTGGTCAGGGTATCACGTGCCCGTAAGAAAAACGGGCGAAAGAAATCCTGAGAGCGGCCATATCTCTACACCAGGCCGTATGAAAGTCTTGCTTGAAAAAGAATTGAAAATCGTCTATTGCTATTAATATAATCGGACTTGGCGGGACTGCTTCAGATTGGAGGATGAGATGGAGGAAGGATACCGCCTTCTTGAACAAGGGGAACGTTTGCTGGCGGAGAGCAGGGTCGAGGAGGCCATCGAACGCTTCCGGCGTTTCCTTGACGGCTATCCAGAAGATACCGAAGGCCAGTACCACTTGGGAATAGCCCTGTATGAGAGAGGTGAACTCGAGGAGGCCCTGCTCAGATTCAAGCGAGTGATGGAGTTGGAGCCCGCGGATTCACGCTCCTACGATGGCATTGCCCTGGTGCTTATGGAGAAGGGGGATTTTCATGGTGCCGTGGGCCACTATGAAAAGGCCCTGCAGCTCGACCCGGGGAACGTGGACCTTCTGAACGAGATGGGCATCGCCTATCAGGAACTCGGGGATCTCGATAAGGCCCAGGAGATATACGAGCAGGCCATAGAGATGGAGCCCTATTTTGGATACCCCTATTACAATAAAGCGCGGCTGTTGGTGAAGAAGGGACGTTTCGAGGAGGCCATTCTCAACCTCGAGAAAGCTATAAGCCTATACAAGGGGGAGAGGGAGAAGCTGAAGGACGTTCTTTTCGAGCTGGCCGGGATCTACGAGGATACGCTTGAAGACACCAAAGCGGTGGATGTCTACGGAGAGATATTAATGCTCGACCTGGACAACGTGGAGGCGCTTATCAATATCGGTTCCATCCACCTTGACAACTGCGAGTACGAGAAAGCGGCCACCTATTTCGACCGCGTGATCCACCTGGACCCGGATAACGATAACGCCTACCTGGAAAAAGGTTATGCCCACGGCTGTATGGGCGATTTTGAGATGGAACTCAAATACCTGGAGAAATGCCTGACGTTAAACCCTAAGAACAAGTACGCATTGAGCAATAAGGGTGCCTCGCTCATGGAACAAGGGCGGTTCGAGGAAGCGGAAAAGTATTTCCGCCAGGCCATCGAGGTCGATAAAGGGTATTCATGGCCCTACTACAATCTCGCCTGCCTGTTTGCCCTGCGCAGCGAGAAGCAGCTGTGTATAGCCTACTTGAAAAAAGCCCTGGAGCTGGACCCCGCTTTGAAGGAAGACGCGCGTAGAGATATCTGCCTGGAGAAACTCAGAAAAAACGATTCCTTCCTCAAACTGCTCGAATGAAGATTGAAGCTTTAACCCCTATGTCATGCTTTTGCCCACGGTGATTATCACCTGAGAGCCAGGGCCTGCCGGCGCTCCACCTCCTGGGAACTGGCTGATCACTATGCCTACCTGGGACTCATCGGTGGGGCTGTACACGACCTTATAGGTGAATCCAGCCGCGGAGAGGGTCTCTTTTGCGGAAGTCTCGCTCATGCCCACGACGCCGGGCACATTAGACTGGGGAGCACTTCCCTGGCTCACCGAGATGGATACGGAGGAACCGGCGTTGACCGTGGTACCACCAAGGGGTGATTGGCTGATCACTATGCCCTTGGCCACGCTGTTGGAGTATGCGTAGGATACGGCGGGATTGAGTCCGGCTCCGGAAATAGAGGATCTGGCGCTGGCCTCGCCCATACCCACTACCGAGGGCACTACCGCTTGCTGCGCCGTCTCGCTGTGGATATTGCAGTAGGTGGTGGGCTCGTCGCCCCGGCGATATGAGCGGCTCTCTGTATGGGGGCAATACGGGGTGGCCAGTAGACCGCTCTCGGTGCAGATGGTCCTCGTGATCCACTCCGATTCCTCCCGCTCGTAACCGAACTCCGCGGACGGGAAGGAGGTGGGAGGTACGTCCGCCAGCGCGTTCTGCATGAACTTGCGCCATATCTGGGCCGGGAAAGTGCCGCCGTACACCGTCATCCCGTGTACGCTGGTCATGGGAATCAGACCTTCGGTATGTCCCACCCATACCGCCGCTGACAGGTCGGGCGTGTAGCCTACAAACCAGGCGTCGGCGTAGTTATCGGTGGTCCCAGTCTTCCCTGCCTGGGGCCGCCCGATGCTGGCGGAACGCCCGGTACCATACTTGACTACGTCCTGAAGGATGGAGTTCACCACGGCGGCCACGTCCTCGCGTACCACCCGCTTTCCATTGGGATGGCTCTCGTACAGGACATTGCCCTCGGCGTCGGTGATCTTGGTCACACAGGTGGGTGGAACGTACACGCCGTTATTGGCCAGGGTGCCGCAGGCACTGGCCATCTCCAGGGGATTGACCCCGTTTGTAAGCGCTCCCAGGGCGATGGAGGGGTAGGGGTCGATGGGGGTGGTGATGCCCATGGCCTGAGCCATCTGCGCGACTCTCTGGGGCCCTACATCCCTTATTAAGCGGGCGAATACGACATTGACCGAACGTATGGTGGCACTGTAGACATTTATTGTGCCGTAACCCCCACTGCCGGCATTGCGTACCTTCCACTTGGTGCCGTCCGGGAATTCCAGGGTGGTAGGAGAGGAGTCGTAAGTCTTATAGGGTGAGATGCCGTTGCTTATGGCCGTGGTCAGCACGAAGACCTTGAAGGCCGAGCCGGGCTGCCTGCCTCCCTGGGCGGCTATGTTGTACTGGAGCTCCGTGAAGTCCTTTCCTCCCACCATGGCCTTTATATCCCCGGTGCGGGGGTCCACTGCGCACAGGGCGGCGCTGGGGTCACCGGGGCGGTCCAGGGTGGTATTGATAGCCTGCTCGGCGTAAGCCTGCAGGGTGGGATCCAGGGTGGTGTAGACCCTAAGTCCACCTCGAAAGATGATATCGTCCGGAGAGAGGTTCCCGAACTTGGCCCTCAGCTCATCGTTGCCTGCGAAGAGATTGTAGAGATACTTTTTCACATACTCGACGAAATATGGCGCTTCCTGGCTGAGAGTTTCCTCTTCTTGATAGGGAAGTACCGATACGGGCCGTTCATTTTCCTCTGCCAGCTCTCTTCGCGATATATATCCAAGCTCGTACATCTTGCCCAGGACCACGTTGCGCCGCTGCAGGGCGGCGTCCGGGTTGAGATAAGGGGAATAATAATTGGGGATCCTTATCACCCCCGCCAGGAGGGCCGCCTCCTGTATGGAGATGTCCTTGGGCATCTTGCCGAAAAAGATGGCGCAGGCGGTTTTGACCCCGTAGCACCCCTGCCCGAAGTAGACATCGTTGAGATACATCTCCAGGATCTTGTCCTTGGAGTATTTCCTCTCCATCTGATTGGCCAGACTTGCCTCCTCCACTTTTCTCCAGTAAGTGCGCTCCTTGCCTGCCATGATGCTGCCTATGTACTGCTGAGTGATGGTGGAGGCGCCCTGCACTACCTCTCCCTCGACGAAGTTGGTCCAGAAGGCCCTGGCGATGGCCATCCAATCCACGCCGCTGTGATGGTAGAAGCGCTCGTCCTCGATGGCGATGACCGCTTCCTGCAGGTGGGGGGATATCTGGTCCAGGGTGATATATTCACGGTTCTGCTCGCCGTGGAGTTCGGTGATGACCTCGCCGTTCACGTCGATGATCTTGGAGGTCTGGACGATCTGCTGGGTTTTCAGGTCCACGAGCTTAGGCAGCCCGATTCCCGAATAGAACCACAGGAAGAAACCACCCGCCATCATGGCAAAGCACAATAAAAAGACCAAAGCGATTCTGAGCAGGACGCGCATTTATCACCCCTGTTTATCGATTATATAAATCCTGCTGATCAATCATCGTAATAATCTCTCGTTCTACTTAAATTTTAACTTATATTATGACCTCCCAGGAAGAACCATTTGTTCCCTACATTCGGTCATTTTCTTCGCCACTGCCTCCATTTTTACCTTCGGAGACTGCTTTATAACCCTGGAACGGATCCAGGAGTCTCTTTGGGATTCAACAGTTCTGTTTATAGAATATACTCTCTTGATAAGGCGTTTCATGATTTCAGTCATCAATAAATACATAGCGCTTGTTTTGGTTGATTTAGGATAATTTGAAGAGGGTGGAAAATATAGAAGTTTATGGTTATAATCTTTTGGGTATACCAAAAAGTAGCTTAGCGGATTGATCCTCTGCGCAAAGATCTCTAAAGGGCAAAATGGGGGAAAGAACCTAACTTGGAGGATTCGGGGGGAAGCTGTGAAACGCGGCCCATGATATGGTCACCTGGGCTGCGAGGAGCTAATGGTGAAACCGGCCCGATCATAGGTTTGGTCGGGTTTTTTAATTCTCGTCTAACAGAGAAGGGGGAGCTTTCTACGAAAATAGAAATCTATGAAAAGAAGCTACTTGGCATGCAATGCCGGGATGGGGCGGCTTACAAGCAGAGAATCGGATCTGTGTGGAGAGCAGGTTGGATTTATGGCCACCCTGTCCCGGTTCCAAGTTGTAAGACCGCATTTTAAACATCGAAAGGGAGATATAAAGAGGTGAAATAAGGCGGGGGTAGCCGCCACTACCCCCTGAGGCACACGTCGAGCCCGGTCAGGCC
>Ga0180433_10012068_pt1 | contig 10143 bp, 12 predicted proteins | sample SS_ome_8_FD_132980 | JGI IMG/M metagenome (GOLD analysis project Ga0180433, IMG submission 132980) | Hypersaline lake sediment archaeal communities from the Salton Sea, California, USA - SS_1_D_1 metaG | ecosystem: Environmental > Aquatic > Non-marine Saline and Alkaline > Hypersaline >...
ATATTCAGTTACATCTAGTAGAGTTGTTGTAAATGTTCCCTCGAATCAAAAAAGTTATGTCGAGATATATTTCCCATCTTGGACTCCATCAAGAAAGTGGTACAGGACATATACCTCACCTATTGATCTTCCACAGTCTGTAATTACTCTCGATGTTAATACTAGTGATATTCCATTACAAATTATTGCTCAGAAATATGTTGCAAATATGCAGGATGTATTCAGATACTATCAAAATCAACGTCAAACACAAATCCAGCAACCTCAACAACCGCAACAACATCAGCAACGACAAGTTCAACAGGTTCAGTATGACAATAATGAGCAGGTGCAACAATATTAGGTGAAGTTTATGGCAACAATGATAGTAGGAAATCGTGAGATCGGGCAATATGACCAACAACTGCTTGTTCAGACATTGCAACAGCAAGAAGTTCCAATATACGGAACATGGGCAACCGCACCAACTTTTGTAACATCCCAAGCAGAACCACCGAACAATACCTGGATGTGGGTTGCAGCAGGCATAGTAGGTGCAGTAGCAATTACAGCAGGACTCTATTATGCAAGCAAAAAGAGCAACAAGAGAAGGCGATAGAATGAACGGCACAATGGTTCAGGTACCTCAACAGCAGGAAATCCCGATCTATAACACAATGCAAGTTCCAACTACAACTCCTCCAAAGTCTGACAATACATGGCTCATTATCTTGGGTATTGCCGGCATAGGAGTTGCCATTGCAGGTGCAGCTTGGGCATTGTCAAAGCCATCCAAGAGGTTTGATCCCACAACGGGAAGACCACCGAAAGCATGGTGGGAAAAGCAATACAGGAAGACCAGGAAGTTCTATATGGGCAAGCCAAAGGCAAGAAAGAGATACCGATCACAATACCCATTCAAAACATCGAAGATGACGAAAAAGCAAGTGGCCGAGGAGATGGCAAGGGATTTCACAGACGCGCCGCTGCACATCCTCGGTCTCGGCCAGGGGAGTGGAAAGGGTCTGCACGCCAAGGCGGACCTGGCCTGCTTCGAGGCCACCCAGTACGCCGCGGAAGAGGCCTATGGGATGGCGGGCATCGAACCGAAGGACGTGCAGATTGCCGAGGTGCACGACTGCTTCTCCATCGCGGAGATCGTTCACCTGGAGGACCTCGGGTTCTGCAAGCACGGAGAGGGCTACAAGATGGTCGAGGAAGGGCGGACCCGTCTGGACGGAGACAAGCCGATCAACACCTCCGGGGGGCTGAAGTGCAAGGGTCACCCGGTTGGGGCCACGGGCGTGTCCCAGGTTCACGAGATCTGGAAACAGCTCCGGCAGGAGGCAGGCCCGCGCCAGGTCCCGATCAAGGACCTGAGAATCGGGGCCGCCCACAACCTGGGCGGCACGGGGGGCACCTGCACCTTTACGATTCTCGAAAGGAGGTAGACCGTGGAGACCCGTCCGATCAATGATGTCTCGTACGAGGCGTATCTAGAGGAAGAGAAGTTGATGGGGACCACGTGCAGGAGTTGTGGGGCACGTTTTCTCCCTCCCATGCCGATCTGCACGGAATGTCACAAGCCGGAGATGGATTGGAACGAGGTGGGCGGGAAGGGGAAGCTCCTTTCCTTTACCTGCATCGCCGTGGCCGCCCCCTCCATGAAGGAGGAAGGCTTTGACAGGAACAACCCGTATTGCCTGGGCGTTGTGGAGTTGGACGAGGGGGTGAGGGTGGTCGCTCGAATTCAGGGTGTCGACGCCCTGCATCCGGAGACGATCCGGATCGGAATGCCATTGCACAAGAAGATCCTCCATCGCGGCGAGGGAGAGCACGCACGTGCGGTGCTGGCCTTCGAACCTGTATCCTAGGAGAAGAGCAGATGAACAGGAACCCCAAGAAGATCGTGGCAGCGGCCATCGGGGTGATCGAATATTTGAAAGCGGAAAGCGAGCGCGCGCAACAGGAGAAGATGGCCGGCCTCGAAGCCCCTTCCCAGCTGGGGGGCCAACCGCCCCAGTCCGGGGGGTCTCTGTGGGCCGCCAGCGGAAGGATGGAGATCATGCGCTTTCGCAATTTGATGGAACTCAGGGTCTTCCGAAGAGGGAGATGAAGATGAATCGGTCCGTTCCGTTTGAAGATGAGCACGAGATCTTCCGGAAGAGCCTCAGTCGCTTTCTCGAGAACGAGTTTGTTCCCCACCTGGAGGCATGGTGTGATGCCGGTGCCATGCCGAGGGAATACTGGAAAAAGCTGGGCGAGCAGGGGTATCTCTGCCCCTGGGTGGCGGAGGAATACGGCGGGATGGAAGCGGATTTCCTTTTTTCCGTAATTCTTGCCGAGGAGATCGCGCGTTATCTCGGTGACTCCGCCGTCGGTGTTCCCCTGCACAGCGACATGGTCATGCCCTATATCGCGAGCTATGGGAGCCCCGAGCAGAAGGCGCGATGGATACCCGGGGCGGTGAGGGGAGAGAAGATCTCGGCAGTGGCCATGACCGAACCGGGTGCCGGGTCGGACCTGGCCGCCATCCGGGCCACGGCCAAGAAAGAGGGAGACGGCTACGTCATCAACGGGCAGAAGACCTTCATCACGAACGGGACACAAGCCGACCTGGTTGTCGTTGCCGTCAAGACGGATACGGCCGTGAGTCCTCACAAGGGGATGAGCCTGTTCGTTGTCGAGCGGGGCGCCCCCGGCTTTACCGCGAGCGAGAAGCTCGAGAAGATCGGGATCCCTTTCCAGGATACGGCAGAGCTGTACTTCGAAGAGTGTCTTGTGCCTGCAGAGAACCTGCTTGGAGAGGAGGGCCGGGGCTTTTACTACCTCATGGAGAAGCTCCAACAGGAAAGATTGGTGGTTTCCATGAGCGCCCAGGTGAGGGCCGAGGTGATCCTGGAAGGCACGATCGAGTACTGCAAGAGCCGTGAGCTTTTCGGAAAGCCCCTGTCGGCGCTGCAGAACACCCAGTTCCGGGTGGCGGAAATGGCCACCGAGATCGAGCTGGGCCGCATCATGATCGACCGCCTGATCGTGGAACACATGCGGGCTGAGGACGTGGTCACCGAGGTTTCCATGGCCAAGTGGTGGATTACCGAAATGCTGAATCGCGTGGCGACCCAGTGCCTCCAGTTGCACGGAGGATACGGATACATGATAGAGTACCCGGTGGCTCGTGCCTGGGTGGACGCCCGGGTGCAGACCCTCTACGCGGGAACCACCGAGGTGATGAAGACGATTATTGCGAAGCGGATGGGCTTGTAAGTAAGGGGAGAAGGAAAACTGGACCGACAAGGAGAACGAACATGGCTTACAAGGTTCTGGTCAAGAGGATAGTGCCGCAAGACAAGGCGGCTGACCTGATGCCGCTCCTCCTGGAGTTGAGAACCCACGCGACCAACCAGCCGGGGTACATCTCTGGAGAGACCCTCAAGAGGGTGGACAATCCCGGGGAGCAAATCGTAATCAGCAATTGGAAGACCCTCGAGTCCTGGCGGGCGTGGCTGACGAGCGAGGAAAGGCTGCGCATCCAGGAAAAGGTCGACCGCGTGCTCGGGGAGAAGACCGAGTACGAAATCTACGCCTACTGAGAGATTCTGCAGTTATTGGCCCAACAGAGAACAACTTGACACGTGGGACAGGAGCTCGAACATGGCCAAGAAGCATCAAGGAAGCAAGCACGACCAAGTACAGATCACTACCATGGATTATAAGAAGAAGAGGTCCAAGGCCGAGAACCCGGTGAAGATCCAGGACCTGACCCTCCGGGATGGTCATCAGTCCCTTTTTGCCACCCGGGGAAGAACCGAGGACATGATCCCCGTAGCCGAGATGATGGACGAGGTCGGCTTCTGGGCGGTCGAGGTGTGGGGGGGCGCGACCTTCGATACGATGCACCGGTTCTTGAACGAGGACCCGTGGGAAAGACTTCGCACTCTGAAGCGCTATTTCAAGAGGACGCCCTTCTCCATGCTCCTCCGGGGGCAGAACTTGGTGGGGTACAGAAACTACCCCGACGATGTGGCCGAGGCCTTCGTGGACCGGGCCGCGGCGAACGGCATGGACGTGTTCAGGACCTTTGATGCACTGAACGACTACCGGAACTTCGAGACCGTCGTGAAGGGGATCAAGAAAGCGGGCAAGCACTTCCAGGGATGCATCTGCTACACCATGACCGAGCCCCGCATGGGCGGTGATGTCTATAACCTCGACTACTACGTGAAGAAGGCCAAGGACTTGGAATCCATGGGCGCCGACAGCATCTGTGTCAAGGACATGGCCGGCCTGATCGCCCCGTACGATGCCTACGACCTGGTCAAGGCCCTGAAGAAGGCGGTGAAGGCGCCGATTCATCTGCACAGCCACTTCACATCCGGCATGTCCCCCATGAGCCACCTGAAGGCGGTCGAGGCCGGGGTGGACATCCTCGATACCTGCATGTCCCCCTATGCCTACCGCACTTCCCACCCGGCCGTGGAGCCCCTGGTGATGACCCTGCTCGGTACGAACCGGGACACGGGCTTTGATATCCGCCTCCTGGCACAGATCAATGAGATCCTGGAGAAGGAGATCCTGCCCAAGTACAGGCATCTGCTCGACGACACGAAGGTCTCGGTCATCGACATCAACGTGCTTCTCCACCAGACGCCGGGTGGAATGCTCTCCAACCTCGTGAACCAGTTGAGAGAGATGAACGCCCTCGACAAGCTGGATCAGGTCTATGAAGAGCTTCCGCGCGTCAGGAAGGAACTCGGCCAGATCCCTCTCGTGACCCCGACGAGTCAGATCGTGGGGATCCAGACCGTGAACAACGTGCTCTTCGACGACAAGAAAGAGCGGTACAAGATGATCACGGCGCAGGTGAAGGATCTCTGTTACGGTCTGTACGGGAAGACCGCCATCCCGATCGACCCCAAGGTGCAGAAGAAGGCATTGAAAGGATACCCCAGGGGCGAGAAGCCGATCACCTGCAGGCCTGCCGATGTTCTGGAGCCCGAACTCGAGGACGTTCAGAAGGACGTGGGGGGGCTCGCTAAGGACCTGGATGATCAGTTGGTTTGTGCCATCTATCCGGTTACGGGCCGGCGGTTCCTGAAATGGAAATACGGCATCGAGGAGGCCCCGGACTCGGTGAAGGCCAAAACCCTCGATGCGATCAGAGCGGAAGAGGAACGGGTCAAGAAGGCCAAGGCCGGCGAGTTGATCGAGAAGAAGCCGAAGAAAGGACCGCCCAAAGGCCTGAATCTGCGCACCTTCAAGGTCTTCGTGGACAACGAGTACTTCGAGGTGGGCGTAGAGGAAGGGGACGGTGGAGCGCCTGTCGTGAGCTACGTACAACCAGGGGTTGCATCACAACCGGCCCAGGTGGCCCAGGCGGCCGCGGCTCCCCCGCCGCCGGCAGCACCCCCTCCGGTTCCGACCCCTTCGTCGGCGGATCCCGAACCGGCCGCCGCTGCAGGGGCCGACGTGGAGGGCACGCCGCTCACGGCGCCCATGCCGGGTCTGATCATCAGTGTCGAAGTAAAGGTTGGGGACACGGTGCAGGAAGGAGACACCGTACTGGTCTTGGAGGCGATGAAGATGGAAAACTCGATTCCGGCTCCGAAAAGCGGAACGATCAAGGCGGTCTACTTCGGCAGCGGAGACTCAGTGAACAAGGATGATGTTATCTGCGTCATCGGCTAACAGCCCGATCAAAAAGAAGCACTTCATCACGAGACTGCAAGTGTTGAGGTGCCGGCGACAGTAGTGCTGTCAGGCGATTTTCTACAAAGCTTGACTCCGGGCCGAGAGCTGTTTCATTATAGGGTTTATTCTTCGAAACCCAGTAGTAGAAAGAGGAGTAACCCATGGCAAGAAAGGAACTGCTTACATTGCTGCAGTTCGCCAGCGTGAAGGACCTGAAGGATCTGCTTGCACTGAAGATGGAATTGGATGCCCTGGAGAAGAAAGAAAAAGCACTGCTGAAGCAATTCACATCCCTTTCCAAAGACATCGGCTCCATTCAGACCGCCTTCGAGAAGCAGGGCGGCAGCGTCAAGAAGACAACCGGGAAAGGGGCCGGGAAGTCCACGAAGAAGAAGGTTGCTCAGCCGTCCCTCTCATTGCTGATCGCGGAGATCCTCAAGGAGAAGAAGAAGCCTCTCGGGGTGAACGATATCTGTGATGCCCTGTTGAAGGAGAAGAAGTACAAGACGAAAGCAAAGAACTTCAAGGCGAACGTGAGAATTCTCCTGTACAAGAACGAGAAGGGCCTCTTCAGGAAAGCAGGTCCCGGAAAGTTCCGGCTGGCAGCAGCAAAGAAGAAGTGAAGATATCTCAGAATCATCCACGCCCCCGCTTAGGAATTGCGGGGGCAGGCTCCAGCGGGGATGAGTGCAGGAGGTGACAGATGGCAGGATTCCTGATTCGGATGCTGATCACGGCACTGGGACTCTGGGTCGCCTCGCGCATGGTTCCAGGTATTGAGATCAGCGGCTTTGGAACACTGCTCGGGTCGGCCATCCTGCTCGGTTTCGTCAACGCCGTGGTACGACCCTTGCTCGTCCTGCTGACGTTACCGATCACGATCTTTACGCTCGGCGTCTTCCTGCTCGTCATCAATGGCGCCATGCTCGGTCTCGTCGCATCCCTCTTCAACAACTTCACCATCAACGGCCTCTTCTCGGCCATTCTCGGATCGGTCATCGTGAGCCTGGTCAGCTGGTTCGCCTCCTGGTTCATCGGACCGAGGGGTAAGTTCGAAATAATGATTTTCCGCCGCTAGCAGACCCCCCCAAGACGCACACCCGCGGCCCTTGCGCTCTTTCCCCCGTTGTCTGACTGAAAAGACCAAACTACCGGCTCTGCCGTTTCCAGCGAGAATCGTGCCCGAGCCCGATTCAATAACGCAAAGGAAGCTAAGAAGCGCGTAGACAACCAGAAGCTTGAGACAATAAGGTCTCCAAAAGAAAACAAGAATGTATGGAGATCGTGCCCCCCATGGAGAAGAAAGAACCACTCGAATGCCACGGAGCATCCTTGTTTCGGGCACGGGCGCGGGTACGCACACGGGCACGATTTCCAGACGGCTCCTTCGAAGCAGCTACGCTACGCTTCCCAGTGCCATAGGGCTACAGTGGAGAAGGCGAAGAACAGGATGTGGGCCAGGTTCGGCGTCCACAGGAACAGGAAATCGGTGAGCAGAGGGGAAAGAAGGGCGAGGCCGCTCCCTGCGGCAACCAGCAGGGCGGGATTGAGCAAGGCGGCCCATCTCGGATAGGCCGTGCGTCGCTTGAGCAGTGCAAAGGCGTATACGGCCGATGCCGCCAGCATTGCCAGGCCTACGAGGGCCCACAAGGGCATCACGAAGGGAGCGAGTGCAGGTGGCGTCAGGGTTGCCAACGGATTGGCAGACTCTGATTGGGCAAGAGGGGATGTGTGCAGGCCGAAAGAGGTCAGCCCGTGAATAGCGGATCCAACTGCCGACGTGCAAACGCCGATTGCGAAGACCGAGCGTGAGATGCCCTGTCCGGCGGCGGCGATCCCTCTGGAGACGTGCCAGTAGCCCAGACTGTAGAGGGGTATCGCAAGGACGCCGCAGTAGTGGCCTACGAGGAGCCATTGATTCGTTTGTTCCCCGGTTGGCCCAAACCCATACTTGGGCGCGTTTGCGACATAGAGGAGGAGGAAGTCTCCTGCGGAAGCGATAATCGCCGCCACTGCGGCAGTGATTCCGGCCACGCGGAGGGTGGATGACGGGTTGCTGGTGTGGTTCATCGGACAACCCCTCTCAGGTCCCCTACAGCAGGGCGGCCGCTTTGATCAGGAGCGTCTGGTTCGTGCCGTCCATGATCGGCAGGAGGTTGGCGTCCCGGGCATACTTCTCCAAGGGGTATTCCTTCGAAATGCCGTAGCCTCCGAGCACCTGAACCATCTCCGCCGTGTGCCGGACCGCCTGTTCGGTGGCGTAGATCTTGGCGGCAAGGCTCATCTTCAGGTCTCCGGGGAAACTCGTCTTGGCGAGCCAGCTTGCCTTCCACAGGAAGGCCCGGGCCGCCTCGATGGCCGTGAAGACGTCGAACAGCTTCTTCGTGATCATCTGGTGTTCAAAGATCGGCTTTCCCCACTGCACCCGTTCCTTCGAGTAGGCGAGGGCCTCCTCGTAGGCCGCCCGCATCAGGCCGACGGCCAGGTAGCCCACGCCCAGGTTTCCCACCGTGATGATGGCGTTGTGGAGCATCGGATAGTCGTCACCCGGGGGGAAGATCATGTAGTGTTCCGGGATCTCCACCTCGTCGAAGAACACGGCGGCCTGGTTGAGGGTCCTCAGACCGATCTTGTCGATCGCCTTCTCTCTGGCCACGCCCTTCGCGTCGCCGGGAATGACAAAGGCGCCGGACCCACGGAGCCCCTGGGAGGGATCCACGCAGGCGAACACGAGGTAGACGTCGGCGATCCCGCCGTTCGAGACAAAGTTGGACTTGGTCCCGTTGATGATATAGCGGTCCCCCTTCCGGACCGCGGACGTATGGTGCCGGATGTTCGCGTCGTAGTAGTTGCTCCCGTCAGAACCCACGTTCGGCTCGCTGCTCCCCCAGGCACTGATCTTCCGGCCGGTGGTGTCCTGGGCATAGGGAAGTACGTACCGGTCGACGAGTTCCTTGTTGTGTGGAGCGAGCAGGGCGATCAACTGCTGCACAGCCGCACCGGGCAGCATGGAGGCCGCAAAGCCGGCGCCGCTCCGGCCCAGTTCTTCCCAGACCATGCCGGTTGTGCTCGGGTCCAGCCCGAGCCCGCCGAACTCCTCTGCCAGTCCCATCTTGTGGAACCCCAACTCGAAGGCCTGCCCCAGGACATCCCAGAAGAGGTCACGTTTGAAAACCTCGTCCGGATCGGCAACCTGGTCCAGTTCGATCTCGCCGGGCCGGAGAACGTCCCTACCGAAATCCTGGGCCGTCCGGATGATCTGACGCTGAATGTCGGTCTTCTCGAAATCTACCATTATCGTGTTCCCGTCTAGTCGCCGGTGTGGAAATCGGTCATCTTGAAATAGTGGGGAAGAAAGAGATCCGGATCGACTTCTGTCAGGATCTTTCCGGGGAGCATGGTGTTGTCACTTTCGAGGTAGAATGCGGCGGTCACCTTCGGGTCGCTCATGTCCGCCCATGGATCGTGCTCGGAGGGGCGGAGCGTCAGGTCGCCCGAGCCGAGTTCGACGCTGTGTGCCACGATCTCGGTTCTCTGCTCCGCCAGAAAGACGGGGCCGTCGAATCCCGGGGTCAGATCGATCTTCGGCATGGCCTTGAACAGGAAGGTGGGCCCCATGGGGGGCATTTCCGGAATCGAGTCGGTAAGTGTGATCTCTATCTCCACGAACCGCACACCCTGCCTCTCGACCCAGCCGTGGACGCGCGGGCCGGACTTTTCGAGCTGAATTTTGGCCATCTTCTTTGGGAAGCCGAAGACGTCCCGCCCGTTGTGCATCCTCGCCTCGTTCGTGATCGGCATGGACAGGCAGTGGCTGCCTGCCTCCCCCTGGTACTTACAGCGGACAAAGAGGGCGCTCTCCCTGTATCCCGGACCGAGATTGGTCACCGGGTATTCCGCGATGAAGATCAGGCCTCCCGGTGCATCCGCCTGCTCGAGCGGAGGAGGGAGCAGAGGTGCGGTTACCTCCGGCCCGGTCTCGAACATGACCCCCATCATCCTCGCGCCGGTGAACTTCCTTACCCCCAGCCCGTAGTACTTGTCGAGTTCTTCCCTGGTCTTCGCGAATCCCATGCTGTTCCTCCTAATGCGGCAAAGCCGCAGGTCAAAGGTGAAAGGTCAAAGGGGCAAGGCGAAAGAAGAGAGGGGCCAGGGGGCAAACCCAACGCCCGTGTGCGTGCCTGAGTCCGAATTCGAGGACGAGGACGAGCGATAGTCCTGATGGGGAGGTGCGGCCTTTCCCATTTGACCTTTGACCTTTCACCTTTCGATCCGATAGGTTCTCCTGACCGCCCAGAGAAAGATGGAGTCCGGGAGGAGTTTCCTGGCGAGCAGAAAGATCCCCGCCATCCTTGCCACCGGGTGCCGGAGGGCGTTCGTGTCTGACTCGATGATGTCCGCTATCCTGGCGGCGACCCGGGCCGGGGAGTCTGCGGCAGCTCCCATGTCCTTCTTCTTCACTGTGTGGAAGCG
>Ga0180433_10012069_pt1 | contig 10142 bp, 4 predicted proteins | sample SS_ome_8_FD_132980 | JGI IMG/M metagenome (GOLD analysis project Ga0180433, IMG submission 132980) | Hypersaline lake sediment archaeal communities from the Salton Sea, California, USA - SS_1_D_1 metaG | ecosystem: Environmental > Aquatic > Non-marine Saline and Alkaline > Hypersaline > Sediment...
ACTAATCGGGGTAGTTAACTCCTTTACCGATTTGGTTCCCGGACATACTCATCTGAATGAACTTTCGGCAGTAATCCGTGAAGGTATTGCCGCTGCCGGAGGCATTGCCCGGGAATTTCATACCTGCGCCGTCTGCGATGGCCTGGCCCAGGGCCATGGCGGAATGAGTTACTCCCTGCCAAGCCGCGAAACTATTGCCGATACTGTTGAAATAATGGCCCGGGCCCACTGCCTTGACGGTCTGGTGTTGCTCTGCGGTTGTGATAAAATTGTCCCCGGACAGTTGATGGCAGCCCTGCGCCTTAATCTGCCGGCCATTTTGGTTACTTCCGGTTGCATGCCGGCCGGAAACTGGGGGGGCCACGAAAACATTACCCTGAGCAGTATGCGTGAATTTTCCGGCGCCGCTGCCACTAGCCGGATTAGCATGTCGGATTTAAAGGCCATTGAAGAAGCGGCCATACCGGGAGCCGGCAGCTGTGCCATGCTGGGAACAGCCAATACCATGTCACTGCTCGGTGAAGCAATGGGGATGACTCTTCCCGGAATGGGCAGTTCTCCGGCACGCAGCTCGGCCAAACTACGCCTGGCCCGGGCATCAGGTGAGAAAATCCTGGAACTGGTCAGCCAAACAATCACTCCGGGAAGAATAGTGACCAGGGAAGCACTGTTAAATGCTGTCACCATCGATATGGCGCTTGGTGGTTCAACTAACAGTATCTTGCACCTGCTGGCCCTGGCCAACGAAGGTGGGGTAAAACTCAGCTTAGATGATTTTGACCGTCTGTCGCAAACGGTGCCCCATCTCTGCAATCTGCTGCCCGCTGGGCAATACCCTCTTGCCGATTTTGATCGCGAAGGCGGCATTCCAACTTTGATGCACGAACTAAAACCCTTGCTTAATCTGGCTCAGACAACCGTCTCGGGATTAACAATTGCTGAAATTACCGAGAAAGCAGCCCTAGACCGGGGCGCTAGAACTAACCGTCGAGTCATTCTGACCCTTGACAAACCGCTACAGCCTAGAGGCGGTCTGGCCATCCTATTTGGCAACCTGGCTCCTGAAGGAGCAGTGATTAAAGCGGCAGCAGTTGATCATCACAGCAGCATTACCGAAGGTGACGCACTTGTCTTTGATTGCCTGGAAGATGCAGTTGAAACAACTCTCGCTGGGAAAGTGAAACAGGGGACAATTATTGTTGTCCGCTATGAGGGACCGGCAGGCGGACCGGGGATGCGCGAAATGCATATGCTTAGTTCTCTGCTTTCCGGTATGAACAGCGGAGCAGCGGTGGTTACTGATGGGCGCTTTTCCGGCTCAACACGGGGACTGTGTGTCGGCCACGTGTCGCCCGAAGCGGTCGCAGGGGGACCACTGGCTTTGGTCCAAAACGGTGATCGAATCTTAATCGATCTGCAGACCCGACGCTTAGAACTGCTGGTCCCACCGGATGAACTGGGCAAACGCAAACCAAGGCTGCCTAAAAAAGATTTTCCACCTGGCCTCTTAGAGCGTTACCGCCGTCTGGCTTCCAGCGCCTCTAAAGGCGCAGTATTAAAATAAAATCATCCATAGCTGGTCCGTGACCCTTTTTAGTCATTAAGTAAAGGAATATCTTGCGTTGCTAGTATTACGAATCCCACTGCCTCGGAGATAAATACCTGGCAGCAGGTGGAAGGATACAGTCCTTGCATACAAGTGCACGACACAAAAGCAGCAGGGGTTTTCCCCGCCGCTTTTTATTATATTAATCTTATAAATTAAAGATCCCTTGTCGCGAAATCTTTTACTCGAGGTAGTCACGCAGGCGTTTACTGCGCATCGGGTGACGCAGCTTGCGCAGGGCCTTGGCTTCAATCTGGCGAATTCGCTCACGGGTCACCCCGAAAAACTGGCCAACCTCTTCGAGCGTTCTCGAACGACCATCATCCAACCCAAAACGCAGACGTAACACTTTTTCTTCCCGGGCCGATAAGGTGTCAAGCACATCTTCAAGCTGCTCTTTCAACAGTTCAAATGCGGCAGCATCAGCCGGGGCCTGGGCTTCCTGATCTTCGATAAAATCACCTAAGTGGCTGTCATCTTCCTCGCCGATTGGAGTTTCAAGGGATACCGGCTCCTGGGCAATTTTTAAGATCTCCCTGACCCGATCCTCGCTGATGTTCATTTCCTGGGCAATTTCTTCGGGCAGAGGTTCGCGGCCCAATTCCTGCACCAGCTGGCGGGAGATCCGGATCAGCTTATTGATCGTTTCCACCATGTGGACCGGAATCCTAATCGTTCGGGCCTGGTCAGCAATAGCCCTGGTTATTGCCTGGCGAATCCACCAGGTAGCATAGGTGCTAAATTTATAACCCTTGCGATAATCAAATTTTTCTACAGCCTTAATCAAGCCGAGGTTTCCTTCCTGGATTAAATCCAAGAATAGCATCCCCCTGCCAACATATTTTTTGGCAATACTGACCACCAAACGCAGATTTGCTTCAGCCAGGCGACGTCGTGCCTCCTCGCTGTTTTCTTCAATCATCTTAGCCAGTTCAACCTCTTGCTCAGAGGTAAGTAAAGGAATTTTGCCGATTTCCTTTAAATACATCCGTACCGGATCGTTGACCGCTACCCCATCCGCAGCTGCCGCCAAGGCGGCAACTTCTTCGGCTTTCACCGCTTTTTTTTCTTCATTATCATCCTCATCTTCATCTTCATCAGAAACATCATCATCGTCATCTGTTGGTAAATCATCAATGATGTCGATATTTTTTTGCGCTAGCAAATCATAAAAATTATCCAGGGCTTCAACGCTGAGGTCAAAAGGTTGAAGGGTATCGACAATTTCTTTATAACCGATTGAACCCTTGCTTTTTCCATGCTCAAATAATTTCTGCTGGGCATCTTCAAGGGTGATGATTTTTTCTGTATCTTTAGCCATTATTCTCCCCTCCTTCTTCTGAACGGTCGGGGCTAAGATAGTTACCTTTGATCAAATGTTGATTTTCCCGCAACAATTCATCTATTTTTTCAGTTAAACCTGCGGCTTCCAGTTCACGAAGTTTTCGCTGCAGATCATACTGTTTTCTTTCAGTCCAGACCCGTTTTAATTTAGCAAAAGAATCTTCAGCCATACGCTTCGCCGTATGTTGCTCCAAATCCTGCAAAGCAGGATCAGTTGCCGCTTCGGTGATTATTCTTACAACCTGCGGATCGCTGAAGCGATTAATAAGCTTTTCAGCACTGAAGACACTTTCCGTACTGTACAGGTTCCAGATTTCCCGGAAAATATTTTCGACCCGCGGATCCATAAAATATTCTTCCCTAATTATTTTTCTCCCTTGTTCGGCAATTTCCTTGCTTTGAAGCATTAAAGAAATTAATATTTTTTCTGCTGCACTAATTTCAAGTTGTTCATGTTCTTTCGGTTCGTTTAGATCCTTTTCCGGTGGCCTTTGGCCGGTACGCCGCCTTTTTTTTAACTCCTCACGTAAAGCATTCTCATCAACGCCAAGTTCTTCGGCAGATCGCTTCAGATAATAATCCTGCTCTACCCGGTTGACCGCTGCAAGCAGCAGCGGCATGATCTGATCAACAAAACCAACCCGGCCCTGATCCGAACTAAGATTGTAACGCTTTTTCAACTGCTGCAACCGATATTCAATCAGCGGCCTGGCTTGTTCAACCAAATTGGTAAACGCTTCCGGTCCAAAACGCCGGATAAAACTATCCGGATCGCTGCCCTCAGGCATTTCGGCTACCTGGACCAGGCAGCCTGTCGATTGTAAAATATTCAGTCCTCTCCAGGTTGCCGCTTCTCCGGCCGTATCGGAATCGTAGGCTGTTGTTACTGTTTCAGCCTGGTGACGCAACAAGCGGCTCTGTTCAATAGTTAAGGCTGTGCCGAGGGATGCCACAGCATTGCCGATTCCGGCCTGGTAAGCTGTAATAACATCTGTGTAGCCCTCCATAACAACCGCTTTCTTTTGACGCCTGATTTCATCACGCGCAAAGTTTAAACCGTATAAGATTGAACCTTTGTCAAATACGGGACTTTGGGGCGAATTTAAGTATTTCGGCCCGGCTTTTTTCCCGTCCACCAGAGCCCTGCCCCCGAAGCCGGCAACTTTTCCGCTGATCGTAAAGATTGGAAAGATCAGCCGGTTTCGAAAACGGTCATAATAACCTTTCTCCCGGCCCGGCGATATCAAGCCCGCCTGCACTAAAAGCTGCGGTTCGATCTCCTTGCGGACAGCAAAATCATAAAAGGCAGACCAACCGGCAGGTGCATAACCAAGTTGAAAGAGATCCGCTGTTTCAATCCGGATCGCTCTCGACCGGAGATATTGTCGGGCTCTTTTGCCCGCTTCGGTCTTTCTTAAACAAAAACTATAATAACGGGCTGCAAAAAGATTAACCCGGTACAGCTTTTCCAGCAGCAAATCTTTGGCCGTCGGCTTTTCGGTCCGCGCGGGAATTCTGATCTGAGCACGCCTGGCCAGAAACCTAGCCGCATCGGGAAAGGTCATCTTTTCCATTTCCATAATCAGGCTAAATACATTGCCTGATGCGCCACAGCCAAAACAGTGATAAAGCTGTTTTTCAGGAGATACTGTAAAAGATGGTGTCTTTTCATTGTGAAAAGGACAGAGGCCAACCATATTTTTGCCCCGACGCTCAAGCTTAATATAATCACCCACCAGGCTGATTAGATCGGTACGCTGTCTGATTTCATCAATAATCTCTTCAGGTATTCCCTGCGGCATTGCGGGCACCTTTCTTCCTTCCTAACATCTGCGTAACAGAAGCCCCGGCAGCGGTCAGGCTGCCGGGGCTGCTTTCTGATTGTCTTTCGGCAGTTGCTTAGTACTTTCTTATTTCAACTTGTCTGCAGCCTCGGCAACCAGCTGATCAAACTTATCAATCTCTTCACCAGGCAGCTCGGTATAGCTAACTGCCTCTCGTTTCAGGCCAATGGCCTCAAGCAAGTCAGCGGTATGCCCGATCCTCTTTTCAGCCCAGTAGCCGATATCTTTATACTGGCACTTGAACTTATCACTTTCGCCGCAACCGACAACAATAACCCCGTCTACTCCAAGTTCAAATGCCTTCAGTAGATCGGTTGAATCAATTTTACCGACACAGGGATAGCGGACCAGCGCTACATTTTTGTGCTCTATCTTTGTAAACTCGGGATGTGCAAAAGCCCCGTAGGCACAGGTTATAGCCAGCATAACCGGTTCACCGTTGCGCTTGGACAGCGCCTTAGTGACCACCGGTTCGATTGAAGCAGCAGCCTCTTCAACATAAGGTGAACGAAACTCAATTGCATAGCAGGGGCAGATGCTGAGGCAAAGACCGCAGGCCTGACACTGCTCATTGCGAATAGTAACTGTGCCGTCTTCATTAATGATCGGCACATCAAAGGGACAAATCCTGACGCAGGTCAGGCAGTTTACACAGAGCTCCTCAATCCTCTGGGCACCGGCTGCACAAGTCAGGCAGCGCCTGGCTTCATTAATTGCCGTTTCAACATCATAACCGATCTCAGCCTGCTTGAAATGGCGGACCCTTTCCTCCGGAGTCATGATCGGAATAGTATAGCGCTGCGTGCGTTCAATTGTTTCGGCCACTTGCGGATCAAGCTTCTCGAGAACTGGAACATCTTTCAGTTCAGCAGTATCAAACGGTTGCCCTTCTAGATAATTTGCTACTGCTTTGGCCGCTGTGCGGCCGTTTGCCATCGCCTGGACGGCGGTTCCCGGACCCATGGTCATTTCACCACAGCCGAAAACTCCTTTACGGCTGGTGGTCATAGCCCGTGCATTGTAAACTACCCTGCCACGCTCATCAATATCGATTTCACCACGCACCGGTTCGGGATCGCCTCCCTGGCCGATAGCGAAAATCACAATGTCGCCAGCCAGAACTTGTTTATTGCTGTCATTAAAAGCCGGGTTAAAAAGACCTTTATCGTCAAAAACACAGGAACATTCGACCACTTCAAGACCGGTGATCTTACCATTTTCCCTGACGATCGCTTTAGGTCCCCAGGATGGATTGAATTCCACCCCTTCTTCCTTGGCTTCCTCAATTTCCCACGCAAAGGCGGGCATCTCTTCAGTACATTCGAGGCAGGCAAGTTTTACCGTACCTGCTCCGGCCCTGACTGCCGAACGAGCAACGTCCATGGCCACATTGCCGCCACCGATCACAATTACTGTCGGATTTCCGCTGAATTTAAAACCATCACGCTTTACACCCTGCAGAAAAGGCAGAGCATTTAAAATGCCGTCGCCTTCTGAGCCCGGAATATTCAGGCCTCGACTGACCGGCAAGCCCATAGCCAGGAGAATGGCGTCATAACCTTCTTTTTCAAGTTTTTCAAGCGTAATGTCCTTACCCAGTTCTACCCCAAACTTAAAGGTAACCCCCTGTTCGGCAATTTCTGCAATATCCTGGTCAATTGCTTCATCAGGCAACCGGTAAAGAGGAATATAGTGGCGCACTGCACCGCCAGCCATCTTTTCCCGGTCGTAGACGGTAACGGATGCTCCGAGGCGGACCAAATCAAAAGCAGCGGTCAGCCCGGCCGGACCGGCGCCGACGATGGCCACTTTGCCTTTAATTTTAGGACCATCTGCCGGAGGCTGAACTTTCGCCTTGCCATGTTCAATAGCAAAGCGCTTCAGCCCGCGAATTGAAGGCGGTTTATCCACATCATTACGGCGGCATTCATCTTCACAGTGATGAGCACAGATTGTGCCGCAGACAAATGGCAGCGGGTTCGTTTCCTTGATTATTGCCAGCGAACGGTCAAAATCACCGGTTGCTATAGCCAACAAATAATCACGGCATCCCTGGTGTAAAGGACAGGCCGACTGACATGGAGGATAAATATTTTCCATTGTCAGTTCATCTTTATCATGGTGGGTCAATTAGATCACTCCTTGCGCTATTTTAACTTATTCGTTATTCGCCAAAAAAAATGGTTTTCCTGTTTATATGATCTGACTATTTTAAGATTAAATCTTTTAACTATTCTGCCCGGATAAAACTGCCCGGGCCGCTGCCAATCGGGCAATGGGCAACCGGAACGGTGAACAGCTGACATAATCAAGTCCGATTTGATTGAAAAAATCAATCGAAGCCGGATCCCCTCCGTGTTCTCCGCAGACTCCGACTTTCAACTTTTCTTTGACTGCCCTTCCCTCATCAATTGCCAGGCGAACCAGGCGTCCTACACCTTCATGATCGAATTCCACGAAAGGATTGGCAGTAATAATTTTATTTTGCAGGTAGAAGGGGATAAACTTGCCTTCGGCATCATCACGACTGTAACCAAGAGTGGTCTGGGTTAAATCATTGGTGCCGAAAGAAAAGAAGGAAGCAATTTCCGCCAGTTGACCGGCAACCAGGCAGGCCCGCGGCAACTCGATCATCGTGCCGACCAAGTAAGGTATTTTCTGCTTTCTTTCAGCAAAAACCGTCTCAGCGGTTTGATCAACAAGTTCCTTCATCATTTCAATTTCCTTTTTATGACCAACCAGAGGGATCATAATCTCCGGTTTCAACTGATGCTGGTCCAGCCCTTCATCAAGCAGGGCAAAAAGGGCCTGGAAAATTGCCCTGACCTGCATCTGGTATATTTCAGGATAAACCAGCCCCAGGCGACATCCGCGATGGCCAAGCATCGGATTAAACTCAGAAAGAGCATTTACCTTCTGTAAAATCAACTCTTTTTCCCGCAGCTGTTCATCTGGATCACCTTCGCGGCGCAGGCGGTCTACAGTTAGTATGAGCTCTTCGCGGTCAGGTAAAAATTCATGCAGCGGAGGATCCAACAGCCTCACCGTAACGGGAAAACCGGCCATGGCTCTGAAAATACCGATGAAATCAGCCTGCTGCATCGGCAACAGTTCAGCCAAAGCTGCTTCGCGCTCGGCAAGGTTCGAAGCCAGAATCATCTTCTGAACTACCGGGATCCGATCAGCCGCCATAAACATATGCTCAGTTCGGCATAACCCAATTCCCTGGGCACCCATCTCGATTGCCTTGTCAGCATCGTCCGGATTATCGGCATTAGCCCTCACCTGCAGACGCCGTACTTGATCGGCCCAGCCGATTAGCTCATTAAATTCAGCCGAAAAAACAGGGTCAATCAGCGGCACTTCGCCAAGGAAAACCCTTCCCATTGAGCCATCAATCGAAAGAACTTCACCTACGTCATATGTTTGCCCCCGGATAGTAAACTTTTTGTTGGCCAGATCAATCTGTAGCTCTTCACAACCACAAACACATGGTTTACCCATCCCACGAGCCACCACTGCCGCATGACTGGTCATTCCACCGCGGCTGGTTAAAATACCCTGGGCAGCAATAATACCCTGGATATCGTCGGGGGTGGTTTCCGGCCTTACCAGCAATACTTTTTCACCGGCCTGAGCCAGTTCCTGGGCCCGGTCAGCTTCAAAAACCACTTTACCGGAAGCTGCCCCCGGTGAAGCCGGCAAACCGGTGGCAATAGTATCCATTTTGGCTTCCGGATCAATCCGGCGGTGCAGTAACTGTTCAAGCTGATTTGGCTCTACCTTCAGCAACGCTTCGTCACGACTAATTAAACCCTCACGAACCAGATCTACAGCAACCCTGACGGCAGCCGGTGCCGTCCGTTTGCCGGTTCTGGTCTGAAGCATGTAAAGCTTCCCCTTTTCGATGGTAAATTCAATATCCTGCATATCGTGATATTCCTTTTCCAGGATTGCGCAAACTTCCTGGAACTGCTTGTATATTTCAGGCATCTCATTTTTTAGCTCTTCGATGGAATGGGGAGTGCGAATTCCAGCCACCACATCTTCTCCCTGGGCGTTTAACAGGTATTCACCGTAAAGTTTCGCCTCGCCAGTGGATGGATTACGGGTAAAAGCCACCCCTGTGCCACTATCGTTACCAAGATTGCCGAAAACCATGGCTTGAATATTGACAGCTGTCCCAAGATTATCGGGTATTTTATTCGCTTTCCGGTAAACAATCGCCCGATTAGTATTCCACGAAGCAAATACCGCTTCCACGGCCAGGAATAGTTGTTCCCGGGGCGAAGTTGGAAAATCGGCGCCTGTTTCTTTGCGCACCAGCGCCAGGAAGTCTTTTACTACCTTTTCCAAATCATCTTCGTCCAGCTCGGCATCTGTTCGCACCCCTTTGGCCTGGCGGGCTTCGGTCAGGACGTTTTCAAAGTGGTGATGGGCAACCTTTAAAACCACGTCGGCAAACATCTGAATAAAACGTCGATAGCAATCTAATGCAAAACGGCGGTTTTGTGCTTCGGAGGCCAACTCCTCCATAGTCTCGGGATTAAGCCCCAGGTTTAAGACGGTATCCATCATTCCCGGCATTGATATCACTGCACCCGAACGGACAGAGATCAAAAGCGGCGGCTTCTGCCCAAAAACCCGCCCGGTTTCTCTTTCAAGCTTTTCGAGGTTGGTCAGAATCTCTTCTTTCAGCTCAGGCCACAGACCCTCGTTTTTCTCCAAATAACGATTGCAGGCTTCAGTAGTAACTGTAAAGCCCGGTGGCACCGGCAGACCGATCCTGGACATCTCGGCCAGGTTGGCACCCTTGCCGCCCAGCAGGCTTTTCATCTCCTTGCTGCCCTCTTTAAATGGGTATACCAATTGTGGCGTTTTCATTTTTTATCACTTCCCCTTATCAGCTGAATAATACGATTAGCCACTTCCTCGACCGCTTTATTGGATACATCAAAAACCGTACAGCCGATCTTCTTCATAATGCGGCGGGCATATTCAAGTTCTTCTTCGATCCTTTCTACTGCTACGTAGTTAACATCATCTGATAAACCAAGCGCTTTTAAGCGTTCCTGTCTGATTTGGCGCAACTGACTGGGTTCAAGGATTAAGCCGATTACTTTTTGTGGCGGAAGAAAGAACAGCTCTGCTGGTGGTTCTACCTCAGGCACCAGGGGCAGGTTGGCTACCAATATTCCCTGGTGGGCCAGATACATGCTGAGCGGTGTTTTCGAGGTCCGGGAGATCCCGATTAGGACCACCTCGGCTTTCTGAAATCCTCGGGGCTCCTTGCCGTCATCATGTTTAACGGCAAATTCAACAGCGGCAACCCGCCGAAAATATTTTTC
>Ga0180433_10012070_pt1 | contig 10142 bp, 9 predicted proteins | sample SS_ome_8_FD_132980 | JGI IMG/M metagenome (GOLD analysis project Ga0180433, IMG submission 132980) | Hypersaline lake sediment archaeal communities from the Salton Sea, California, USA - SS_1_D_1 metaG | ecosystem: Environmental > Aquatic > Non-marine Saline and Alkaline > Hypersaline > Sediment...
AGAAATGGTTTTTAGGAAGTGTCCGGGACAGGATCTGAGTCAGAAGAGAATTGAGGATGTAGTATGCAATCTCCCCTGCCCTTTCTGCGGCAAAGAGGTTGAGTTTTTCTTCGATGACAGAGCCCGCAAATGCCCATCATGCGGCACACTCGTCTCAAAAAGCGATATTCAGATACTCAAGGATTTCGGGTGTGCCAGCTGGTGCAAAGCCGCTGAAAAATGTATCGGCACTGAGTTATATAAAAAACTGCGCTCCGCACAAAAAAAGAATTCCGGGACCTAATAGCTGCAAATTTAAAAAAGGTGCCAGGCACCTTTTTTTTATATGGGGGAAAAAGGTGCCTGGCACCATTTATTTATGAGTGCGGCGGCGGTATAGGCGTCTTGGGCATAGCCATCGGCGCCGATCTCATCCGCAAAGGTCTTGGTCACCGGCCCTCCGCCGACCGCTATCTTGACTTTGTGTCGCAGGCCGGCTTTGCCAATGGCCTCCACAACCTCGCTCATATAAATCATGGTGGTCGTCAAAAGCGCCGACATGCCCACCACATCGGGCTGTTCTTTTTTTATGGCCCTGACAAATTTAGCTTTTGACACATCGATCCCGAGGTCGATGATCTCGTAGCCCTCGCTTTCCAGTATCATATCCACGATTTTTTTCCCGATATCATGCAGGTCACCTCTGACCGTGCCGATGACGACTCTTCCTTTCTGTTTTTTGGGTGAGTCATGAAGGAATGGATTCAGGATATCCATGCCCGCTTTCATGGCCCGTGTCGATATCAGGACTTCAGGAATAAAAATCTCGTTCTTCTTGAATTTCACGCCCACCGCATCCATACCCTTCACAAGACCTCTATTCAGGATCTCTTCGACCGGGATGCGCTCGGACAGGGCTTTTTGGGTCAGATCTTTGACATCCGCTGAGTTCCCTTTCTCGACATTTTCGGATATTTCCCTCAAGATTTTCATCTTCTTTAGTCCTCAGAAAGAGAAAAGACAAGCAATAAATGTATCATTTTCTTCCAGGAAAAATCCACATAATTTTTTACTTTTTTGTACAATTATGCTAATTTTTTAGTTATTAGGAGCCGTCAAAGCGTGGATATCGAGAAATTCATAACCAAGGAAAAATTCGAATCTTTTTCCGACAAGTACGCCTCATCTGCCCATTTGCCTCTAATGCTCATGAATCTGAAAGGCGATGAAGTCTTCAAATCGAAGAAGTGCGGGGTCTGTGAACAGCTTTTGGCTGGAAACAACAAGGTGCTCGATAAAAACTGCCGGTTAGCAATGCTTAGAGCTATTAAAGAGGCTTTCCGCTGGGGAGAAGGCTATATCACCACCTGCCCCTTGGGCCTCATCATTTTCGCCGTTCCCGTCGTTTACAACAAAAAACTCATCGGAGGCTTTTTGAGTGGTTTTGCCATATTCCCGGAGATGGAGAAGGACATCCGTGAGGAAATCATCACCAACCTCGAAAAATACCACGCCTCGGTTGATGGGTCCAAACCGGAAACCCTTGAGTTCAGGATATTTTCTCTTGCCGAAGTCAGGGATTTGGTTTCTTTTCTCTTTATCCTGACTAGAGAATACCAGCTCAACGATATCAAGTTCCTGAAAGACATCAACGAAAAATACGTGCAGCAGTACAAAATCGCCAATTTCCTCGAAGACCTGAAGCGAAGCTCCCAGGATGTGGGGCGCAAAGTTTTCGACAAACAGGATGAGATCCTCAGCAAGGTCAAGCTGGGCGATAAAACAGGAGCTCGAGAAATCCTCAACGAATTCCTCGGCACCATATTCTTTGAAAGTGGGATGAACTTCGACATCCTCAAGGTGCGTGTTGTGGAGCTCGTCGTGATCATTTCGCGGGCGGCGATTGAAGCCGGCGTCAAGGCGAACGAATTGTTGGGGCTGAACTATTCCTATCTATCCGAACTGAACAGCGCCAAGAATATCGACGAGTTGCTCTTCAAGTTGACCGGGATCCTGGAAAACTTCATCAGCAAAGTATCCCAGGTCAAAGAAAAGAAGAAAAAGATCAAAATAGACAGGATGATTGAATACATCAAGCAGAATTTCACCAGCAAGATCACAGCCGTCGATGTGGCCCAGGAGGGCGAGTTGAGCGTCAGCCGGGCGCTTCACCTCTTTAAAGACGAAACCGGTCTGACTATCTCCGATTACATCAAAAAGCTGAGAATCGATTACAGCAAATATCTCCTCCTGAACACAGACATCAGCCTGGCGGATTCGGCCATCGAAGCCGGTTTCTTCGATCAGAGCCACTTCACCAAGACCTTTAAAAGAATAGAGCGGATGACCCCATCGCATTTCCGAAAAAAGTACCGTAGAGAAGAAGCCTGAGGCGCAACATTTTGCCGTCCCCGCACTCAATTTTGGCTGTTTAGCACAATCGTACAAAAATAAGCCGTGATCTACTATAAAAGACGGTCAAGTTTTTATATATTTTTCTTCGAAGAATAAGCCAGGACCTGTATAATGTGCATGATTTGGGGTGTTTATTGTGTGGATTCAAACGCGGAAAAGGATTCGCCGCCTCAGTGAGTGGACATTTTCAGCGTCCGTGCTTCTTAGGAGGTGATCATGAACGACAAGTACAGGCTCAACATACCAAGATTGAATATCCTTGATGATGACCAGCTCGAACGGCTTCATCTCTCGACTCTCGAAGTCCTGCGCCGCACAGGCGTCGATGTCAAGGAACCGAAGGCCCTCGACATCCTGAAAAAAGGAGGGTGTTACGTCGACGGCGAACGGGTCAGGATTCCCGAATCTCTGGTCGAATGGGCACTGGGCTGCTCTCCGCCGCGCGTCTGCATGTGCGACCGCAACGGCAACCCGGCCATGTTTCTCGAAGAAAACTATGTCTATTTCGGGACCGGCTCCGACACGCCTAATGTCATGGATCCCTTTTCCGGAGAGCGTCGGCTGGCCGTTATCGATGACATCGCCAACGTGGCCAAAGCCATCGATTATTTGGAAGAGATGAGTTTCGTGATGTGTTCGGGGATTGCCAGCGATGTAAATCCGCAAATCTCTGACCTCTATCATTTTGAAGCCATGGTGAACAACACGGAAAAGCCCATCGTTTATACGGCATGGAGATTGAAAAATTTGAAGGCTATTGTGGAAATGGCGGAGGTTGTCGCTGGAGGAGAGGAACAACTCCGCAACAGTCCTTTTATGGCACTCTACACAGAACCCAATTCACCTCTTGTTTTGGCCGAAGAATCCACACAGAAGCTGATGTATCTCGCCGAGAAAGCTCTCCCTTGTGTTTATACCGTCGGCACAGTCACTGGAGGAACAGGCCCTGTTACCATCGCCGGCGGTCTTGTTCAAGCCAATGCCGAAATGCTTGCCGGATATGTCCTCACCAATCTCATCCGAGAAGGTATGCCTTTTATCTACGGGGGGGGAGTCCTCCCTATGGATATGGCCACGACACTCATGAGCTATGCATCACCCGAGTTTATGATGACAACATCGGCCATGACAGACATGGCCCGATACTACCGTCTGCCCATGTTCAGTTTTGCCGGATGTTCCGATGCCAATTCCTACGATCAACAGGCCTCCCTCGAGAGCGCTCTCTGGATCATGCTCTCTTCGCTGAGCGGGGGAAACCTCGTCCACGATGTGGGGTACATCAATAACGGCCTGACGACTTCTTTTGAACAGCTCGTCGTGTCCAACGAGGTAATCGGAATGGTCAGACGCATCACGGGCGGTTTCGAGATCAACGAGGAAACCCTGGCCCTCGATCTGATCGATAAAGTCGGTCCCGGGGGAGAATATCTCACCAGCGAGCACACTCTGAAGCACTTTAAGGAAAATTGGTTTCCGGAGCTGCTCTGCCGCAAGGCCTACGAATCCTGGATCAAAGAGGGGAGCAAGGATTTGGGCACTGTGGCCAATGAAAAAGCCCGGCACATCCTAGAAAATCATGTTCCCAAGCCCCTTGATGAGGACGTCAAGGATAAATTGAGCGAGATCGTCGAATCCAGGAATAAGTGAAGGAAAGAGAAAGCTGGACAACTAGAATTGGTTTTATTCTGGCCACGCTCGGATTTTCGGCCGGGATCGGGAACCTCTGGCGTTTTCCCTATCTGACGGGCAAGTACGGCGGCGGGATATTTCTGCTCTTCTACATGGTGATTGTTTTTCTGCTGGCCATCCCCCTCTTCACTGTTGAGATAACCCTTGGCAAGGCCACCCGGAAAGACCCGGTTGGGGCTTACAAAGCTTTGAAGCCCAAAAAACCCTGGTTTCTGAACGGCTATCTCAATGTGGCCACAATGCTCCTCATTGCGGGCTATGCAGCTCCCATTGTGGGCACTATATTCGCCTACATTTTCAAAACAGCTGTCGGCACATTCTCCGGCCGGTCTGCCCAGGAAATTGCCGACTATTATGCTGCTTTCAGCGCCAACGGACTGGAGGTGGTCATCTGGACTCTCCTGGCCACGGCTATTCTGGTCGTTATCCTGCGGCGTGGTCTGAACAAGGGTGTGGAAGCCGCCAACAATATCATGATGCCGGCGCTTTTCATCATCATACTTATCCTCATTGTTCGCGCGCTGACCCTGCCCGGAATTTCTAAAGGTCTGACCTTCTATCTAATGCCCGATATTTCCAAATTCAGCTGGGAGGGTGCCCTGGCAGCCATCGGGCAGGCTTATTTTGCGATAGGGGTGGCCATGTGTGTGGCCCTCGTCTATGGAAGTTATCTCCCCAAGGACAGCAAAAAGGTCGTTTCGAATTCAACCATAATTGTACTCCTGAGCACAGCCATTGCTTTTATGGCGGGTTTGATCATTTTTCCCAGTGTTTTTGCCTTTGGTTTGGACCCCGGCCAAGGAGTAGGACTCACTTTTATCACCATGCCCAATGTCTTTAACAAGATGCCGGCCGGGACGGTGTTCGGTACGCTGTTCTACATCCTCTTTTTTCTGGCCGCCCTCACATCTTTTATCGGTGCGTTTGAAGGTATTGGGGCTTTCCTCCGCGACAACTTCAACTTCTCCAGAAACAAGAGTGTCATAACGGTTGGTATCAGCGTCATGATCCTGGCCAGCATTTCGGCTTCTTCCCAAACCGTTTTCGGTATTGCCGATTATATTTCCAACAACATCTCCCTTATCTTGGGGGCTATTGTTATGGCTGTGTTTGTGGGGTGGGTCTGGAAAATGCCTAATTTTGCCGAAGCGGCCGGTATCAGATCGAAAAAATCTCTTCTCGTCTGGACCGTTCTGGTGAAATATTTTGCACCTCTTGTGATGCTGGTCACCTGGCTGGCGCAATTGGGCGTCATCGAGAAGATAGGCAAGCTTTTAAGATAGGCTGTATAGGCTGAAGAAAAAAAAGGGAGGGAGAATAATATGAAGATGACATTCCGGAAATCCATGCAATACCTTAGCTTTGGTCTTTTGGTTCTTCTCGTAGGGCTTTCTTCGAGCAGCACGTGCCTCTATGGAGGTGAAGGCGCTCAAAGATTTGCCGCAAGACGTCAGGCACTGATGGATCAGGTCAAGGAAGGAGTCGTGCTCATCCAGTCTTCTGGCGGATCTGAGATCAATCCCGATCTCTATGACAAGAACCTTCAGTATCTGACAGGGCTGACATCGAAGCAGGCGGTTTTGCTCCTTGCCCCAAAAGGTGTCACAGTGGACAGGATGGAGACCTTTCTGGGGCCTGAGGTCGGAAGGGGGAGGGTGGTCAATGAAGTCCTGTTTGTCGAAGTTTTGACAGCACGACAGGCCTATTTAGATGGTCCTGGTGCCTCACAGACCCATATCAAAAACATGACAGGAATCTCGAAGGTCTATCCTCTTTCCAGGCTGAATGAAGTCCTCCAGGATAACTGTAGAAGGACGTCTGTCGTCTGGTTCAACAAGCCGTCTGTATCCATAAGCGATCCGCTGCCCGCAGACCTGATTTTGATCAACAAGCTCAAAGAGCGGTATTTCTGGATCGATTTTAGGAATGTCGCCCCTCTTATTCACGAGATGAGACGGATCAAAGACCCATTCGAGATCGAGTGCCTGAGGAAGGCCTTTCAAATTCACTCCGAAATCTATGTGAAGATCATGTCGACTCTCAAGCCGGGAATGAATGAAGCTGACGGAGAAGCGATTTTTGAATCGGCGCTCATCAAGAGAGCTAACCCGAAGGATACCCCTGGTTTTGTGAAAGAAGTGTCCGATTCGTTAGACATGATGAACGCTCAAATCATCGTCGCTTCGGGAAAAAACTCGACCATCGGTCATTATGTGGAAAACAACCAGGTGATCAAGGACGGCGATCTCATTTTGATCGATGCAGGTGTGTCCTACAAGGGCTATTCCTCCGATATCACACGGACTTTTCCCGCGAATGGGAAATTCACGCCCCGCCAGAAAGAGCTTTATGCCATCGTTCTCGAAGCTCAAAAAAAGGCGATCGCAACCATGGAACCCGGATCGACGGCTCGTAGAGCACACAATGCGGTGTATCGACATTTTAAAGAGCATGGGCTTGAGAAATACGGCTATGGTGTCTGTGGTCACCCTGTCGGCCTCAACATCCATGACGCCAACGGCGACTTTGATATCCCCTTCGAGCCGGGGGTGGTGATTGTCATCGAGCCCTTTTTGGCGATTCTTGAAGAGGGGATAGGCATCCGGATTGAGGATGGTGTGCTGATCACCGAAACAGGTGCTGAGCTCCTTCCAGGCCCGCCAAAGGAAATCGCCGACATTGAAGCCCTCTGCCAGCGTCGGGATTAAAAAGGTGCCAGGCACCTTTTATTCACTTTCAATTCTGAGTTTGAGTACTTGGATGCGCACGAAGCAATTGATCTTTGCATCTACAGGAAAAATCAATACAATAATTCACTTGCATATAACACATAGGGTATGCCCATGAAGCCAAGGGAACGTGTATTGACTGCTCTCGAACTCGAGCAGCCTGATCGGGTGCCTCTTTTTGAGATCTGGATCGAAAACGATATCGTAAACGCTTTAGGTTATAACGACCTCCAGAGCACCTATGCCAATTTGGGGCTCGATTGTGTGTATATACCATATAAGGATCCCTTTGGCGGGGCGGATGGAGCTGACGAATGGGGACGGATATGGGAGCGAGGCCAGTATGTGGACGGCGCCATTCTTACCGAGAATGACCTCAATAAATACAGCCCTCCCCTGGACTATGTCCAAGATTTTTTTGATCCTCGAGAAGTGGAGCAGGCACAAAAGCGATATCCGGATCACTGTCTCATCTTTGGATCGCACATCGCTCCTTTTACGGCCGGATATATGGCTATGGGACTCGAGCGGTTTTTTATCAAAATGATCGAGGAGCCGGCATTTATTCACAAACTCCTTAATGACCGAACTGAGTGGTGCATAGCCATGTTCAAGGAAGCGCAACGGCAGGGGATCGATGTGGCCATCTTGGGAGAGGATGCTGGAACGAAAAGCGGCCCTATGATCTCGACGGACATGTGGCGGGAATTCATACTCCCTCTTCACTCCCGGATTGTGGGGGAGCTGGATATCCCCGTCGTCTGGCACAGCGATGGAAATTTTTCCTCATTTCTCCCCATGGCCGTGGAAGCCGGATTTGCGGGCATTCACTCGCTCGAGCCCAATGCCGGCATGGACCTGACCAAAAACAAAAAAGATTTCGGCGATAAACTCGCCCTGATCGGCAATGTGGACACGCAGGTTCTCTTCGGTTCTGATTTTGACGCAGTCCGCAGTGAAGTCGACCGTTGCATGGCCCAGGGAGCACCCGGCGGCGGGTATTTGTTTGCCTCCTGTAACAGCATCTTTGCGGGCATGAATCCCGATTTGGTGCGCGAAATGTTCCGCTACGCTCACACAATCGGATCATATTGATTCCTCTATATCCAATAAAAACACTTTACTTCCTACTCCTCGTCTTGCAGCAGGAAACAGCTCCTCATAAGTGTAATTGCTTTATTGTTAAATAATTAACGATTTAAATATTAAAGCATTGACATTTAGGGCTTTAACTGCTATCTTAAGCGGGATTTTATTAGGAATGCCAAATTGGACAAAGAATTTGAAAACAGTATCAAAAATATCGTATGGGCACTCAGGCGAATTTCCAGTCTCATCTATCATAATTCCAGAGATATGGCGAAAAAATATGGTGTTACAGGACCACAAACTCTAGCCCTGAAAACACTGAACACATCTGAAAAGCCTTTATCATCTACAAATTTGAGCCATCATTTAAATGTGACTACTGCTAATATAACCGGGATCATTGATAGACTCGAAAAAAAGGGCTTTGTCCAACGCATCCGCAAATCCGATGACAGAAGAACTGTCTTAATTGAGCCTACACCTGAGGGAAGGAGACAATCAGAGATTCTTCCTGACCTGATTGAAGAGAAGTTGATGCGAGGACTCAAGGATCTGAAACCAACAGAAATTTTTGGAATCTATTCAGCGCTCGAAAAAATGATCCAGATTATAGGTAAAGAAGCGGAGGTGGAACCAGAAGAAGCCGGAAATCTGTTTTTTGATACATGACAATCATTGCAGGAAAAACACCAATGAAATCATATGTATTGGATAACATACCGGTTGTGATCACTGAAAAATCTTTGCTCAACCGCATTGGCAGAGATTCGCGAGCGAAAATTTCAAAAAGATTCTTGAAGGATATGAAGCAAGCCGTGAATTTGATCGCTCGTAAGGCTAAACCAAGAGCAGTCTATCGAATTGTGCCTGTTGAAACCAACAATGGTTCTATAACTTTTGATGATCGATTTCTTTTAAAGAGCCGTAAGCTCAAGCGCATATTCCGTCCTTGTCAGAAAGCGGTGATTTTCTTAACAACTATAGGACCACAGGTTGATGCGATCATCCAGAGAACCATGAAAAAAAAGCCCTCTTTTGGGTATGTCCTGGATTCAGCCGCTTCAGTGGCCGTGGAATCAACGGCTAATCATCTAGAAAAAAGCTTCAAAAAAAAATTTGCCCCAGAAAATGCCGTCACCCTGCGCTATAGTCCAGGATACTGTGATTGGCCTTTAAGTGAACAGGAAAATATTTTCAACATCATTCCGGGGAATTTGATAGGAGTGGAGCTGTCCGAGAGATTTTTCATGATGCCGCACAAATCCATCTCAGGTGCCCTTGGTGTCTGCCCTGCAGATTCTTCGGAATCGAAAAGAAATGCCTGTTTGGAATGCCAAAATCTCAATTGTCCATATCGTAGGTCCCGAGAGAGAGACCTCCCTCTGGAAGACAAGAGGGAAACCCGTCTCATTTCTGCCAGGTAAATCCACTTTTTTTTTAAAAGGGATGTTCTCACATGACAGTCAGTATTTATTTAGTGTGAGCATGTTTAACAGCCTCGAAGAAACTGAGATTATGATTGGAGGTGCCTGATGATTATCATAGGTGAAAGAATAAACGCCACTCGAAAAAGTATCGCCGAAGCTATTCAAACCCATAATACGGCCACTATAAAAAAGCAGATTGAAAGCCAGGACCAAAAGGGTGCTCATTACATTGATCTGAATGCGGGCACTGGCACCGCAGACGAAAACCAAGAAATCGAAGACATGTGCTGGCTGATTGATCTTGCTTTGGAAACCACGTCCAAAAAAATCAGTATTGACTCGGCCAATCCAGTGATAATAAAGAAAGCAGTTGAACATTTGGATAACAGGCGGTCTTTCCTTATAAACTCGGTCAAACATGATCCGCACATTTTAGATTCCCTCTTCCTGTTGGCCGCCCACAACGATGCACCTGTTATTTGCCTGGCGATGGGCAATGAAGGCATCCCTGAAAAAGCCGCTGAACGGGTGCAGGTCTGTCAGCGTATCTGCGAACAGGCCGATAAGAATGGATTGAAAACCGAAAATCTTTTTTTCGATCCTCTGGTCATGCCACTTTCGTCCAATCACCTCCATGGAAAAATCACATTGGACACTCTGCAAGGCATTAAAAAGGCAATCCCCGATGCAAACACGACTATGGGTGTTTCAAACGTGTCCTATGGATTATCTAAACGGGTTTGGGTAAACGAGGCGTTTATGATTGCTGCCATCACCCTAGGCTTGGATGCCGCCATTTGTGACCCTACAC
>Ga0180433_10012071_pt1 | contig 10141 bp, 11 predicted proteins | sample SS_ome_8_FD_132980 | JGI IMG/M metagenome (GOLD analysis project Ga0180433, IMG submission 132980) | Hypersaline lake sediment archaeal communities from the Salton Sea, California, USA - SS_1_D_1 metaG | ecosystem: Environmental > Aquatic > Non-marine Saline and Alkaline > Hypersaline >...
TCATAAATTTGATGGCTTCAGATACTTTCATTTTTGGCTCCCCATGATCTTAAATTTTGTTTATTGTGAATCATTTATATATGTTTATTAGAAGTCGTGCGTTTTTTTATTTTATCAACTTTTTCCTGCTGAATCATGCTGACCCGTTAACTATAATAATATATACAATATAAGTAAATCCAGGTAAAGGAAAATTAGTAGAATGCAAATAGAATGATTTTATTGATGTGTTTTTATATTATGATTTAGGGAGGTTGAAAGGTTAGGTCAATATCAGGACGACCTGAATGGAGGAACGAAAATGCCTAATCATCCTTTTCATAAGATTAATGGGGATATTTTTACTAATGAAAATTTCCCTTTTGAGGGAATGAGGATTCTAAAAGATGCTGCTTGCGGAGGAGATCATGCTCTGCCTTTGTTTTGTTCTGATGTGAGTTCATATGCCACTCGATATGCTTGTGTCGATCTGATGATTATTAAAAACCAAAAGATAAAAGTGATTATGGAGATAGAGGAATCAAATGTAAAGCCTCTTCATTTATTCGGTAAATATTTAGCTTCAGCTATGGCTGAATATTATATTTATAGTCATGAAAAAATTGGAATGGATAAACCTGTTGTGTTTATTCAAATATTGGATAATTCAAAACAAAAGAGCAAATCAGCAAGGAATGAGCAGTGAGAGAATGTCAAAAAATCAATTCGAATCATCATCTCAGTCAAAGGAAGTTCAATTAAAGAATATGAGATTTTCTACGGGAACCAATCTGATTTTATGTCTGGAGACAAGAAAGGTGATTTAATATAATTTGTAAGAATCACTCTAAAATAGCATCATTTGAACAGGCATAGGGAAATTGAAAGAAAGCACCAAAATATACTGGTGGTGGGTCAAATGGTTCCTGTGCCGTTTTTTTGAAGGAGCCTGACCTATATAGGGATAATAGCGTCAGACCCACGGAAATATCTCTAAACAAACAAAATAGCTCCTTATGATGCATGAAATAAGACCTGAAATAGCCTCGAAAATCATGTTTATTGACCTGATATCAATGTTATTGGCGAATCTGACCCTAACAATCTATAACAATAGACCCTAACAATAACTTATGATCTCCTTCATGTTCGCCTCCTTTCCGAAGGGGACATTTTAGCCTTGCAGTTGATGGGGACACTTTTGCTTTGTTGCTACAGATAATAAAAAAAACACTTGACATTCAACAAACTAGTTTGTAATATAGAATTAGTTTGCAATGCAAACCATTTTAAACATGACAATGGAGAAAAAAATGAAAGAGCAAATTGATCTGAAAAAACTGGAAAAAAGACTGTACCTGCAATATTCCCGTGACGGAATTGCAGATCTGCTGATTGGTATCTGGCTGACGCTCGCGGGGACACTGCTTATGATCGGTCAGCCGGCATTTATCGGCTTGTCTGGTCTGCCGCTACTCCTATATTTTCCATTAAAGAAGATACTGGTGGTACCGAGAATAGGTCTTGTGAATTTTTCAAGGGAGCGTAAAAAAAAGTTGTCGAGGTTAACTATAATCATGCTTTTCTGTGGTGTTTTAATTTTTCTGCTGGTAATTTACGGTATTGCCGGGAAAGAATTGGTTTATACCAGCCAGGAAAGCATCCTGTTTGCTTTTATCATCGCCATTCTTCTGATTTTTGTAGCCATCTTCACGACTGCCCTGCGATTCTATCTCTATGCTGCCGGGGTGTTCATTCTACTGGCAGCCGAAAGCATTTTCCTTGACAATCTGCCGTTGGCACTGGTTCTTTGCGGCGCGGCGATTGCATTGTCCGGGGCAGTCATGCTGGTCAGTTTCATCTGGAAGAATTCGCCTGTTGCCGATGAATATACAGTTTTGAATGAGGCGGATAATGACTGACCATGAAAACACAAATATCAGCAAAGATTTCCAGAACATCAGCAAGATTGACAAACTGATTCACGAACCGGCGCGTCTGATGATTATGGGTTATCTGTATGTGGTGGAAAGCGCTGATTTTCTGTTTATCATGCGGCAGACTGGTCTGACGAAAGGCAACCTTTCGTCGCATTTAAGTAAACTTGAATCCGGAGGACTGGTTGATATTAAAAAGGAATTTGTAGGGAAAATTCCCCGAACATTTTTGAGTTTAACGGAAAAAGGGAGAATGGAATTTGACAATTATCGGAAAAGAATGAATATATTTCTGCAGAATTTATCCCGATAGAAAGTGGCTGCCGGCAAATTACATATCCAATATCCACAATCAAATATGGCAAAACAGGTGATATATCATCGTTCCAAATGAAGCCCACAATGAGGATGGAAGACACATTAGATATTCTGTGCGGGAATTTATTTTTGTTTTACATGAGAATCATTCCAGGATTAAGAATACAATTGTTGAAAGTTTTTTAAAATCTGAATGGGGAAAAGGCAGAAATCCTCATTTTACTTTCAGTGAGCAGTTCTGAGATCCTTTCTCTAAAAAGATTAGCCTTTCTCACATCCCTAAAAAAGACAGCCAAATAAAGAATTCACATCAAAAATAGCGAGCCAAAGGGAATCAAAAAACTGTTTTCCGGTCTGAGGCGGAGGAAGAAGTTCAGGACGAGGTAGGGGAAACGGTCATTAAATTATATTTTGTTTTCAGATCAATAATTTTCCTGTAGGAGTTATTGATTTTATCCATAGAGATTTTACCAGACTTAACCGCATGGATGATAATGTCTAAGGCTTTGTAAATGGCCTCTTCGTCATAGATCCGGGCGTTGTTGGAGAGGGTCAGGATGTTGCATCCTGCGTTAACAGCTCTTATCAAAGCTTCTGAAAAACCGTAGTTTTCTTGGATAGCCCCCATCTGCATATCATCTGAGATGATCACACCTTTGAAATTCAGCTTCTTCCGCAGTATTTTATTTAGAAAGTTCGGGGACAGGGTAGCCGGATAATCAGGATCGACTTTTGAATTCATAATGTGAGCGGTCATAATCATTTGGGCTTTGCCCCTTTTAATCAGTTCTGAATAGGGATTGAGCTCACAGTTTTGGTAGGTGTCTGTGACATCCACTATCCCGAGATGACTGTCATGGGCGGAACTTCCATGGCCCGGAAAATGCTTGAGTGCGGATATAACCCCGTTTTTATCATGAGCGTTTATAAAAGCCAGAGCAAAGTCTATAACTGTTTGAGGGTCTTTTGAGAACGAACGCTCCAGGGAACCGATCACGGGATTTTTGGGGTTGAGGTTTAAATCCACTACAGGCGCCAGATTGAGATTGAAGCCAAGGTAAGCCAGCTCACAGGAAAGCATGTGGTATGTGAATTCAGCGTTTTGCGGATGGCTTTTACCGATCTCTTGGGCGCTCGGTATTTGGATAAACCCGTATTTTTCCTTAAGCCGGTTGATGCGCCCTCCCTCCGCATCAACAGCGACAAACAAAGGAGTTTGGGCTTGGGCCTGCAGGTCTGATATGAGTTTTTTTGTCTGCTCAGGGCTAATAATATTGCGGGGATAGCTTTGAGAGGGAACATCGTAGTCGAACAAGACCACTCCTCCGATATCCATATCTTTTAGGACTTTATAGATATAGGAGTCTTGGTTGACCTGGGTGCCCCTGAAACCGATGAGAAGCATCTGGGCGACTTTTTTCTCAAGATTTTGATTGTCTTTTAAAACATCTCCTGAGATTCTTGGCGGGGTTATGGTGAATAATGCGATGAGGACGAGACTGATTATGAAAAGGGTCCTTTTTTTCATAGCGGGTCATCCCTCCTTATTTTAAAAGCGCATCTTTTGATATCAATATACCTGAATGGATGAAGAGTGTGCAAATAAATCGGGTCTGGTTTATCTATTTACCTAAATAATTCATCCAGGTTATTGGTGTCACTGAGGTTCTGTCAATCAAAATATACAGAAAAATCAATTTTATGGATGTTTAATCTTTTTCTTTTTTCTGATTTTCTTCCAAATCCATATGAAAAGTGGTGCTAAAAGAACAGTCCAAAGCCATTTCCAATTGTTGGTTAAATTTTCATTTTATGAATGTAAATAACTTTTTACCCATTGAATCTGAGTGACTTGATGGATGCCTGCAGTAGGATTTTAGAGAACTCAATCATTCCTTACTTCCCCCGATGCAGTAGTTGGCGTTATCATAACCCTCCATGTGGGCTTGCTCCAATGTATCAGGGGAGAAAGCTTTGGCGTGCCCGGCAGCCAATATTTCATCGATCTGACATTGATAGGTCTCCTTATCAAGGTCATGAACCTCCATGGTGTTTGTGTTGCCGCAGTACCTTTTGCCGAATAACGGATGCCCGTGTCTTCTTGCCATTAGTGATGACCTCCTTGAGCTATATAGTATCAGAGCTAGAGCTTTTTGCCTTCGTGTCAAAGATTAAAGACTTCTGTTTTGCTTTAGAGGGGAAATAAAAGTATTTTTATTTTTGCTGAGTGCCCCCTCATCAACTCCCCTTTTGCCAACAGCAGCCAAAAGCATTGAAGTTAAATCATAAAAGCAGAACATCAGCCCTTGTTGTGTTTCTTGGCTGAAACGGCTCAATGCTGTGATACACTGCTCAATATATCTCGATAATGACTCTTGTCAATAGCATTCATCGAAATGTCCGTTTTTGTCCGTTTTTGTCCGTTTATTTTTTTCAAAAAATAAAAATTAAAAGATTTTTTCAATTATTTGTTTTTAAATTCGACTGCATTATATGCTATAGTTATATCTAAAATCTGCAAAGAGGTGATAAAAAACATTGAGCGGGAAAGAAATTCTCAACTCTTGGAAAGAAATTTCCCAATATTTGCAGCATGATGAAAGAACCTGCCGAAGATGGGAGAAAAGCCTTGAGCTTCCTATCCATCGTTATGATAATGATTCATCTCGATCCAGGGTTTTCGCCCTCAAATCAGAAGTTGATGAATGGATAAAAAAGAGAAAAAACAATCATAACGGTTCAATCAAAATCCAAAAATCTTTTTTTGGTTCAAAACGGACCGCTCTGTTTATCTTTTCGATTGCCCTCACAACAGCTGTGTTCATAGGTCTGTTGACTGGATTGCCGGGGAAATTATGGAAAAGTTCACCGGAGGCCATCTCTATTGGGATATACCCGATTGAAGATTCAGCTTTACCGGAACATGATGACTACCTTGCCCAGGGGATCACCAACGAGCTTATTGATTATTTAGCCTTGTTCGAGAATCTGAAAATCACTAAGCTGGCTGCCCTGCCCAATGCACAGGAAAAAGAGTTTTATGAAAATTATGGAGAAGCTGAATATTTTTTAAACGGGGATATCCAAAAGAACGGAGATGACATCAAATTTCGGTTTAATCTCACCAGAGCCAAAAACAGCAAGATCGTTGTCAAACACGAATTTCACAAAAAATATGCTGAAATTCAGCTCATTAAGGAAGCGGTTGCCAGAAAGATCCACTCAAAGCTGAACATACCGTTTGATGAACAAAAAGCTGAATCTTTTGCAGACTCTTCCATAAATCAAGAGCCCTATGATATGTTTCTTAAGGGCGATTATATATTGAACAGCATCAAGAACAATGAATCGGATCCATGGAAATTTTATCATAAGGGGAAATATTATTACGGATTGACCACCCGGGAGAGCAATGAAGTTGCCATCGAGCTTTTTTGCGCGGCCATAAATCTGGATAAAAATTTTGAAGAGGCCTATATTGGTCTGGCCCAATGTTATATAAATTATTTAAATTTTGGATGGGATTATGATATCAGCTGGTTGGAAAAAGCTTCTGAATTGCTGAGCAAAGTTGAATCAAATGCATTTCATTGCGCGGAATATTACAGTTCTCTGGCAAAGCTGCTTTTAATCAAATACATCTATTTTAATGAAGAGACTCAGCTTAAAGCGTTTGATGCTGTCAAAAAAGGATTGGAAAATTACCCAAACCGCTCTGATTTGAACAGCATCGCCAGTTACTGCTATTATCTTAGATACGGCAAAGAAGGAGAGGAGCTCGATTTTGAAAAAGCCCTTGAATATGGAGAAACAAGCTTTTTGATAAAACCATATTCATTGAGTCATCTGTTCTTTGCCAATCTGTTGTTATTGGACGGACAATTCAGCAGAGCTCTTGATATATGTGCCTTAGTGAAGAAGGTAGACAGCACCTCTATGGCTGATTTTCGAATCGGAGAGATCTATTACTATATGGGAAATTTGGAGAGGAGTGCATCGATATTCAATAAAGTGGAGTCTCCCCTGCATTTGAAAATAGGGGCTTTGTATTATTTGGGTATGATCGCCTCACAAAACAAAAATTTAGAAAAGGTTCAAAACATCATTTCAAAAATTAACAATCTGCCGAAACCGTCATCCTGGCATAATTTTAGAGTTTCATCCATGTATTTTGGAATCGATGATGAAGAAGAAGGAAACAGATGTCTTGATGACTTTTTCTGCAAACCCAGCACACAAAAGCTGAAATACAACTACGAAAGATATATCCTTATTGACAGAAACTTTGATAAATACAATTCCAATGTTAGGAGGATGTATTTTGACAGAAAAAATAAAAATTGAGATAACTCCGAATTTAGAAAAATGTCTTGAAGCCCTCAAAGAAGCGGTTCAGGAACTGCCGCCCGGCGAACTCAAGGAGAAAGCAGAGGGAGCCCTTGAATACATGTCCCGGACATTTAAGGGGGAAGCCCAGCCGAATGAAGGGAGATCTTGTTTTCCCGGCATGATATTTATTCCGGGAGGATGATTTTTAATCCTTTCTTGATCATTTTTGTTTTTGAACATATCCGAACTGACTTTCATTCTAACGGACGACTGCAATTTCCACTGCAAGTACTGCTATAAGACAAAATCGAAAAATTTCCTGGACTCTTCAGCTGCGGTTGATGCCGTGGACTTTTTCTGGCCCTTTCTGAATGATAATGCCTACATCTCTTTTTATGGGGGAGAACCGCTTCTTTCATTTGATCTCATTAAAAAAATTGTTGACGAAGCTGAAAAAAAGGAAAGGGAATTGCAGAAAAAAATCAATTTTTCCATTTCAACCAATGGAAGCCTTATAAATGACCATGTGATCAGCTTCTTCAGTGATCACAAATTCAGAGTGGGGCTGAGTTTTGATGGAATGGCTCAGGACAAGCTGAGAAAAAAAGGAAGCTTTCGTAAGCTGATCCCGGTTGCCAGAAAATTATCTGAGAATCCCCGAATAGAATTACTCATTAACAGTGTTTTTACTCCCGGCACGATCCAGTACTTTTCAAAATCAATCAAACTCCTTTTAAATCTTAAGGTCCCCAGTATTCGGTATTCTCTCTCTTTTCTCAAGCCTTGGGATGACAAGTCTGTTTCAAGATATAAAGAAGAGTTGATCAAAACGAGAGAGGCTGTTTTGCCCATTTACAGGAAAAAAGGGGTCATGCCGGTTGTTAATTTTTCACACAATCGCCAGATATCCTTTTGCCCTGCGGGATCAGATCGACTCTCCATCTCAACAAATGGAGAAATCTGGGGATGCCCTCTTTTCTCTGACTACTTTGATCGCATAGGCGAATCACCGGAAAGAGAGAGATACTGCTTTGGGACCTTGGAGGAATTTTCTAAAGATGATGATCAGAGATATTCCCGGGTGCTCCAAAATTATTCTGAGCTGCGGATGGATAATTACTCGACACCAGATAGGGACTGCTTTTTGTGTTCTGACCTTGAATACTGTTCTGTTTGTCCTGTGAGCTCATCCCTCTCAGGGTATCCTCTTAAGAAAATTCCCGGCTTTGTCTGTGAAATCCAAAAGATAAAAGCAAATGAAATATTGAGATATTTTGAAAAACCTCAGTGAGCCGTCAATAATGATTTATTAGTTATTAATTAAGGGGTCGGACCGCAGCCTCTCATTTCTTATGGAACAGTCATTAAATTATATTTTATCTTCAGGTCAATAATTTTTCTATAGGAGTTATTGATTTTGTCCATAGAGATTTTACCGGACTTAACCGCATTGATGATGATGTCTAACGATATTTATATCTTTTAGGAATTTATAGATATAAGAATCTTGGTTGATCTGGGTGCCCCTGGAACCGATGAGAAGCATCTGGGAGATTTTTTTCTCAAGAATTTGATTGTCTTTTGAAACATCTCCTGAGATTCTGAGCGGGGCTGTGATGAACAAAAGGGATGAGGACGAGACTGATTATGAAAAGGGCCCTTTTTTTCATAGCGGGTCATCCCTCATTATTTTAGAAAGCGCATCTTTTGATATCAATATACCTGAATGGATGAAGAGTGTGCAATGTCTCTTTTATCTTTTACGTTTGATCCTCTATTTTTGTTTGGAAAAATACACAAGCTTTGGCGAACAAAAATGATGTCTATGCGTTCGGGATTTTTTACTTGGCGTCAATCAAGAGGATAAGAATAAGTTAGATTAGGTCACGCTTTTTTATTCACTCAGATGAAAGTTTTGTGTAATATATATAGCAGGTGAAACGTTCGCAAGGAATAAAATAGGGATGGGGGATAAATTCTTTAAGCCAAATAAATGAGGGAGGCAGTGAAATGGATGAATATGAAAAATATGAAGCAGAGTGTAAGAAACGAAGAGAGGAAAATCATACTTTTCTAATGGGATTTACCCGGTACTTGGAAGATAAGAAATTATCCAAGAAAACAATTGATAAACACGTCCAAAATATTGATTTTCATATCAATCACTTCTTATTGTACCAAAGCCCGCAAAAGGCTTCTGAGGGAGTGAGCCAATTAGACTATTTTTTGGGCTTTTGGTTTATAAGGAAAGCCATGTGGGCATCACCGACTACAATAAAAGAAAATATCACAAGCTTGAGACATTTCTATTCATACATGAATAAAATAGGTCAGGTTACAGATAAAGAAGTCTCGCGTATGGAAGAGGATATCAAGGAGAGTCAAAGCGAGTGGATTGAAACAGTCAAAAAATATGATGACCCGGATATTGATCCAGATGACATCTGGTGATGAATTTTATTTCTTAAGATATTTCTTGATATCATCATGTGTTCCTGCTAACACAAATTCGACATAATCGGCTTTCCATCGAAAGAGAATCCGAAGTTTTAATCCTTTGCGGATTTCCCAAAAATTTTTCCTTAAGTTCTTAAGCCCCATTCCGGAAGAAAGTTCTTTATCTCCACAAAGAACGTCGATTAAATCTATACATAATTCTTTTATTTGTTGTTTCTCTTTAAGAGGAAGAAACTTGACAGATCTATCAAATGAAGGCTTGAATTCATATTTCATAAGGATTTGATGTGTTTTTTTGCTTCCTCAGAAGTCTTGTAGGCTTTCCCTTTTTCAGCCACCAGCTTTTCAATTTTTTTCCACTCTTCCTTGGAATAAACAGGTTTCTCTGTAATCTCACAGGGAGAGAGAATCACTCCCTTATCAGTGACTTTAAACATCACTGTGGATCCTGGCTCTAATTTTAGGATATCTCTAATTGTTGATGGTATGGTCACTTGGCCTTTTGATGTCACTTTAGCAGTTTCTGTGTAATTCATTTTGATTCTCCTTAATGTAATAAATTCTTACATTCTTACTTAATAATGATAAATATATTAATAGTTTCTGTCAAGGTTATTTTAACCATATTACTTTGTGGAATTTTATGAATTTTATGGGGAAATTTTATGGGGTTGTATTTTATGGGGTCGGACCATGGAATATCACTATTTTATGCAGTATTTTATGGGGTCGGACCATGGAATATCACTGAATCTTCTATTTTATCAACAATTTAACTTCTATCATATCTCTAATTTTACCTCTTAGAGCCCGATTTGGGGGGGCTAAAACAGGGTTTAAGGAATGAATTTGGTCCTATCGTATTGACTGGCTTTATGATGTTTTCCACAGCAAAATAGGGGCGACGTCAATGACTCTTCAGGGCAGAATCTGCAGGAATCGGTCCTTTCCCATAATGAAAGTTCCTCTGTCTAACTGCTTGAGAAAGCCGGGTTCATGGATCACCTGAAAGGCCACGGGCGCTTTGAGCTTTTCTTTGAAATAGGGCAAGTTCGGCACCAGCTGCTTTTCATTCATTTTGCATTCCACGAGAAGATAAGGCTTGTCTTTTTCAGTGATCA
>Ga0180433_10012074_pt1 | contig 10140 bp, 8 predicted proteins | sample SS_ome_8_FD_132980 | JGI IMG/M metagenome (GOLD analysis project Ga0180433, IMG submission 132980) | Hypersaline lake sediment archaeal communities from the Salton Sea, California, USA - SS_1_D_1 metaG | ecosystem: Environmental > Aquatic > Non-marine Saline and Alkaline > Hypersaline > Sediment...
GGAATATGTCTCGGCTCCAAAACATCTTCATTGATTTTCATATTAATAACAGCCCTTTCAATAACATTTTCCAACTCCCGAATATTACCGGGCCAGTAATAATTTAATAATATTTTAATGACTTTCGAAGATACGTCTTTGATATTTCGACCAAATTCCTGGTTGCATTTTCTAATAATATTCACTACAAGGGGTGCGATGTCTTCTTTTCTATTTCTTAGGGGTGGAATAAAGATTGGAATGACATATAATCGGTAATAAAGGTCTTCCCTGAAATAGCCATTCTTAACTGCTTTTTCCAGATTGATATTTGTGGCAGAAATAATTCTAACATCAATATCGATTGGCTCATTACTACCGACTCTCACGATTTCCTTTTCCTGTAATACTCTTAACAGTTTAGCCTGGAGGTTTATGCTCATCATTCCAATTTCATCCAGGAATAAAGTTCCCCGGTCAGCTTCTTCAAAGAGACCTTTCCTTCCTTTTTTACTTGCTCCGGTAAAAGCCCCACTTTCATAGCCAAAAAGTTCGCTTTCCAGAAGAGTCTCCGTTAAAGAAGAACAATTAACCCGAATAAATTGCCTGTTTTTTCTGGTACTACCGTTATGAATGGCATGGGCAAAAAGCTCTTTACCGGTTCCACTCTCACCGTGCAATAATACAGTAGCAGGTGTCCTCGCGGCTTTGATTGCCTGTTCCCTGGCAATAATCATTGCCCTGCTCACACCGACAATATCATCAAATGTATATTTGGCTTCCAGATGTCGTACCCTTTTTTTAACCTGATTTAATTCTTCTGTTAAATTCCGTATTTCCGAAATATCATGAATCACCGCAACGCTTCCCCTTAATTCTCCATCCACGATGACCGGAGCAACATTCACCAAAACCTCTTTCTTGTTAGGCCCAACCTTCATTCTGACACCATGAACAGCTTGCCTGGTTTTTAATACTTTCATATGCATACTCTCTCCCTCGGCAATGTCAATATTAGACGATTTTCCCAGAACATCTGTTTCCGTGAATCCAATTATCCTGGTATAGGCATCATTCACTAAGGTATGAATCCCTTTTTCATCAACCACTGAAATAGCATCATCAGTTGAATTAATAATTGCCTTTAAAGTACTCAATATTTCTTTCTGTTTTTTGATTACCTGAAGAAGTTCTTTGTTGATTCTGCTATCATTATTTACCATCTTTAAAAACTCCCTTCCCGTAGAGCATCTCTCTGGCATGTTCAAGGCTGATGGAGCCATACTGTTCACCGTCCAGCATCCGGGCTATTTCATCCAGCTGCTCATCACCAGTTAGTTTTTTCAATTGAATTCTGGTCTTTTTCTGATAAGCTAGTTTGCTGATATAAAGATGTTGACTTGCTCTGCAGGCAATTTGAGGTAAATGCGTAACAGCAATAACCTGGTGATTTTGAGAAATCTTTGATAGCTTATTTGCAATAACCTCCCCAAGGCGAGCACCAACCCCACTATCAATTTCGTCAAAAATCATGGTAGGTATTTGATCTGCTTTGCTCAATATTGATTTGAGTCCCAGCATAATCCTGGAAACCTCTCCTCCGGAGATAATATCAGCAAGCGGTTTTTCTTTTTCCCCGGCATTTGGTGAAATAAAGAACTCAATCCGATCAATTCCCCGGGGAGTCATTTTAAATAATTTATCTTTAATCTTTACGCTGGTCTGATCTTCATTCTGATGAATCAGAATAATAAAATTACAATTTTTCATGCTTAGTTCATTCAGTTCTCTAATAATCTCTTTTTCTAATTTTTCAGCGATGATTCTGCGCTTGTTACTTAATTCCAAAGATAATTCCACTAACATTTTTTCGTCTTCTTCTTTTTCAACTTTTAGTTTTTCAATCTTTTTCTGATCTACTTCGATGCTGCTTAACTGGCTTTGCAACGTATCCCGGTAATGGTAAATATCCGTCAACTTTGAACCATATTTCTGTTTTAAGTGATTGATTAAATTCAGACGATCTTCAAGTTCCTGCAATTGTTGGGCGTCAAAATCAATTCTATCCTTATATTCAATAATTTGATCTGATGTGTCTTCCACTTTAAATTGTATTTCCGTTAACTGATCTTTAATATTGTTAATCTTTTTGTCCAAATTTGAAATGGAATTGAAATGACCAATTAAACGGTTTAAAATATCGCGCAATGAAGGTTCACCTTCTGCTCCTCCCTCATAAAGCGCAACAGTAGCCATTTCCATAATTTCTTTGATTTTTACAGTATGATGAATAATATTTATTTTATCTTCAAGTTGCTGATCTTCTCTCTCTTTTAATTTTGCCCCATCAATTTCCTGAAGCTGAAATGACAAATAATCTTTTTTGGATAAATTTTCATTGCGGTTTTGTAAAAGCTGATTCATTAATTTTGTCTTCGACTGCCATTGAAAAAAATATTTGTTCAGCTGTTCTTTTTTTTGAAAAAATGACCGATCTCCCAGATTATCGACAAAATCAATATGACTTTCGGCATTCAATAAAGTCTGGTGACTATGCTGACCATGTAAGTCCATTAAAAAATAACCGATTTTTTGAAGGAGAGAAAGAGTTACCAGATGGTTATTAACCCAGCATTTGTTTTTCTTTGTCCGATGAACCTGCCTTCTAATCACCAGTTGCTGGTTTTCTGACAGAATATCATTGATTTCTTCTATTTCTTTCAGCTTTTTTATTGTCAAAAAATCCAGATTGAATAATGCCTCAACTTCTAAAAAATCGGTATTGCCTTTAATTAAATTGCTATTTGCCGGGCTTCCCAGGATAACATCTAAAGACTCAATAATGATTGATTTTCCGGCACCTGTCTCTCCGGTAATTACATTAAGACCATCTTCAAATTCAACATTCAGTTCATCGATCAAAGCAAAATTTTTAATCTTTAAGCAAAAAAGCACGAATGAATACCACCAATCATTTTCTTATCATCTATACTTATTAAGCTTTAGGAAACTACCCTTCCACTCCATTTCAGCTTTTTTCTCAAAATACCATAAAAACTTTTTTCCGGAAAAGTCACAAGTTGCGTTTGGTATTTTGATTCTTGAATCACAATAAGATCATTTTCCTTTAAATCAAAACCCTGTTGGCCATCAACTGTTAACATCACATCTTTAGCTTTTGATCGAACAACAACCTTAAAAATATCGTTATGATGAATTACCAGGGCTCGTGCCGAGAGGGTGTGAGGACATATTGGTGTGATGACCATTGATTTCATACTGGGATAAATAATAGGGCCTCCTGCAGAAAGAGAATAGGCAGTAGAACCTGTTGGTGTAGAAATAACCAGACCATCAGCGGCATAGTGAATAACATATTCTTCATTGATATATGTTTCTAAATGAATCAGTCTGGCAAACAATTTTTTAGCTACCACGATGTCATTAAGGCAATGAAATTGTCTGATATTCTCTTCTTCTCTTACAATATATCCGGATAGCATCATTCTATTCTCAATTTGATAAGCACCTTCCAGGATAGATTTGAGATAATGATTTAATTCATGTACGCCTATCTGGGTTAAAAACCCAAGACCACCCAGATTAACACCGCAAATGGGAATTCCGCGAGCCGCCACCAATCGGGCAGCCCTTAACAATGTTCCGTCTCCTCCTAAGGAAAATATCATATTTACCCGCTTGTAGGGTGAAGATAAGATACTTATCTTATCCTGCACCTTAAGACGGTTCGCAATTTTATTTGAAATAGAAACTTCAATGTCATTTCTTCTTAAATCAACAATAAGTTTTTGGGTAATTTCCAGATGGTGATCTTTTTCATCATTCACAATCAACCCAACTCTTTTTATTTCCATCTTCTTCTCCTCAGCCCAAAAAATAAATAGCAAGCATTAACGCCAATGCTCCTAAAAGAAAAAATATTGAATTTTCAATCCACCTGGAATGAAAAAAAGGCAGTGAAAATTTGATTTCAGAAAATTTTTTGTTCTCCATATCAAATAGAATAATTCCATAGGATTGATAAGCCACAAAATATTCCAATAACTGTCTCCTGGTATCTCTGTTGGTAATATAACTATTTTTTTTACCACTTTTTACTTCAACTATATATTTTCTACCCCTTTTTTTTACTAAAAAATCAGTTCTTATTAAATAACGATGATGTGTTTTTCCTGTTTGTATAATTAAAGGCCTACTTTGTTGTTTTTCTAAAATTTGAAAGCCATTTCTTTTTAGCCATCTTTCAACCTTTTTCTCAGCTCGCTTGCTGGTAACTGACCTCTTTTTTGCCTTTCGGTTATTAATCAGATTTCTTATTTTCAGATATAAAATGAGAGATAGAATCCCCCCAGATAAAAAAATAATAATACCTAAATATAAATCTTGATTGATATTTAAAAATAACAATGAAAACACTCCTGAAAAGGAGTCAATATTGCAGCCAAAGCTATTAATCTTTTTTAAAAAAATAGTGATGAGCTTCAGTAATCGTATTTTTTATAAAATCAATGTTAACAGAAAAATCATTTTCTTGATTTTTTATTAAAAAAATGAAATACTCAATATTCCCGGGAGAATTTTTAATGGGAGAAAACGTGAAATTCAAAAACTTATAATCATTTTTGATATTCCTGACTAATCGGGTAATTACTTCCTGATGAATATCCGGGTCCTTGACAATTCCACCCTTTTTTACATTTTCTTTTCCAGCTTCAAATTGTGGTTTAACCAGCGCAATCACCTTCCCGTTTTGATTTAACAATTCTTTGACTACCGGCAATACTTTTTCTAAGGAAATAAAGGAAACATCAATTGTTGCCAGTTCAAACTTAAAATTAAATTGCTCCTTATCCAGATACCTGATATTTGTTTTTTCCATATTCACAATTCGCTGATCATTCCGTAATGTCCAGTCAAGCTGACCATATCCTACATCAACGCAATATACTTTTTTAGCTCCATGCTGTAAAAGGCAATCGGTAAATCCACCAGTAGAGGTTCCAACATCAATTACAACCATACCTTTTACTGTAATATTAAATTTCTTCAAAGCCCATTCCAGTTTAATTCCACCTCTGCTTACATAGGAATCATCCATTTTTTCAATGATTAATTCACTATTAATATTGCATTGGGATCCTGCTTTATTTACTTTTTTACCATTAACCAACACTTGGTTAGCCATAATGATTCTTTTTGCTTTCTCTCTGGACTCTATCAAATTTCTATCTACTAACAATTTATCTAAGCGTTCTTTTTTTACCATAATGTGAATTCAATCAAAAAGGAATATTGAATAAGCTTTATCTTCTAAGCCAATTATCTTCTCTCTCCAGGGGAATACTGATATCCAGATGGCCTATCAAGGTTTCACCGCTATTACCGTCAACCAGTATCTGAACTTTATTAATATCAGGGAAAGAGGTCAGGGTCATAACGATGGAATAGACAGTTAATAATTCCCCCGTGCTACCTCCCGGATGATCTTTAATTACCTCGGAAGAAAGGTCAACATATGCAATTCCGTCACTGATATATAATGCATTAACTCTAGTTGTTGGCGGGACTGTGGGATAAAGACTGCTATCATCAGGACCCTTGATGAGCTCAATCAGTGACTGTTTTGCTGGATCATCTGTCTGATTTATTTTCCTGATTTCAGGAATCAGATATTGTGCATCATCATCGGAAAAATAAAGGGTTACTTCAAGTTCTCCGATTTCACTTATAGGCTCCTCTTCCTTTTCTATTTTGTCCGGTATTTTTTCAATCACCAGTCTTTGCTGCCATAGCGGTAAAATAAATTTCTGGACTAAAAAGAGGATAACAAACAGTAAAAATAGAAATATGATTAAATTAATAAGAGATTTAAAAGAATTTTTTTTCTTTTTTCTTCGTCCCATACCCTTCCTCTACTTAAATACTCTCAGCCATATTAGTCAGATAATCTTTAACCGCTTGATTGAGTGCCTGAGCAATCTTTTCTTGAAATTCAGAAGTTTTTAATAATTTTTCCTCATTTGGGTTAGAGATAAAACCGACTTCTATCAATACTGCCGCCATATTCACTCCCTTTAAGACGATAAAAGGCGCCTGCTTCACTCCCCTGTTTTCCAGACCGGTATATTGTACTAACTTTTTTTGTATAATATCTGCAAAATCAAGACTAAAGGTGATACTGGCACTTTCTTCCAGGTCAGCAATGATTTGGTTGAGTATATTATCCCCATAATGGTAATTTTGGCTAGCTCTATTCTCACGGTCAGCTACATCCCTGGCAGATGCATCAGTATAACGGGAATTTAAAACATAAGTTTCCACGCCTCTGGCAGTAGATGAACCTTTTTGCAAGGCAGAATTTACATGGATACTAATAAAGACACTGGCTTCTTTTTGCAGAGCCATTAAGGGTCTGCTTTCTAATGGTACATCAATATCCCTGTCTCTAGTCATGTAAACGGTAAATCCATTATTTTGCAACATTTTCCTAAGATGTAAAGCAACACCCAGAACCACATCTTTTTCCTTCAATCCGCTCAGTCCAATTGCTCCAGGTTGTGATCCCCCGTGTCCCGGGTCAATAACGACAATATATTTTCCTTGATCACCGGTAGCTACTGGAACGTCTTTTCCCCGTATTTCCTGAGGTGCAATATCAGGAGCTACTGCAATCTGTTGTCCCGGTGGTACAAGTATATCAACCACGATACGCTGAGGTGAAGCTAAATCAAAAATTTTATACTTATAGTTCCCTTTTACATCCATCACGATACGAACAGTATCCTGGTCAAATTGTCCGGTTCTAACTCTGTTGACCAACGGATCTTCAACTGCAAATTCTCTTTGTTCAGGATTTAATTGACTGATAGAACCATTTACATCAACAACAATTCGATCAGGATTACTCAGAGTAATAACATGATAAGGAGATCGTTCTGACATATCGATGACAACTCGGGTTTTATCAGGATGAGTAAAATTCCTAATACCGGTAACAAAAGGTTGTTGCCGAATTATTTCTAATTTCCTGGAATTTTTGTCCCAATTCACTTCAACTTCTGCTAACAGGCGAACAACTTCTACCGGAATCATAACTCTATTCTGAATCATTTCCGGAGGTGTTTCTAAATTTACTTTATTCCCATTTACTTCTGCTTCCAGAATATCAATTACCACGCTAACTTCCCTGTCACTCATGTTTATGTTTAATAATTTTAATGCCGGAAACCAGGTAATTCTTCCTCCTAACACCTCTGCAATATCTCTTGCCGGAAGAAACACATGATCATTTATCAAAACCGGTGATACCTCAGAATTTAAGGTAAAGCCATTCAATAATACCTGTATATCCTCCTGTTCTGCTGTACATATGTCGGTGAACAAAAAAGAAGATATTAAGCTAAATACAACTACAAAAACGGTAATCACCTTTCTACCTATCAAGGCTATTATCCTCCTGAACTAAACATCGATACATGATAACTTTCAAGGTAGCGGCAAGTGGGATTGCATATAATACACCCAAAAAACCAAGGAGGCCTCCAAAGATTAATACAGAGAAAATGATAGTAAGAGGATGTAAACCCAATTCCTTGCCTAAAATCTTAGGATTTAGCCAAATGGCTTCTATTTGGTTAACCCCTATAAATAATACAGTTACCCATAAAAATATTGTCCAGGGCTTTCCCAGAATAAATAATAGAGACAAAACCCATCCAATAATAGGGCCAAGGTAGGGAATAAAATTGAGTACTCCTGAAACTAATCCGATAATAAAATAGAATTTTATTTGCAGTAGATAGAGACCAATGGTAATTAAAGCACCTACAATAAAACAAACAACAAGACGGCCACGTATAAAATTACTGATAATTCGATCAATTTTAATCACTATCTCACGGAAATCTTTTTTGTTTTTTGAAGATACAAAAATTAACAGATTATCCTTAAAAAGGTCAATGTCCACTAATAGGTAATAAAGAATAATAGGAATAATTATAATCCCAAATCCAAATTTGGTTGCAAAAGAAGATAGTTCAATTATTGCAGTCCTGGCAAAAGTTAATAATCCTCTTTGTATTTCTGAAAAAATATCCTGAAGGAATATTTCTAAATTATTGGGATCAGTCGCAATTCTTTCGAAAAAGGGTTCAAGAGAGAGAAGTATATTTTGATAACCGGACAATAAACCAGGAATCTCTCTGTATAATAAATTTAACTCACTTATAGTATTAGGAATAATAAAAAATATAACCAGTACCACAAAGGCAATAATAATAGCAAAGATGAGCAAAATAGCAATCGATTTTGAAATACCTCTTTGAATAATAAAACGGTAAAGAGGACCAAAAAAATAGGCTAAAAATAAAGCCAGACTAAAATAGATTAAAATCCAACCTAAGCGATTAGCAATATAATAGAATATTATTATTCCAATGAAACCATATATCAAAAATCTGCTCTGTTTATCTTTGATTAAATCCAATCTATTTTCTTCCTGTTTTACTATTTACCAAAACTATAATCAATGTTTACATTATTCAATATCCTTTATATCAAATAAATTCAGAATAATCAATTATTCTTCTAATCATCCTGAAAAAATAATTGAAAATGTTATTACTTATCACTATAATTAAAATTAAAAAACCCGAGTTTAAATTCGGGTTTTAAAATATGGTGGAGGCGGCGAGAATCGAACTCGCGTCCAGAGAACCTTTGACAAGAAATCCTACGAGTGTATCCTATGTTTTATTTTTCGCATCATTTAACTCCCATAGACAGGATTTAAATGACACTATCTCCTTATTTTCTCCGTATCAATCAGAGAAGTTGATACAGATAGTCCGTTTTTTGTTACACCCGTAAAAAACTTACAGACAAAAGCTTTTTACAGACGAGCAGCTTATTAAGCTGCTAAAGCCAATTCGTTATTGTTGGCAATTAATGTTTTTCCCCGAGTTTTACGAGGACAAGGAACCTCGACTCGCATTTCTTACCTCTGTTTTCCCTGTCGATACCTATCGCCCCCATTTTTGATATTTTAATTCTCTTTCAGTTTCTCTCTGGATTGCTTTCTGGGTTAAGTCCTGCCTTTTATCATAAAGCTTTTTTCCTTTTACCAGGGCAATCTCCATTTTTGCATAACCATTTTTAAAATACAGCTTCAAAGGAACCAGAGTAACACCCTTTGTTTCAACCTGACCTTTTAATTTTGACAGTTGTTTACTTTTTAAAAGTAGCTTTCTGTCCCTTTTTGGTTCCATATTAAAACGGTTTCCAAACTGATAAGGACTAACGTGCATATTAATAATATAGAGTTCAGTTCCCTTAAACTGGGCATAACTTTCTCTAATACTGACCTGGCTGTTTCTAATTGATTTGACTTCAGTCCCTTTTAAAACAAGGCCGGCTTCATAAGTTTCCAAGATATGGTAATCATGCCTTGCCTTGCGGTTAAATGCAACAACCTTATCATTCACAGAATCTTTTTCAGACATTTTCACTATCCTTAGGCTATAATATTATAACATATACTGGTTATTTTTACCATTAAGAGTACTTAAAGATAAATGATAATATTAAAGTGTGATTTGATGAATGAACAACTAACTGGAAGCTCTGTGCAATCGATCCATAATTGCTCTTCCTAATCCTATATTTGCAAAACTTTCGGAAAGTATAATATCACATTTTAGTTCATCCAATAATCTGAGCTGAGCATATAAGTTACGAGCGCATTTATCCAAATCATCTGCTTCACCCAGGTTTTTGACTAAAAAGTCCGAATATTTTTCTGAATTTTCCCGGCTGGCAATAATCCCGACCTTTTTACCAGCAATCCGATAAGTCGAAGCAAGATTGAGTATAATTTTAATCATATCTGCGTTCTTTTCTTCCACAAGTATTAATTTTGCTCTTGGCGCATAATGTTTTTTTTGCATTCCGGGAGATATATTTGTTTTTTCATGATTATTCGAAACGATAACTGTCTTGGTTACCTTTTGGAGTTTTTCAACAGCAATACCGCCTAATCTTAATACTGTTAAGGGTAATGCCGTTACATCTACAACCGTAGATTCAACACCTATGGTAGTTTGACCACTGTCAATAATCATATCAACCTTTCCTATTAAATCA
>Ga0180433_10012076_pt1 | contig 10140 bp, 10 predicted proteins | sample SS_ome_8_FD_132980 | JGI IMG/M metagenome (GOLD analysis project Ga0180433, IMG submission 132980) | Hypersaline lake sediment archaeal communities from the Salton Sea, California, USA - SS_1_D_1 metaG | ecosystem: Environmental > Aquatic > Non-marine Saline and Alkaline > Hypersaline >...
AATGGTCTCAAAGATAGACAAAAGTTAGACAGTTATTAATAGAGCAACTTTTGTCTATCTTTGAGACCATTGTTCCCGTCGTTGGTTTAAAAAATTTTAATTTAATTCCCTCTATCCGGTGGATAGAAATTTGTTAATTTTGAAATCCGAATCAACGACGGGAACAATGGTCTCAAAGATAGACAAAAGTTAGACAGTTATTAATAGAGCAACTTTTTGTCTATCTTTGAGACCATTGTTCCCGTCGTTGGTTTAAAAAATTTTAATTTAATTCCCTCTATCCGGTGGATAGAAATTTGTTGATTTGAAATTCCAAACCAACGACGGGAACAATGGTCTCAAAGATAGACAAAAGTTGGTCTATTAATAACTGTCTAACTTTTGTCTATCTTTGAGACCACACTTATTTATATTATTATGAACTAAGAATTAAATATACAATTTGGCTAACCAAAGGACAGCGTAAAAGGAAACACAAAAAAAAAATCCCGGCAATCGCACAGAGTCAGACGCCGTGATAGAAATTACAAGTTTGCTATGTGTGTTTTTGGTGTTTAACACAAAAAAAAAAAAGATTGTTTAATGAATAAAAAAAAAACCCAAAGCACGGTCATGAGTTTTATAAATTATACGAATTATTCTGCGTACCCGCAATTACAGGTTCGACAAGTTGTAGTAAATCCACCTAGTGGTCAGGCAGCGCCGATCACTGCCAGTATCCCCAAGGCTTTGCCAGGCGCATATGTATTAAATGTGACAAACCACCAACCTGTTAACAATGAAAGTTCAGGCCTGTCCCCTGTGCAACCAACGGCTGCATTCGGTGTTAAAATGGCACCGGCGCTGATGCGAAGCCAGGCACAAGGTCTTGTGCCACCAGCTGCGTACTCTGCGTTACAAGGTTCCACAGAGAACACACCTCAAGGTGACCTTCAACTTGATATGGCACAAGCTCAGCATGGGTTCTTTTATGGTAGTTTTTACAACCCGCCTAGAAGGTAAGCAAAAAAGGCACTCTGGTATCTTTACCGCAATCTTCATATATTAACTGTGAAAACAGCCTCCATTCTTGGTCGTTGACATCTACGACTGTTTTTAACTGAGACATCGCACGATATAGTCTACGTTTTCTGTTTTTAAACTCACCATGGTGAACCTTGTAGTCCTGATAATACTTTTCTTTAAATATCTTGAATAAATCCTTTTTCATTTTTTTGATAAGTTTAGATTGTTGTAGACAAGCCTTAATTGACTGTTCATACTCTTCAATAATTGCTGGATTCTCTTGTTTTACCTCTCGCATCTTCGATTTCAATAGTTCTTTAGTATGTATGTAAACAGCTTCTGTATGAATGCGTTCGAGCAAGCTTTCCGAAATTGCTGCAATAGCATCTTCCCTGGTAGTTGACTCCTTACCACAGTCTCGACAGGTAGGGCATCGAGGGGAGTGTCGTAGCGCTCTTATGATACACTGACTGTGAAACGTGTGACCACACCTAAGTGTACTAATATCCTTTTTTTCTTCCTTGCACTCTGTTCTACAAATTACACACAAGACCATATTTTGTTTTTTTATACGTTGTCTTTTTTTTTCCAGTATCTAAAATCTGTCGACACGACTGCCCCAACAAACTGATGAGGGCTCTTCAGCATAGATGGGAATGGGTGTACTTCTGGATCTTCTTCATATATCTTACCATTGTTTCCAACATGAATCATAGCATTTTTTTTTATTTTTGGGTATATCTGCTTCGCGAGGAAATTTTGATCATCACCATATCGACCATTATGTAAATATTCTAAGTATGCTTTTTTAAAACTAAGCAGTGCACCATTTCGACAGCCCCACATACCACCCATTATCTTCTCTTGATGATGAGGGTGGTCACGCATAATATGAAAATCCTTGTCTGATTTTAACCACTCATTCACAGCTTCCACTTCTCTTTTCATTAAGCGTGAATCAGAATCACGAACGATCATTACATCTACATCTGGTTCCACAAACGCTGGTGCAAATCTCCACATCATACCTGAGGCATTTGTTTTTTTAGTGGAACTCTTATTCATTGCCCGGAGTTCCACGTTGGGTAGTTTGTCTAATTCAGCGATAACATTCTTAGGTACAGTGGGGCCGTAATAAAAGCGACAAATCCAGCCTGGATAAAGAAGTCGGGCTAAGTGAGCATTTTCATAAGCTCCAAGTATGTATTTGTCTTTATCACCGTACAGTGAAAAAGAAATAATTTTATATTTTTTTATGCCAAATTTATCTCTAATTTGAGACAAAGCTCGTTGCCCGATTACTGGTTCTTTGAAACAAAGCCGCATCGCATTTTGTTGACAAAAAAGTGGTCTATACCCTGCCCATAAAACTACAACTAAACACACAATAAGTATACTAATTATAATAATTCCGATAATCATTTGTGTCCCTTTTTTTTTACACAAAAGTCAAGGAAATAAAGTTTCATGTTTTTATCCCAGGGGCATGAAGAACAGTTTTAGTCATGCCGTGGTAGTAGAGGGTATTTCTTCAAGTTGTATTTTTTTTTTAACATTTATTACATATTACATGTAGTAACTATTTTTTCAACTTGTATTTTTTTTAACATTTATTATATATTACATGCTCGATTTGTATTTTTTTTAACAGTTATTACATATTACAAGCTTGAATCTTATTTTTTTTTTTTTGGCTGCCTGATTTTAGGTGGACATTTATGCAATTTCAAAACCAACTGCGATCGTGTCGACATTGCGTACTGCAAGGGCAACCCATGAGGTACCATGTAAATTGGCAGCTGATATGCCAACCCGACGGACCATAACACCAGACCGTGTTACCCCATAAACCTCTCCTGTTGGGGATACAGCAATGGCTTTCATTTTTAGAGAGCTTTTAATAATAGCCCAACCGGTACCTGCAAGATTTGATGCTGTAATACCAACTCGGCGATAAACCTTACCATGCCAATTCATACAAAGTACTAGTTTGCCAAAACAACCCACGGCAATTTGAACAGCGCGCGCGCCATCAATAAGCTTCCATTCTTTTCCCTCAAGGTTTTCAAATGAGACATCCGTTCGGAAAAATACTTTTCCTTTGTAAGTTCCATATAGAGCAATTTGATCATTTAATGCCGCGGGACTGCAACAAATAGAGTCTAGTTGTTGACCAAAAAGACGCTTCCAACCGGTACCTTGTGGTAAGAATGTAGTGACCCCAGTTCGAATATAGGGAACATTGTGACTATTTACACCCACAATTAAAGCACCAGCGTGAATCTTTTTGAGCCGCCCAGATAAGCGCAGCCAACCGTCACCAAAGGGGGTTTCTGCACTTACCTTTTTTCTAAACCAAGCGAAATTACGCCGACCACAGCCCCAGACATAACCGGCTGGACTCACAGTAACAGAATGCAATGCACCCTGCCACTTTTGTTTAGAATCTGGATTTGGGTTGGTCACAGAGGTTCCATCTAGTCTATAAATACGACGCTTACCAAGGGCAATTGCGAGTGGGGTGCCAGCATATGCCTTGTGAATTGTGAAGAATTCCTGACTGTCTTCTAAACCACCAGGGAAAAGCTTATGTAAGGAATCAGAAGTCTTGACCACTGCATTCATAATGCTATTAGGAGCAACATCATGCCCAAGCCCAAAAGCATGCAGGCACTCATGGACGGTTACATAGCCAAGTGAAAAACTATCGTGAGAACGCGTATGATCGTCATCTTCGCGCCATAATTCGGCTGCATCAAACCTTATATCCCCACCAACATCGCCGATTACACTCCCATTAGTGCTTGGTGTGTATGCGTAAGCCAAGGTAAAACCGGGGCCATCCCCTGAAACCATTGATAGCCGTATATCTCCTACGTTCTCTGCGACTGCTACACCAGAAAGAAGAGGGTAGGCTGGGGCGAAATAATCAGAAGGAATGCTTGTTCCCTTTTCAATTAATGTCGTACCTCGGTGTAAAAGATTAAGTTTAAAAGTGTGAGTAGTGTATGTTCGTGAAAATAATTTCTGAAATAAATCGGCAATTTCGACGAACGCCTTTTCCATTTCAGCCAGTGTCTGTAATTGTGTGAGACCATTACTGTCAAAGCCTCTTGTGGTTATTTCAGGACCAAATTCATCGCGTACTTTGTTTTCTGGTGCCATAAAGCTATACCAAAGCTTAGCATCACTATCGCGCATAAAGATTGAGCGAATTGCCATACACAGGTGAGTCCAGGGATGACCGATAATATTTACTGAGGGTACAGAAATAATATCTGTACTTACTGAACATTGTCGTTGCATATTAAAGGGGTTTTTTTTTTTAATCATGAAAAACAAAAAATCAAGTATGCCAAAAAGCTGTGATATTTGCAAGAATCAACAGCGGGAATGTACATATTGTTTGAAGTACCGACTTGCTCTATTAATCCAAAAACATCGAACCCATACTGTACCACTTCCCGAAGAGCTGGTTCGGATTGTACAGCAATATATGGTTGCTATAAGATAAAATGTTTTGGGTTATCTGTGGTGTTGTTGTTATTATACTACTATTATTACTGGCACTCGGTGTCGAAATTGGAATATTTATCTCAGAAGAAAGACGAGAAAGTGGTAATTCACCATACTTTATGGACCCACTCGGTCAAATAGTTGACAAAGCTCAGCCGATTACGGACGCAGAGCCAGCTAATATAAATTATGATGCTTCGTACTGGTATAGATATATTCCGCATTACCTGGATCTCAGTCAATTGTGTGAAGAAATTCGGGAAGAATTAACGCAGAAACTAAAATTACGTTTCACAATGATCACTGGAATTTATCACTTCCAAGCTAAACACACACAACCAACAGTGCCCCTGGCATTTAAAGGACCACCCTCCAAACACCTACTCTGTATCATCCCGTTGTCTGAAGCATCCAACAGTATTTTCTACGCCAACAAGGAGTATATCTTTAAACAACGACTATGTGTGGTACCCACTACAACTGACAGTACATGTTACATAACCAGTAAAAAGTTTCTTGTCGTCGTAGTGCAACCCTTTTTCGCTTGGGATATTATCTAAGCTCAAATAATAAAAAGAAAAATTATTCACTAGGAAAACAAAAAAAACATAAAATGAATGATAATATATTTATACCTGGATTGCTAATAGCTATACAGCAATTCCCCCATGTCCCGCCTGAAAGTTTGCAGGCCAAATATCGTTCCTTCTGGACAGCCTTATTTTCGATTACACGACACAATACACAGGCTCCCACATGGTCCCGCTTAGTAGGTCAAAAATCTTTATCATTAGGGATTTTTAAATCACAAACGACACTAGTAAGCTGGTTTTTGAAGCTCAGTAATTCTCCTTCGTGGTCTCACGTGGGTAAATTCATGAAAGAACCCAAACACTGGGGCCCGTATATGTGGTCGTTGATCCATGGCGTGGCGCGTTTGGTTCGCCCGACAGATGGATTATATTTTGGAGAGTGGTTGTGCCTTATTCCCGCTATATTACCGTGTAGAACATGCGCTGATAGCTTTACACAAATATTAAGTACAACTCCCGGTGTAAAACAAGGACGGGATCCGAAACTCCTAGCACTACTTTTACATAATAAAGTTAATAGCGAAATCCCGGGGTCGCGGAAGATACAGATCCACGATACTGATAGAATTCTTAACGAAAAGAGTGTAACACAAATACCAATACCCAAAACCCCTCCTCCTATTCTAAAGAAGAAAGCTGTTGTGAGCTGGAAATCCACAAGATACGCAATACCCCATAAGAAAAAAGCCGGCTCTCCTCCGCCAAAGAAAAGACGTGGTTGTGGCTGCGGCGGAAAATGATCGATAATAAAATATAAAGTTTATGTACCTGGATTTAGCTTTTTCTGTAGTTTTACCAGCCTCTGTTATGGCTTTTATGGCGGGTTGTCGATAATACCTACTGCACATATGTGCAGTGTTTTTGTACCGGATGGTCATCGGCACAACATGGGACTTTTCCCCATGCAGTGGATACCAAATTGTACAAAATTAGTGGATCAAGAATTACAAGAAACGTTTCCAACCCGTACTATTTATATATACTGATGCACGCTCACAGCGACAGCATGTTTATTTCTATCAAGCAGACTATGAGGGGTTCCACCATAGCTGAGAATTATATTCCCAGCTTTACCAGTACATAAAAGTTCATATTCCCATCTTTTACCAGTACATAAAAGTTCAACATTACTTTTTTTTTTTTTTTGACTACATCGTTATTATCTATCCAAAAAAAAAAATGGCTTTTTCAACACCATATTGATTAGGTATTTTGTCCGTATTTTTTGTAATACCGAGAGATCAATGGACTCTACACGAACAACCAAGGTGACTGAAAAAGCGTGGTGTGGTTATTGCAATACAGCTTACCAGCGCTGTGATTTTGTTGGACCGGATATCTGTCCATTTTGTGTATTGGGCTTCACGGGGAAGGAGTATATGATTCCAAAAAAGTATAAGACCGAACAAGCCCGGTGTTACGCGATCTCGCTAGTCCGAAGTCCGCGCATGATGCATTATTTCCGCTGCATTAAACCTACAAAATGTTAACAGGAATCTGTTTATTTGTGGTTTCTAGAATGTAACGCTGAGCAAATTTGCGGACGTTTTTGTCCAGCCAACATGTTTCCAATAAATCGTGTAAACTCGTTTCGCTTAAATACGGTGTTTTGTGGAGCAACAATTGCGCTATTTGCATTGCTTTTGTTTGATATGACTCTTTTATTCTGTTGAATTGATTTTGTTTATCGGTTAACCAATATGACCAGCTGAGGGGGAATTCCAAGAGCGATGGGTTATCACGTGATCGTATATTTACACAAAGACTTTTAAACTTTTGCTCATAATGTGATTGTTTATATTGGTGACAAACTACATACTTGGTGGTATCACAAACAGGCGTTGCTAGAGGTTTTTTAACCTCAACTCTCTCAAATACGGAAAACAAGAGCCACAGGATCAGTTTTGTATTATGTTGATAAAACTCACCGATCTTTACCACAAATATCCCCCCAGCCCTGAGTAATTCGAGCGCTATCAAAACTTGGTTTACAAACAAAGTACCATGCTGATGTTCTGCTGATAATTCACAATCAGCAGTTATTATGGAAATTAACTGACTTTGCTCTCTACACTGCGTCAGTACCAGGTCTACATCAACACAATCTCTCAAATCGCGCGCTGGTATTACGGTTCCCCTGTGATCGCAAACAATATGGGGTGCCAAGGCTGACCGTAATGGTGTCGCCAACCAATGATGCTCTGCGATCGACATTTGTTGACACCATTGACCAATGCGTTCAATAAATTCCCCATTATTCTCAGACAAGTGCAGAGAAACAAGCCTATCTTCCTTCGAAGAGAGTAACCGCAGCACGTGACGAACACAGGCATCAAATGCACACTCCTGTAAAGAGAGTGATTCAACACCACCAGCTCCTAAAGTGGACGATATACTGTAAGGATCCACAATTTGCTCAGCTGTACTTAAATAACTCGCCCTGCCTTGGGATTGAAGTTTAGAAATTTGATATTGTAACCGTTCATCACGAATAGGTTGCACTGGATCCATTTGCTCTTCGTGTTCATTACTCAAGACGAAATCGGCCATTTTAGGTAAATTATTTTTTTTTTTTTTTACTATTTGGTTGTAGAAAAATGTATACTCACTGGAAACCTACACAAATTGAAATCTGGCATACAACATCTCATGGTCACTTGGGCGATAATTGTTTACCCCATAACGATAACTAGAAATATTTGCAGACGTACATATGATACCCGTAGGTCTGAATAATATATAATCCAACCTATGTTTATCGGCGTGAACACTGGAAAAATCACCGAATGTTGGGTTATCCACAAGGTCTAGGGTATCTTGAAATTGAGCCGCAGTTAAGAAAGTTGATAATGGAGTCGTGACATCACTAGGGGCATAATGCGAGTTCATATCTGCAGAGAAAATAACTGGTTCCAACAATGGAATCTTATTTTTAATAAAGCGTACCAGTTGTTTTATAGATGCAGACTGTATAGCGGGGTCCAAAGATAGGTGCGTGTTGAGTAAATGTAGTTTGAGACCAGAAGGAATATGTGTTGTTTTCGCATATGTAAAAATGCGCGGGTATTTATCTTTGATGCCACCAAATTGTGTCTTTTGTGTGCAATTATTTTTTGGACACATTACCGGACCACCCTCTGTTAAAATGTATGTATGTGTAACTGGTTTTTCCCAAATTTGAGAATTTAAAAAAATATACACCGCCTCAAAACTTTGAGATCCGCGATATGACCCGACTGCATGCCAACCCTGAAAGGCTCGGGACATAAAAGATTTTACTTTGGGAGAACTTTCCTGTAAGCATATAACATCTGGATTAACTTGTTTGATGTTATTAAGTACATGCTGAGATCTTGCTGTCCAATTGTGCGGTGGCTTATCGACATCAACACGTATATTATAACTAACTACAGTGAAATAAGGAGGAGTACTTCTCGGTATATTAGTAGGCAATGAAGGTACATGTGGTGCAAGTAGTATACTGCCCGCAGGTTGAACTGGTGCGTTGTAAAAAGACGAATCGGGTAATATCCGACGGGGTGGTGCCTCTGTTATATCTCTCAAAGGAGCAATAAAGCTTTCTGGTACCACTGGGGATACGAATCTTTTTTCTGGTTTTGGTAAACGTTCATCGATAATTTCAATATCCTTTGACGGTATGACTTGAACTGCTTCTCTCTTTCTAGCGTGAACTGCTTCTCTCTTTCTAGCGTTATCTATAAGTTGTTGATAATGTCGATTGAATTCTTGGTAACGTCGTTCTTTTTCTGCAAGTACCTGGCTTTGTATATCCTCTCTGTGTGTTACTTCAATTTGCTGTCTTTGCTGAGGTAGTATATCTGCTCTATGTGTTACTTCAATTTGCTGTCTTTGCTGAGGTAGTATATCCTCTCCGTATGTTACTTCAATTTGTTGTCTTTGTTGAGGTAGTATATCCTCCCTGTGTGTTACTTCAGTTTGCTGTCTTTGCTGAGGTAATATATCCTCTCTGTACATTACTTCAATTTGCTGAGGTAGTATATCGTCTCTGTGGGGTAATTCAATTTGCTGTCTTTGCTGAGGTAGTATATCCTCTCTGTGTGTTACTTCAATTTGCTGAGGCTGTACATACTGCCCGGGTTGAGGGCGCGGGCGGTGTACATATGGCCGAGATTCGGTTGGGTGTGGTACCTCCTTGATGTCTAAGGGCGGTACTGGCGTTGTACGTAATTCTAGTGGTTTGATTTGACGAAGAGCAGTTAACGCTTTCTTTGTTATGGCTGCTGAAACGTTCGGTGGTGGGGGGTTTTTTGTCATCGGAAGTTCTTTACTTGCTGTGATTATTCGCTGTGATACTTGTTTTTTCTTTGTCTTATCCCGTCTGAACTTACAACGACATAAAATAAATGTTAAAATTCCAACTATAATAGCTAGGACAACCAAAATAATAATTACTTTCGTCAATGCTACCATTGTTACTCTTTTTTTATTTTATATAAAGTTTGTATATATATATATTTGCTTTTTTTTTCTTCTTGCACACTTTGTGATGATGACCATAGACGGAACATAGCGTACATTGCTGCAAAGGACAAAAATGTTGAGTGTGTTTCCATGACCCGCATTTGTAACACTGACCAACGAAATATGTTTTTCGATGTAGACTTCGATTAAACAAATTCTTCCCCATTTCTAATCGGTACATAACCTCGGTCATAACCACTGTTTTTTTTATTTGGAGTAATAATTATTTTTTTTTTTTTGCCTATCATGTGAGGAACACAAGCTGAATATCAAGTGGTTGTTGGGGTGGCCATTAAGGTGGTTGTTGGGGTGGCCACTGAGGTGGTTGCTGGGGTGGCCACTGAGGTGGTTGCTGGGGTGGCCACTGAGGTAGTTGTTGGGGTGGCCAATGAGGTGGTTGCTGGGGTGGCCACTGAGGTGGTTGCTGGGGTGGCCAATGAGGTGGTTGCTGGGGTGGCCACTGAGGGGGTTGTTGGGGTGGCCAATGAGGGGGTTGTTGGGGTGGCCAATGAGGGGGTTGTTG
>Ga0180433_10012077_pt1 | contig 10140 bp, 7 predicted proteins | sample SS_ome_8_FD_132980 | JGI IMG/M metagenome (GOLD analysis project Ga0180433, IMG submission 132980) | Hypersaline lake sediment archaeal communities from the Salton Sea, California, USA - SS_1_D_1 metaG | ecosystem: Environmental > Aquatic > Non-marine Saline and Alkaline > Hypersaline > Sediment...
ACCTTCTACTTCCATCATGACGCACCTTGCTTACTTTTTAATTATTGCATTCTAAATAAGTAAATGTCTTTTAAATATGTTTTAATTTCTTTCTATAAAATCATTATTTTAAATCATCATTAATTTCTCTTTAGTAGTATGAAGTTTTTAACAGATGCGATGCTGGGCAAATTAACCCGATTTTTACGGATGTTCGGTTATGATACATTATATGCAAATGATTTAGAGGATCGCCTCCATATCCCTTCCATTTCGGATGAAAAATTATTAGAATATGCCATAAAAGAAGATCGCATCCTAATTACCCGGGATTTACCATTTCATGAAATCGCCAAAGATAAAGCAAAAGGCAGTATTCATCTTCAATCTAAAGATGTCTACAAATCCTTGAAGATATTGAAACATGAATTAGGCCTAGAATATAACTTTTCGATGGGAGGTGCCCGATGTTCTGTATGTAATGGCAAATTAACCAAAATTGATGATAAAGAGAAAATTATAGATGAAGTAAAGGAAGGAACCTTTTATCATTATGATAATTTCTATCAATGCGAAAATTGCCATAAGATCTATTGGAAAGGTTCTCATATTCAAGATATTGTCAAAAAACTGGAAGATAAAGTAATTTGAAAAAAGAATAAAAATGGCTATTTATTCTCTATACCATCAAAGAAAATAGAATTAACAAAATGAGGACCTCAAGAACTCTGAAAATTGTTTTCTTCATCTCCTTAATTCTATCCCCGCAGTTCTTGATGGCATTTCCTTTTGAGTTGCAAGATCAATGGGACTATTCCATGATTTCTAAGCTGGAAAGAAGTTTTAATCTCTTTGAACATTTCAATGCCACTTCAGGATTTAAAGCGAGGCAGAGTCTCTACTTAAATTCCAGTCGATTTAGTGATGGCTTTTATGCACAATCTGCGCATATATTTGTTGGGGATGAGGTAAACGATGATTCCATTATAAATTCATTAGATAGAATTTATGCTCGGCAAGACTGTTGTGATTTCACGATGAATGGTCTAATTCGAATGCTATATTTGAACTTAGAGAAAGATATGCTGGCTAAGGATACCAAAGATAAAATAGCCGATTCATTAGGAAATGCTAAGTATTGGTATAGTTATCCCGAAGAAGATACTGCAATCTTTACCACAGAAAACCATCAAATTTTATACCATACCGCAGAATATCTCGCGGGACAATTATTTCCTAATACTACATTTGTTAATTCGGGCATCAAGGGTAAAGATCATGTAGAACATGCTAAACCATTAGTTTTACGCTGGTTGGACTGGCGAGCGAGATTCGGATTTTCTGAGTGGCATTCTAACACCTATTACGTAGAAGATATATCTCCACTTCTAAATCTTGCAGATTTCGCCCTTGATGAGGAAATCGCAACTAAAGCGGCTATGATTTTAGATATTATGGCATTTGATTTTGCCACTAATTATTATAAGAATGTGTACGGCACGACGATGGGGCGTTGCTATGATAGTTCCCGCATCTCGGGCACACGAGATAGTATTTCTGAGGTCGCGTGGATGATGCTTGGGATTGAGGACTTACATAATCCTTGCGATGCTAGCGATATGGCGGCGGTAGCACTAGCTACCAGTAAATCTTACGCGCCACCCCCCTTAATTGAGGATATTTATAATAATGCCACCTCTTATTTTGAAGGTAGGGAACGCCACAGTATCTACATCGATGAGGGAGATAAGTATGATATCGAATATAATTCAGAAGATTTAGATTTCTGGTTTGGAATGCAAGCGCATTTAGATTCTAAAGTTATTGCCGAAACTTATCAGCACATTGAAGATCATAATCGAAATCCTATGACCTTGGCGGGACCTCAAGCTTTAATGGATTATTTGAGAGTATCCGCCTTTTTGCACGGAACCACGATAAGTGAATATGCTAAAACCTTGGAACTCATTTTTCGGGGCGTGACCCTTCAAACTGCAAATTGTTATACCTATCGTACACCCTATTATCAACTCTCTGGTGCTCAAGATCATATGAAAGGCTTAAATAGTGCTCAAGAGCATATTTGGCAAGCCACTTTAGATAGGGAAGCCTACGTATTTACCTCTTCCCCGGGGGGATATGTAAAAGATCTGAGCCAAAAATGGATGGGGGGCTTCAAACCAAGGGCAGTCTTTCATGAAAATATCGGGATCATTCAATATGACCGAAAATCCACCTCAATTGAGGGAGAAGTAGCCATTTTTTTTCTAAATTTAGCAATGGGTGGCACTTTTTATCAGCATGCCTATTTTCCTCGGAGTGCATTTGACAAAGTAATTCAGAAAAATGGATGGACCCTCGGAGAAAAAAATGACGCCTATATTGCCCTTTATTCCTATGAGGCTACTCAGTGGATGTCCGATTTTGAGCTACGAGTTAATGGGCGTAAGAATGTGTGGGTGGTTGAATTAGGAAGTAAAGAAGAGCATGGGTCTTTTGATGATTTTGTGTCCCAAATCTTAGATGCGAAAATTACCATTGAACCCCGAAATCTCGGGTATGATGTTACTTATGATTCTCCTTCCCAAGGAAAGTCCACCGTAGGATGGGGGGGTGCTTTTAAGGTAGATGGGGAAAAAATCGATCTTGGGGATTATGATCGCTTCGAGAATGCCTATTGTCATCAAGAATTTGGCACCCAGAAAACGTTCATTGAATTTGAGGCGCAGCGTCTGGAACTCAATTTCGAGAATGCTTCACGAATATACCAAAATTAAATAATACAAAAGCAGAGAATAATGAACAATTCTAATAAAAAACACATCAAGATTTTTCTTATCATAATAAGCCTTCTAAATTTACCGTTAATTATTGCCTTTCCCATCAAATCAAATGATGATTTATGGGATTACTCGATGAGAACTAAATTTCCTCGAGATTTTGATTTATTTAAGAATTTTAATGCGACACCTGGTTTTAGGGAACGACAGAGTATATACTTAAATAGCAGTAAATATAGCGATGGTTTGAACGCTCAATCCGCCCGAATTCATTTAGGGTTGGAAGTAAATGAGGACAGCATTGAAAGCGATTTTGAAAGACTTTTTGATATTGAAGGGATGAATGATTTTACTTGGGCAAGCTATGTGAGGTTGCTATATCTAGACATCAACAAGAGTCTAATAAATGAAAATCAAAAAGAAAAGATCATTGATGGCTTTGGGAGAAGCAAATTTTGGTTTACTGAATCTACGGAGACCAACACTGATATCGTTTATACAGAGAATCATCAAATTCTCTGCCATACCGCGGAATATCTAATTGGGCAGCTCTTTCCAAACGATACCTTTACATATTCCAAAATGACGGGCAAAGAACACGTAGCCCATGCTAAAAATTTGCTTCTTAAATGGTTGGATTGGCGAGGACAGTTTGGATTTTCAGAATGGAATTCTAATACCTACCTGAACCCTGATATCACCTCTTTGGTGAATTTAGTGGATTTTGCCATGGATGAGGAAATCGTCTATAAAGCGGCTATGGTTTTAGACCTCATTGCCTTTTCATTTGCGAATAACTTTTATAAGAATCGATTTGCCACCAGTATGGGGCGTTGTTATGACAGCTCAAGGGCGTATTCCAGTAGAGATTCTATCTCAGAAGCCGCTTGGATAATGCTGGGCATTGGAAAGCATAATCCTTGTGATAATAATGGTCGGGCCGGAGTAGCTCTGGCCACTACTAAATATTATGCGCCCCCACCCATCTTAGAAGAAATTGCCCAAAACGCAAGCAAATATTTTGAACATAAAGAGCGCCAAGGAATATATCTTGATGAGGGAGATAAATATGACATTTCCTATGAAGAAGAGGATATGATGTTGTGGTGGGGGATGTCTGCTCCGATGGCCCCAGAAACCATAGAGGAATCCTTTATGATGTTGGAGAAATACAATATCGAGCCAATGACTCTGCTCGGGCCCCAGATTTTAGTAGACTATATCAAACTTTTGTCTTTTTTAAAAGGTCAATCCCTTTCAGAAACGAGTAAAGAATTGAAATTGATTACAAAGGGAGTGTGTTTAGAGGCGGCTAATGTCTATACCTATAGAACGCCCGATTATCAGCTTTCCGGGGCTCAAGATCATATGAAAGGGATGGACGGTATGCAAGAACATATCTGGCAGGCCAGCTTGGATGACACAGCCTATGTGTTTACCAATTCTCCGGGAGGCGTGACTAAAAATTTCGATCAGCTTTTTATGGGGGGTTGGAAACCCCGGGGAACCTTTTTCAAAAATGTGGGCATTATACAATATGATCGTACTACTTCCCGTTTAGAAGCAGAGTTACTAATAGCCCTCATAAACCTTTTTACCAATAATCGGGCCATTAATCATGCCTATTTTCCGCGTGAAGCGTTTGATGAGGTTCAACAAAAAGATGGATGGACTTTCGGTAAAAAAGACAACAGCTACATTGCGCTATATTCTTATGAGCCTGCTTTCTGGGCTTCAGAATATGAGTTGCGGGTGAATGGATTCAAAAATGCCTGGATCGTGGAATTAGGAAGTAAAGAAGAATCGGGTTCCTTTGAAGATTTCGTTTCAGAGATAAAATCGGCCTCATTGGAGATTGAGAGCTTAAAACTGGGATACGATATCTCCTATAAATCTCCTTCTCAAGGAAAAATTGCGGTAGCTTGGGAAGGCCCCATGAAAGTCAAGGGAGAGGAGGTGGATCTGGGGGATTATCCTCGATTTGACAATCCCTATTGTTCTCAAGAATTTGGAACCAAAAAAACGGTTATCGAATTTGAGGCGCAACTTCTGGAATTAAATTTTAACAATGCCTCAAGAGTTTACCAAGATTTATCTTAAAATTAATATTAAAATTACAAAATAGATGTGGAAAAATGAGTAGCATAGTAAATATATTCAAAGCAAGTAAAGAAGCGCTGGCCAATAAGCTGAGCAAATTAAGACCTATTAAGCCGGCATTGAAGGGGATGATTTTAGTGGTAATGGGGATCCTTTTAACGCGCTATGAGCTCGGCGTAGGCTTTATAACGATCAACACGCTTTTTGGCATGTTCTCCTATTTTTTGATTGCAGTTTCTGGTTTAATGTTAATTCGCAATATCCACCGGAAAAGGGATCAAAATCTGGAAATTCTCAATCTAAGAAGAGATATTATCTTGTTTATCATATTATTTATTCTGGGCTTTAATTTGCTATTGGTCTATTGCTTTCTTTATTATTTCAATCTTATAATCTTAATATTTACCGCTTTTATCGGGATCTTTTGGGTCTTATTATGGTTTAACGCAGAAAAAGAAAGAGAAAATAATTATATCTTGAATATTTTTAATTCATTAATATTTGCTTTAGGATTGTTTTTTGGGGCTTTATTAAATACATACTTAACCCCCTTGTACATTTATTATTTTTTCATTTCTTTGCTTTTTTTACAATTAGCACGAGAAATTTCGAAAGATCTTATGGAGGAAATTGATATTAGAGAGAAAGGATTAAAAATTAAATCTCCCAAAGAGCTTAAAAATATCATATTACGTCATGATGATACCTTAGGGTCTAAATCAAAGATGATTTTCCTTTTTGGATTGACCTCACTTGTGTTTATTTTGTTGCCTCTTATAAGCACTATTGCGAATCCGATAATGTATCTTTACCCCCTGGCTCTTACCGCAATATTGATATTAGCAATTCTCTATTTGAGCTTTAAGGGATATAAGGAAAATACCTTCTACCCACGGATAAACACCCTATTGAAATATGCAATATTGTTAGAAATAGTATGCTTCCTTTTTGCAAGTTAATTGGTTATTTTAAGGATTAACTTTTTTCTGTTATGTTAGCTAATAGAGCGAGTAAAGTAGATTCAACAGATATTGTGTTATTCGGATTTTTTAAAATGACGGGCTTTAATAGTATCAAATTTTTCTTTAACTTCGTTTGCGAGCTCCATTGCGCCCCCTTTTTTATACATATTGTAAGCTTGGCTTAAGAGCTCGAGGGTTTTTTTATACTCCTTATTAGAATAATGGTTTTCGCTTAATTCCACTAAGTATTTCCCTTTCTTTACATAAAATTCATTCCATTGTTCCTTGGTATCGACCATCTTTTTTTATACCTCAAACAGTTCTAATCTAATATTATAAAAGTGCTGGATAATATTAAACATATCTGAAAAGTTGCCTCATAAATTTTCTACATCCTTTCTAAATTCGTCCATTTCTATAACATTTTTTTCAGCGCGGGATTTCTCGGCCGCAAACGCCATTAAATGACTTTCCAAAGCCGCCCGTGCATTGGTCAAGGGTTCCTCTTTTCTTTTCTGAACCGCCTCTAAAAATGCAGCAATTAAAAGCTCATCGCCTCCCCCGTGCGTCATACTTTTAAGGGATAATTTGCGCTTGTAAGCTTCCCTTTCCGAGCCAGAAAAGTGATCATAGACCATTATTTTTTCCCCTGAGGCATGGAACAATCCAATGATGGTACCTTCCGTCCCATCGATTCTCAAAGTTCTTCCCTCCTGTTCACTGAACCCATGCATGGTTAAATTAGCAATGACTCCATTATCAAACTCGATACTGACCATTTGATGATCGACCACATCATTATCGCATTGATAGACACAGCGTCCATAAGGGCTGTTTTTCAAGAGCCCCATTTTAAACTCATCCGAATAATCCGCAGGCTGATTTTCATATAATACGTCCACCGGCCAATCTCTCCAATAACGGAGTCGTTTTAACGGAGGAATAATCTTAGATAATGTGGCTAAAAATTTGGGGCTATATTTTCTTAGATTCATAAAAAATCTATATAGCGGTCTTTCACTTTTTTGGGTGATTTGCCAAAACGGTTCCATATCCACATAAATTCGGGGCGCATAATATTTACAGGTTGATTGCACGGGACATCCCTCTACGCAATATTGGGGGGCACCCTCGGGGATATTTTCTGACTTAAAATGGAAAAGATTCCCTTGAGACGTGATTCTTTTAGGAAGAGTTCCGACCAACCAATAGAGTAGATCTAAATCATGACAACATTTAGCCAGAATCATCGGAGAAGATTCCGATTCCCTTCTCCAATTTCCTCGCACAAATGAGTGGGCCATATGATACCAAGAAACATTCTCCCGCCAGGTTACATTTACGATCTTGCCGATTTTTTGGCTTTCAAGAATTTCTTTTAGTTTTGAGAAAAAGGGGGCATAGCGCAAGACATGTCCTATCCCCAGAATTCTCTGGGTCTCTTCCACTTTATGGATGATGCCCATACACCCCTCTAGGGTATGCGCCATAGGTTTCTCTAGTAGAATATCATACCCCTTTTCTAATGCATGAAGGGCGGGGTCAATGTGCATCTGATCTTGCGTGCAGACAAACACCACATCGGCGAATTTATCCTCCGCTAATACATTCTCCCAGGAGGGATAGCGCCGATCAGCGGGTATATCGTGCTGGTGAGCAAAATCCTCCCTTCGGCGTTCTATGGGTTCGGCAACGGCAATGAAATTCAACTTGTCGGGATTTTGAAGGGCAAAATGACCATAAGGAAAAAATCCTCTACTTCCGGCACCTAGTAATATTGCAGTTAAGGGAAATTCCATGATTTTCTCAATTCATGTATTTAATACTGGTTTGATATATCCTTGAGTGATTAAATGGTCTACCAAAACAATAGCTGTCATGGCTTCCACCACGACCACCGCCCGGGGCACAATGCACGGGTCGTGACGGCCTTCCATTTCTACTGTGGTTTCTTCACGGGCTTTCACATTCACCGTATCTTGTATTTTACCTATAGTGGCGGTGGGTTTGATGGCGAGAGTAAACTCAATGGGCATCCCTATTGAAATTCCCCCGATAATCCCCCCACAATCGTTCTTTGAGGTCTGGATTTGATCCCCTTTGAGGATCCAAGGATCGTTATGCTCGGAACCCTTCATTTCTGCCGCTTTGAACCCAGCCCCAAACTCAATGCCCTTTATAGCGGGAATAGAAAAGATTGCATGACTTAAGCTCGATTCTAAACTGTTAAAAATGGGATTTCCGATGCCCGCAGGAACGTTCTTCACGATGCATTTTATGGTCCCCCCGATGGAATCTTTACTGCCTTTGACATTCTGGATTAAATTAATCATCTCTGCCTCGTTGTCCTTATTAAGGGTTCTTACCGTTGATTCTTCCCGGCGCTTTAAGAGAAGCACCAAATCCTCAAAATCATAATTCTTATCATCATAAATCGTTCCAATACTCTTGGTATATGCAAAAATCTCGATCTTATATTTTTTTAGAAGCTGTTTGGCAATCGCTCCCGCCATGACGAAGCCGGCGGTATTCCTGCCCGAAAATCTTCCCGAGCCCCGGTAATCTGCAAATCCCCCATAACGTTTTAGTGCTGAATAATCTACTTGCGAGGGGCGTAAAAGATCTTTAAATTTCTCATATTTAGAAGAATTTATATCTTCATTTCTTATGATTAAGCAAATAGGGGCTCCTGTGGTTTTTCCCTTAAATATACCCGATAGAACTTCTACTTGATCTTTTTCCTTACGAGAGGTGGTCACTTTTGATTGACCCGGACGCCTCATATTTAGCTCAGATTGAATGAAATCTATATCTAATTCAAGACCTGCGGGGGTACCATCCACGATAATTCCAATCACTTTACCGTGACTCTCGCCAAATGATGTAATTACAAAATTTTGACCTAACGAATTTGCCGCCAAGTTTTTCACTATACCGCTATTTTAATATAATAAGGTTTCATCACATAATTAATATTATATCTATTCACATCTTAAGTATATCTTAATGGATCTAAAAATTTTTTCTACCTCAAACTTAAACGGCGAGATAACGGCGCCACCCTCAAAGAGTTATTCGCATAGAGCGTTTACCGCTGCTGCTCTCGCGGAAGGAGTATCTATCCTTAAGAACCCATTGACTACAGGGGATGTGGGCGTAACCATCGATGTATTACGAGAGTTAAAAGTGAAGATTCTCCGAGAATCTAAAAATTCCTACATTGTAGAACGAAATGCAGAAAGTTTTACAACGATCCATAAAATGATTCATTGTAAGAATTCGGGAACAACAATTAGAATTTATAGTGCCTTAGCACTATTAATTGAGGGAGGGATTAAATTTTCCGGAGAATTTTTAAAATTAGAACGCCCTATTGTTCCCCTTTTAAAGGCCCTTAAAAGGTTGGGAGGGGAATACAAATTAAAGAAAAATTTCCTCCATGTCTATCGTATTCAAAAGGGATGTAATAATGTCCAATTACCGGGCAATATTAGTTCCCAATTTATCACGGCCTTGCTTTTTCTTTGCCCCATTTTGCGATGTAGCAATTTAAATATTCTACAGATCAAAACTACTAATCCCATTATCTCGTATCCTTATATTCAAATTACCTTAGACGTGTTAAAATCCTTTGGAGTTAACGTAATCGAAAAAATTGACGAAGAAAGAAAGGGTACTTATAATATTGAAACTACTCAGCATTACCGGCCTCAGGTCTACACTATTCCCGGGGATTTTTCTTCTGCCTCCTTTATTATTGCGGCCACTATTTTAGCTAAAGAAGATTCTCTGGTCATTGTAAATAATTTAGAAAAGGATAATCCCCAAGGCGATAAGAAAATTGTGCGGATTTTAAAAGATATGGGGGCTAAAATCAAATTTAACCAAGAAAAAAAGCAAATAATCGTTAACGGAAATATTAAGAAGTATCCCTTGCAAGGAATTGAAGTGGATTGTAGTGATATCCCGGATTTATTCCCCATTTTATCTGTATTGGGTGCGTTCGCTAAAGGAAAAATGGTTCTCCATAATGCAGGAAACTTACGGAGGAAAGAATGCGATAGGATCTCAATTATGGCTCGAGAATTGAAGAAAATGGGGGTCAAGGTGGAGGAAGGAGAGGATAAACTAATTATCCATCATACTGAGGAATTTACGGAGGATCCAGAGATAGATCATGAAAATGATCATCGCATTGCTATGGCATGCACGGTGGCGTCCCTCTATAGTAATTCAGAAACCACCATTAAAAATATTGAGATTGTAAAAGATTCATACCCCGAATTTATTGAAGATCTTATACGGTTAGGCGCAAATAT
>Ga0180433_10012078_pt1 | contig 10139 bp, 4 predicted proteins | sample SS_ome_8_FD_132980 | JGI IMG/M metagenome (GOLD analysis project Ga0180433, IMG submission 132980) | Hypersaline lake sediment archaeal communities from the Salton Sea, California, USA - SS_1_D_1 metaG | ecosystem: Environmental > Aquatic > Non-marine Saline and Alkaline > Hypersaline > Sediment...
AGTTGTCCAGCAACTTCATATGCTCTAGGCATCTCACTCTCTTGAGCCAGTTCTAAAACACCATTGAGTGCCTCTTGTCCCTTCTCAATGATAGAGTACAGGTTACCCCTGGTGTACTCATAGTCTTTGGTTATGTCATCAGTGGTCTTTGCTTTCAGGATCTCTGCCTTCTCTTCGATCTTGGCATCTATATCCTTAATCACTTCAGCCTCTACAGGTTTTACATCAAACTCTCTGTCTAGATTGTCAAAATTTGCCATGTTTATCACCCATAGTTACCACTGAAACCAAAGTCATCACCAAACTCAATCTTAGCATCATCTGCTTCAGTGAGGGTGAATATCTTTGATCCTTTAACATGATTCTCAAGAGTTGTATTGTCTTGTGCTCTTCTTACAACAATCTTGTTAGTAGAGATAGACTCAACGTACATGCTCTCTGTTCCGATGTAGATATATTCTCCTTGAGTGAGTTTAGATCCATCATCTACTTCAAATACTGTGGTTGAGAGGTCTACGTTCTCTGCCACCAGAGTAGAAACAACACCATCATAGTCCTTAACGGCTCTTGGTGTTACTGAATAAGTAACATCTCTCTGATAGGATGTAGATGCCAATGTTCCATCGGCTGTGATAGCACCTGTACCAGCAGCAACATAACCAACTCTTGCTCTCTTAACGATGTTGTCGGATACATCCTTGGTAGGACCGTAGATGTAGGTTTTTGCTGTAAAAGAGAATGTATAAACGAGTGTTCTTCTTGTATCAAAGTTTCCTTCATACTCATCCAACATCTGAATGTTATTCAATACAATAGGAACATTCACTGTGGTATCAACATTACCACCTATCTTGATAGGAAGAGAATAAGAAGGTTGGAAGTATGGAAGTATCTGTTCTGTTACTTGTAAAGCGTCTTCATTGAGTTTGGTCATCACTGACAACTCAATTTTCATATTGTAAGGAACTGGAAGATATCCTCTACTAATACTTGTTCCGTCTGGTCCTTCAACCAAAAATGTTTGAGTTTTTGTGGACTTCCTTGTAGGGTCATACTCCAAACCATTGAACTCAAATGACATTCTAGGAAGTGTCATCTGAATGGGTTTGTTCAGGTTAGCCTCTTGTTCCATTCTGGCCAGGAACTTTTGAGTAGGTCCATAGGCAAGAGGAACTTTGATGATACTAAATGTATCATCATTTGCATCCTTATGGCGGACCTCTATGTCATTAAAAAGAGATCCAAATCCAATGATAACTGATCTGAAGATCTCGTTATAAAAATATTCAAACATAATCTTGGTTAAGTTATACCTCTATTTAACAACCTTTACGGCATCCCGAATGGGTTACTAGTACTGAAGTCTATGATTTGATCTGCTTCGAACTCGATATTGTCGTTATCTGCAAATCCACTTACAAGGTCATACTCCTCTTGGCCACTGAGTTGATAACATGCACCAGACTCTTCACCAACAATGAGTTCTCCAGGTGTGAAGAATCCATCAACTATGGCGATTTCGAGTTCCATCGATGATCTTGTGAACTGTTTGACACGTGCAGTTGTTCTACTGGCCTGACCAATAACGATCTCATTGAATGCAAATGTACCGATACCAACAGTGGTTCCGAATCCAACAACAGTTGGTTCTGCAAATGTAACTTCTGGTACCTCAGTGTACCCACAACCAGCATTGATTATGTATGCACCTGTAACGATACCTGCACTACTGATAGTAGAAACACCAGTAGCACCGACCAACTGTGGATTATACACTCTGTCATCATCGAACTCGTGTTGTGTAGAATCGAATGTCTTGAATGTGGAATCAAACTGATTATAAGTTGCAGTTGTTGCTCCAGAACCAGTAATAGTAACAATAGGTGCTGATGTGTAACCACTTCCACCACCCGTGATGGTGATAGTTTGAACCGATCCTGTGGTACAGATACCAGTTGTGGCAGCAGCACCCGATCCACCTCCACCAGTGAAGGTAATCCATGGTGCCTCAGTATATCCACAACCTGCATTAGTGAGATAAACTGCTGCAACTCTACCTGACCTTCCAAAACATCCAGGATAGTCAAAGGTGATGGATGCAATTCCAGTAGCAGTAACACCACCAGATGGAGCTGATGAGAATGCAACTTGAGGAGGGAAAGCGTAGTTCTTACCCATATTCGTGATATGGACTGTTTGAACTGCTCCAGATGCACACAGTGATGCAATACCTGTGGCTGCTGTGCCTATACCTGCTCCAATAAGTGTGAGTGTTTGAATGTGACCGAGTTGTTCGATCTCATCGTCAATATCATCAACACCAGTATCGATAACTTCATCTTCAAGACGGAAGAGTTCACATCTCAGTTCATAAACATAGTTCTTTTGTAACTGATAGAATGGTTGTTCGTGTTCAACATACTTAATCTCAAACAACCTATCACCCAATGGGAAGTAGATGATATCCCCTTCCTTTGGTCTATTTGTAAGTTCGAGGTTTGGTAACCCGTCTGTTAGTAAGGCAATATAGTTTGAATATCTTTCCTGAGAAATAACGAGAGTCAGGTCATCCTTCTCTTCAATACCAAACTTGGAAAGGATAGTCCCTTGTCCACCATACCCTTCATAGTTTTGAACATATGCCTCGATAGGATATGCATTATTGAACTCGGACTGAATAACCTCTTTGATAACGGTATTGGTCTTCAGATAAGAACGAGGCATGTAATATACCTCAACTCCATACATACGGAGTTGTTCGTTTATGAGGTCTTGAACTAAACTTTGTTCAGTCTGAGATCCGTTAAGAAAGAAGGGATTAAGTGCCATAACGCATCACCCAATAAGATCCATGGGTGGTAGTTCATATGTGCTTGACATCATTTCTCTGATTCTCTCAAGGTCATTCTGACCATCCTCATAGATTTGTCTACCATTAAATTCAATTCCACCAGGTAGTTTTACACCCTGGAACTTGATGAGGTTCATACCCCACTGTCTCTTGATCAGAGCAGTAGTGTATGGTTTCAAGAATGAATCATTCCAGACTCTTGCATAGTCATTGGGATCCATCGCTCTGAAACAATCGATGATAATGAAATCACCTTCTTTCAAAGTATCCCAACTTACATCAAGATACAACCTATCTTGTCTCTGGTTGAATCGAATCTGTTTGTGAGTATTGGTTAGGAAGTTGATTGTCTCCAAGTATGTCATTGCCATTGAGTATGACAATAGATCAAGGTTGCCCCAATTGTAGATATCATTGAGGAACAACTGATACTTGAAACTAAACATATTCGAAGTGTTTAGTCCCTGAGCATCATCCCATTGGAATACCTTATTGACCCCAATAATAGATGGGGGAACTTGAAGATAGTTACTATTTTCGTAGTAATTGAATGTTGTTGCAGTTCCTACGATATTTGTAGTAGCAGATGTGGTTGATATACCAGTAGTTCCAGCCTCAGTAGGTGGTGCACCAGGAGGTCTTGCTTTACCTCTGTTTACATCATCTTCAGTAATCTGATACTTCAGGTATACCTGAGCAACACCATCAAAGTGTCTTTCTTGGAAGAATTGGATAGCATCATCAACCAAATCCTGTATCTGTTCTTCAGCAACGTTGACTTCTAATACAGGAGCCCCTAGTTGCCTCAAGCAGTAGTCGATTAATTCTTGTCTAGAGGAGGGCTGCGCCATTTATTAAACTTCTATTTTTTCTATTTATTCTTTGTTAGCCAGAGAGGATAAGATATCAAGTATAGTATCAACTTTATCCTCTAAGGAATCTATCCTCTCCTGATTGGAGAGGAGTTTTTTTCTGTTCGCGATGTAGGCTTGATAGTCCTCATTATTTTTATTCACGATGGCGTTTGTTTCAGAGTCTCTGAAAAAACCGTCCATTCCTTCAACTGGTATAAGTGACATTATGCAAATGATGTAGCTCTCAGGTTTTTGATTTGTGGAACAATAGCCATATTGGTTGATGTTCCGATGATCTTGATTCTGAATGATCTAAAGGCCACCTGTTCATCGATTGTGAACTTGTATTCTCTGAAGAGGTTCAGAGAAGGTGTCTGTGAATAAGAGTCAGTCTTAGGAACAAGAACATCAGGTGTTCCATCATTGTTTGATGGGTTGATCACAGATCCATTGATATCAATATTAGCGTATCCAGGGAATGGAACAAAGATCGTTTCTGAAACTTCAACGTCTTGGTTCAATGCGTAGAATACTCTGATATCATTGAAGTTTGAAACATAGGCATCTAACTGAACTTGGAGTGAAGTTGCAGGGTTCTCAAGAACGATGTTCTTGGTAACATAGACGAATCTATTGGGATCATCCTCAATAGTATTAACTCTTGGATCAGTTGCGTAGTTGGTAACTGGTTGGTTAATTCTATTGTTGGTGAAGATAACAGATGTATCATTCAGGTCAATTGCTGGACTGATTCGTGAATCACCAGTTACAAGGTCCTGGGTAAAGGTCATTGACTTATTACCAAGGAACAAATCATTATTCAACAACAAACCTTCATTCAAGTTTGAGGCCACCATTCTTGGAGAATCAAAGGTTACTGTTTGGAACAGTGATGTGCTTTGGAATCCCTTATCAACATATGATGGTTCAGTTCCATTTACACTTGACTCAGTAATGGTTCTAACATTATTGAAGATTGCTGTGCCAGTTGGAACAATAGTATTGATCTTGGGAATGATCTGAGTGAATGGAAGGTTGTATGTTCCCCTCACATCAATTCCACCAGCCGTTTTATTTCTATTGAAGTAAAGTGCTGGGAATCCACCTGCGTTACCAGGTCTTCTATCGATAGAAACTGTATCACCTGAAATAGATTGTCCCATATCAACACTAAGGTTGTAGGTATCCAAGGTGATAGGTGCAGTTCCATCATAATCACTCAGTTCATGAGTCTTATTGATTCTCAAGAGAGATACACCATCCACTTCATACTTGTGAACAAGTTCTCCACCAGCGTGTGTAGAGATAACTGTGTTATCAATACCTCTTGTGATACCAGTAAGAGTATTACCGTCCAAACCAGTGTATTTGATAATCTCAGAACCAATCTTGAGATATCCTGGGTTGGTGTTTGCCACACTTACATTCTCAAAAGTTCCGAAGTTATCGACACTTTCAAGTGTCATCAATGTGGTATCAGTATTGGAGAACTGATTGCTAAGTGTAGTAGGTTCTACGTCCGAAGCCACATCAGTCAATGTCACTCTGTTTACGTCAGAGTACATTCCGTGGTTTCTTTGGAAGACTCTAAAGTCATCACCACTGATAACCTCAGTGACATCTGTAGGAACCACATCTGAACCAACAGTAGAGTTGAGAGTCGTGGATACACCAGAACTATTGATGAACGATAGAATCTGAGTAGCTCCAGTTCCAAATGTGCCTTGAACATCGGTGAGTTCGAGTTGATTCTCACCTTGGATGTTTGATACAGACAATTCAATACCTGCACCCAATCCTTCAGTTCCTACAGTGACTGGTCTCAGGACATCAGCCACTCTATAACCAACACCACCATTTGCGATGGTAGCTGCAATAGCCACACCGTTCTGTATGGTGATATCAGCCGTAGCGTTGATACCAAGACCAGTTATTGCTGTGAGAGCAACACCAGTGAAGGTAAAGTGTGGTGGTGAAGATGCTGGAGTATATCCAACACCAGCGTTAGTGACTGACATATTGCCAGTAGCCGAACCAGCCAGTGCTACCAATGTTCCTGTACCATCTCTACCAGACTGGAATACTGTGTTACCAAACTGAAGATCACTATCCTGAACAGTGGTCCCTAAACCAACTCTGATAGATCTAGATTCAAGTGACAATCCATTGTCTGGGATTCTAGACAGAGATGTTGGTAGATCTGGGTTGACAAATGCCAGTGAACCTGAGGGGTTGAAATCGGCCCTGTACATTGTGAACTTCAAGTCCTCATATTGAGATGGAGTCCATGCCGAGGCGTTCTGAGATTTGAACAATGAACCAAGTAATGGCTGTTCAGTAACAAGAACTTGTCCTGCCTCTGAAGATAAAGTGCTTACATCCGCCTCTCCCATTCTTGAGATCCATACACTGTAAGTTGTTGTAACCGATTGGAGAACAACAGCGTATTCCGTATTTGGATTCAGATAAATGGGACTTTCAAACTCAAACTTAGTTGGTACTGTACCATCGGTACTGGTTACAACATCAGCAGCTTCCTTTACTACTGTTGAGTAAGGGAGAATAGTTTCTGTTGGTTGTCCCAGTTCAGTTGATCTGAGTTCCATTGTGACAGGGATGTTGTCATCCTTCTCGAAGAAGAACACGTCACAAGCAGTCACGAAGATACCAGTTGTGTCATCGACACTAAAGGTCTGAGCCAGTGGGTCACCACGTCTTGGTGGTGGCGGTGGAGGAGGTGGAGGTGTTACGTCTCTAATCTGAGTATCAACGTTGATATTGGATACACTTTCAATAGTGACAGTATTGGATTGAACCTGACCAGTTGTAAGTGATCTTGCCTCTTCTCTGTTCAGAGTATCAACTCTTGCGTTTCTCAGTGATAGTGTGACCTCTTGAGTGGTATCAATATCACCCTGTGAGTAGAAGGTCTCTTCTGCAGAGGTGGTGAATGTTCCAGAGATAGTACTATTGATAGGACTACTTGTAAGTCTGAAGAGTGATCTGCCAGTATCGAAGATTGGATTAGATGGGTTGGCTGGATCAGGAACTTTGAAGTTACCAATCAGAGTACCAACGTTGTCAGGAATCAATCTTACCTGAGAAACAACGGCCTGTGCTCCACTTGACTGACCGATCAGAATCATTCCTGGTGCAACATATCCATCAAACTGTGGATAGTCATCAGAGGAGAGTGAGAAGGTGTCAATATTCAGAGTTGTACTTGACTCAGAATAAGTTGAAGGAACCTGGTTGTCTCTATCGTATGGGTTGATGTTATAAACATCGGTGGGTGCGTTATAAGGACCATACTTATGGTTGGAGTTTGCAACTCTGAAGTCGATACGAGGAGTAGTGGCGATAGCCAGAAGTTCTACACCATCGTTATTCATTCTACCCCGAACCGTTTCTCCAATCTCAAAGGTACCACTTGTCATAGTGATCTCAATGAGTTTGTTTGAACAGAAGTTACTTACATCAATCTCATCGAAGAATGGATAGACTTGAGTGAATGGCTTCAGAGTCTTACAGGTGAACTGAATGTCACGAGTTCTCATCGTGTGGATGACATCTCTTCTTACTGTTCTATCACCCAGTGACTCAGTATCGATCTGTTCATTAACAATGAACTGTGTACCTGTTCTCTGTTGGTTCAGAGTGGTATTACCACTGATCGAAAGTCTATTACTTGTAACGGTTTGAGTAACCTGTGTACCAACCTCAATAATACGACCAGCAACTCCAACTCTTGAAGCTCTATTGGTTTGTACATCTCTGGATGCCTGGTCATTATTGAGTGTGAGGTCAACGTTAACACCTGTGGTTTCCCAGGAGTTCCAGATAACAGGACTTACACCAGTTCTTGTGCCATCAGCAGCTGTGGTAACTTCCGTCTGAAGAGCTTCTGCGATACCCTGGAATGAACCTTCCTGAAGAACATCACGAACCTCAAGACGGTTGACATCAATCCAAACATCAACGTTTGGTTGGAGTTCGAGGTTACCTGCCCAGAACTTAATCAAGAGAGGAGTGACACTTTCAACTCTCGTGGCGTAAGGTTGTTCTAACCAAGTGCTCTCAGTGTAATCGAGAGTGATAACTTGATTACTTCTCTTAATACCATTACCAACGATATCAGCAAATCTTGGATCCTGGTTGGCGGCTGTGGTTGTTCCAATACCTGTAACGGCGTTGGTAGCCAACTGAAGATTCATGGCCGTAGTGTAGTGAGAAGGTCTCAAAACACCCCTCTTAGTGTCAATACTATTCCTTACGCCAATTGATGTATCCTGTGGTTGTAGAGACGTAAAGTTGTCAACGAATACACCAGACTTAAATCTATTGAGTCCGTTAGCATCTTCAACAAACTGGTTGATGGTGGCTGACTCAAGTTGATTGAGTGAAGTGTAATACTCAAGGTTTTTGATTCTCTGTTCCAGTCTTGAGATATCTCTCATTTGATATCTCTTATGGTCAATAAACTTGACCTCTACATCTTCAGCGTTGAAACAGTAGGCTGGAAGATAAACATTAGCGATGTTCAGTGCTCCAGATATCTCCTGAGGGAGAGTTGGATTATCATCTGGTGTTCCAGTAACGACGTTGATTGTATTCTGTCCATTGATATAAACCCTATCAATTCTTGGGAGATAGTATGAGTACTCAACATTCATCGACTCATCAGAGGCGAGAATAAACTCACTACTGTGGAGGTTTCCATCATTACCTAAATCGAATGATCTACCCTCGAATTCGAATGGTGATCTAGCCCCTTCAGTTACGGTATAAGGTGCAACTCTTGGTCTTGCATCGATCAGGTCTGAAGTTCTGTTTCCATCAACTACAGGAATCTCTTTTGAGTAATCAAAAAGATTGTAGGAATTTACTGTGGTGATATCACCATTGTCAGAATCACTGTAGTAAGCTCTCTCAAAATAAACTCTCAGTTTACTTGATGGGACATCAGCCTGAGCCTTTCTAATAATCCTTGAGATATCATAGTAAGAACCCCTCTGACCATTATTGAAGATAAAGTCTTTGGTTCTATTGATGGATCCAGCTAAGATGTTTGTGGCGACTGCGTTTACACCAGATTGTGAGAAGGTAATTACTTCACCACTCTGGAAGTTTGTGAGGTTCTGATATGTGAAACTGATACCGATATCATTGTTTCTTACCAAGTAAGTGGCTTTAGCTCCACTGACAGTACCAGTGATAGTTTCACCGATGATAAGATCATTAGTGGTTGCAGTAGGTCCATCCAAAGACGCCGTGGTCATACTTGGACATTGTGGATCTAAAGTATCCTTAGACTCAAAGATACCGTAGATGTTAACTACATCAGGTTGGTTCAGTGAGATAACAGAGTCCTGAACTCTAGTACCAAATGGGAAGTTACCATGCTCCAAACCATCATCCAGAGTTGTTGAACCAATACCAGATGCAACGTCTCTTGACTTACTAATGATAATGTTCTCTGAAACTGACTTGAGTTTAGTCTTAGATGTGACCTTACTCTTTCTGATAGTGGTGACTAACTTACAGTTTGAATCATTTGTCCCAAGGCCATTGATCTGTACTTCTTTATTTCCATTGGTGAATACAAATTTATCTGAAGTAAGAACTTCAGTAGTACCATCAGATCTAAGAAGATTATATCTTTCCTCATCAAAAGGTAAGAATGTCTTATTGTCCCCCGCTGAGATAACAGGAGTTGAGTTATTCGTGATAGAGGTATCAAACTGTTCTCTGATGACGATTGAGGAATCATCAAGGTTTACAGAAGAAACATTCTGTTTGGGGAAGATAGTGTAGAGTGACTCATTATCTGCGAAGTTACCAGAACCAGCAGTTCTCTGAATCCTTGTTCCAAGAAGTTGGAGGTTGTTTACATCCTCATTTGCAGTTGGAAGTGAACCATTACACACACCAGCGACGTTCTCAACAGCGTTGATAGTGAAGTTGGTTCTACCTACACCAGTAACTCTACCGTAAGAAACGATATCCAGAGATGGTCTGGAGTATTGTACAATGTTTCCAGTGCTTACAATACCGATGAATGTGGTATTCTGATCAAGAGGAATAGAAACAGTAGAAACACCCGCAGCTGATGCAGCTGTTACACTAGCGTTTCCGAATGACAATACAGTTGATTGTCTTAGGTCAGCAGAGAAGGTAATCAAACCTACATTGCCAAATACTGACTTGATATCGGAAACTGTAGCGGCATCAACACCAGTTACATATCTGGAGTTGTCGAGGACACCGTTGAAGATAAGGTTCTCACCAACAAAGAAGTTTCCGTTGATATCATAGGCGGTAAGAGCTGTGCCTACTACACTGTGTCTGAGGAAACCAGTGGCTCCACTAGACTCACCACGAATGTGAATAGGTGTGGTAAGAGAAACTGATTCGTTCAGTTCAATATCAGTGTA
>Ga0180433_10012080_pt1 | contig 10139 bp, 8 predicted proteins | sample SS_ome_8_FD_132980 | JGI IMG/M metagenome (GOLD analysis project Ga0180433, IMG submission 132980) | Hypersaline lake sediment archaeal communities from the Salton Sea, California, USA - SS_1_D_1 metaG | ecosystem: Environmental > Aquatic > Non-marine Saline and Alkaline > Hypersaline > Sediment...
AGCCCGCAAGTTGGAGAAAGAAACTGGTGTTATCTCAATCTCTAACTTCCCCATGCAGCCTTGGTTAGATATCCAAGAGGCCGGAATGACCACCCTTGTCTACACTGACCAAAAACCGGAACTAGCCAGTAAACTAACTGCTAAACTAGCCAATAAAGCTTGGGAACTCAGAGAGAGGTTTTGGAAGAGTGATCGCCTTTCCCCGAAAGAGGCCATTAAATATGCAGTCAATGCCAAAGAAGGTCCCATCATCCTCTCTGATCCTGCTGATACTGTCTTTGGCGGCGCACCCGGTGACAGCACCTGCATCTTAAAGGAGATGCTGCGACAGAAAATAAAATGTATAGCACTTATCCCTATGTATGATCCTGAGGTGTATCATCAGGCAGTACAAGCCGGGCTTGGTAGTGAGCTAACTGTAAAGGTAGGTGGTAGTGTTGGCAGAGCCTACTATGATCCGATAGAAGTGACCGGAAAGATAAGCGGTATTTCTAAAGGGTTTGAGGTAGATCCAACGAAAGGTGGAAAGCCTGATATTGGAATTTCGCCCTTTATTGTTCAGCGTGGAACCATTATTTTAGAGGTGGGTAGCATAAAGTTACTAATCAGTGAAAGCCGGCTCATGGCTGGATTCCACCCAGATATCTACCGCTACTTTGGTATTGAACCGGCTGAGGCCAAGATGATTGTTATGAAGACAGGTAGCAATTTCCAATTCTACGAACCAATTATGAAGGAATTGATTAGGGTTGATTGCCCGGGGGTTGCCCAGGCTGACCTGACCAAGTTTGAATGGAACAGGGCTCCCAGACCCATCTATCCCATAGATAGGGGTAAAATGGAAAAATGGCAGGCTAATCCGACGATCAAAAAACAAGAAAAATGAAAAATATATTATAGTAAACTACCCACCCGCTATAAGGGTGGGTAGTTTACTTATAAAAAATAATATTTTTTATGGTATGCTGATTTTAACGAGCAGGTTAAGGCAGCCCAGTTTATGAAAACATGTTTGGAAACAATTAAGGAAGAACAGTTAAAAAGAAATATTCCGATAGATAAAAAATTAGATCCCAACCAAACTGGCATAATGGGAGAAGATTTTACTAAAATCACCACTACTTTGGGAAATATTGATTCCAAAATAACGAGCAGTAATCCGGACTTTGCAGCCCAGATGGTAAAATATTTTAAAGAGATAAATTTTAAAAAGGTAATGTAATTGCTATTGGTGCTAGCGGTTCCTTAAAAATAGCAGCGAAAAGAATAATATTTTCCTCTTTATTATTTTTAAAATAATATAATAATTGTCTAAAACTTGTTTGCCACTGGTATTTTTGTAATTATCTTCTACCTTTTCCCTGTTGGGGTCCCCACATTCTAATTCTTATTTCAGTAGCTGTGAAAACATTTTCTGATGCTTTTTGGCCGATGATTCTTACCTCTAAATTTTCTATCAGGGGCATATTACCACGAATCATAGCCTGATTTATATCGATTGTCCATTCTGTGCCTTGATAGTCTTTTAGTTGAAGGGATTTTTTTTTAGGATCAATTTCTTTAATTATTCCGCTAAGCAGTCCTTTTTCCGGGTGCATCCATTGATTTTCACCAGTATACACTAGATGTTGATAACCCGGAATCCTAGACCTCAACTGTCTTTCCACAGTTTCTGTCCAGCCGTATTGATAGAAGCCAAATCCCAACAGTGCACTGATGATCAGACTGATAAAAAAGATTACCACAAAACGATAACGGTAACCGGTACGGGTATGAATAAAATTGTAATAGGTAATAAACAGAAAAAATGCTAATAAGACAATCCAGAGATAAGGTAAACTGATGACTACCGCCTCCGGCAAACTGAGACCCAGGTAGGGATAGATATCCCAATCCAGATTACCGGTAACAAGCAGGATCATACCAAAGGCAATACTCCCTAAAAATGTGGTAAGGGCAAACATCAACCAGAAAAAATAATTGCGAGTTAAGAAATACCAGCGAGGTTTTGGATGTATCCGTTCTTTTTTAATTTTTTCTAAAGTCTTCTTACTGATATCAGTCATTTTTTTACCTACTTTGAGTTTTTTCTATTTCCTGAAGTAACCTTTTTTTGGCACGATTAATCAGGGTGCCGATTGTCCCCATCGGTTTTCTTAAAATATCACTGATTTCCTGGTAATCTTTTCCCTCTACAAATTTTAATAATAGGACTTCTTTATATTTTAAAGGTAAAAGATCAATAATTTGAAGTAAATCATGAAAACCCATTTTTTGTAGAAAACCCTGTTCTATGTCTACATCGGAGTGAACCAGCTGTTCCAGATCATGTTCCTCCCAGGAAATATCTTGACTATTTTTTGTTTTCTTACGTAATACGCTAACCGTTTGGTTGTGGGCAATTCGATAAATCCAGCTGGAAAATTTAAATTGCCGATCGTAATCATTTAAGTTTTGATAGGTGAGAATAAAAATCTCCTGTAAAACATCCTCAGCATCAGGCCGATTCATACCTGATAACTTCCGAACATAATTCATTAATGGAATTTCGTATCTTTTCATCAGACAGTAATAATATTCCTGATTTTCCATGCTAAGGCTAACTAATTGGACATCAGTTCTTTGCTCACACTCGGAAATCGTTACCATATAGTTTTTCTTTCTTCTTTCTTGAAGTCGCGCTTCAAGGACATTAGAGTATTTGTTGTATTATAATATATTACTTCTGTTTATAAAAGATTTTCCAATAATACTTCACATGCCATAAGGCGTGAAAGATACCAATGAGTCCCATGGCAATGGATAACTCCACATGCCAGAAAAGAAAGTTAAAATCAATCAAACGAAACCAGTTAAAATCCCGAATCAGTATCAGGATAAATCCGGTGCCAGCCGAACCAATAAAGCTGATTAAAAGCAAAATATTCCAGAATTTTTTCTCTTTTGCCGAACTAACTTTTAACCTAGCTGCCAGTAATTTTCCTCCCAGGTATAGCAAGAGAGTAATAAGCCCGATTTCAATCAAGTTATAATCAGGAAATATGACCTGTTGTGTGACAAATTCTTTTTGGGATTCAAGGGTAATCATAGCATCCTTAGTTTGATTTAAGCCAGGTTCTTCCTTCTGGGGATTGCTCTGGTTTTTTAGCTCTTCGGCAACCATTTTTACCAGGGAGGGAGAAAAACGCATTTCTGCTCTCAATTCATTAATGGTACTAATAATGGTATAATGATTCTCCAACAGAAGATTTTCTGAAAGTCTCTGTAATAAACTATCAGCATCAATTTCCCATAGTCGGGCAATTTCAGTGATAGTCATCCCCCTTAACTGGCTGCCGGAGATCTCTACACTATAATCTTCTTCCTCAGGAAGAATAGAAATATTAACAGTATCATCTGTTTGTTTCTCATTGACGTTTAATGCAACTGTATTTTTATCAATACCGGTTGTGCTATCTTTAGGGTTAGGTTGGGATAAATCACAAATGCCATCCTGATTGGTGTCAATATACCTGCCGCATTCACCGGGATAAGGATCGTCAACTAAACCAAAAGGACAGCTATCCCAGACTTGTGCCAAGGAAAATTGGGTATTTGAAAATTGAAATAGAATAACAATAATAAAAAAGATAAATAAAAATATTTTTTTAAACATGGACTTATAAATCTCCTTGATAAAAATCATTCTCTTTTAACAATAAATACGCATTTGATTATCATTATCTTTCATTTGAATCAATTTTTGAAATAGAATAATATAAAAAATATTTTAAAATATTAGTTTAAGGGAATCTCCACTATTTAGGAATGATTATATTCTATATTTACATAAAAAAATTTAATTTGAATAACTAATTTTTTTATGTTAAAATTAAAAATGGGTTAGTATGTTTAATGAATTGCCTAATTATATTGCTCTTTTAACAAAAAAACTCCTCATGAATAAAGACCAAGAATGGAGGTGATAAATAGCGCTCCTTTACAGTACTAGGGTTAGATGTTGTTTAGTGATTTAATAATAAAAATGTATCAGAAATAATTACAATTTGGAGGTTTTTATTATGAAAAAGGCACTGAGTTTATTATTTTTGTTGCTTTTTATAGCTACCCTAAGTTTAACTGTTTGTGCTCAGACAACATTTAGATTGGCTCACATTTATGATCCTGCTCATGCTTGGTCCCGAGGCGCTGAAATGGCTGCCAGATTAGTGGAAGAAAGAACTGATGGTCAGATCAAGATTGATCTATATCCGGCTAGTCAGTTAGGGACAGAAGAACAGATCTTAGAAGCTGCTATCTTTGGTTCGATTGATATTGTAATTGCCGGTGCCGGCCAGGTTGGGAATTTATTTAAACCGATTAATGTGTTAGAAATGCCTTATACTTTTAAGGATAATGATCATGTTCTTAAATTTGCCAAAAGTGAGATTGGACAACAAATGTTTGCCGATTTAGGACAGGAATTTTCTTTGAAAGTTTTAACCGCAATGACCTACGGTACTAGACAGTTGACCTCAAATAAACCTATCTATACCCCAGAAGATTTAAAAGGATTTAAACTTAGAGTGCCAGAACAGCAAGTAACATTAGCTTATGCCCGGGCTATGGGTGCAGATCCTACTCCCATTGCTTTCCAGGAAGTTTATATGGCATTACAACAAGGGGTAGTTGACGGCCAGGAAAATCCGCTACCGACTATCCAGGCAATGAAGTTTTATGAAGTACAGGATTATATCAATTTAACTTCTCATGTCATTAACTGTGGTATGTTTGTTATGAATGGTGATAAATTTAATGGTTTAAGCGCAGAGTATCAAAAAATTATGTTAGATGCCTTTTCGGAAGCTGCTGAATTTATTACTGAAGATATTAATGAGAGCGAGAAACAATTAGGTGCTTTCTTCGAAGAAGAGGGATGTACATTAATAGAATCAGATATTGATGCGTTTATTGAAGCAACAAAGGATATGCCTACTGAATTTGCCAAGTGGTGGATTCGGTACGGAGTAGATTTGCATAGCAGAATACACAATCTATAATTTAATGACCAAATTGAATCTATCAGCATTTGGAAGCCTTTCAAAGGCTTCCAAATGCTGATCTAAATTCTAACAATTTGATAATATGATAAAGGCACATCAAAAGTAAATCAAAGGGAGTATGAAGCCTTGAAAAATCTATACAACAAAATTGAAGAATATATACCCCAGATACTTTTTCTTTTTATCTTCTTACTTATGGCAATACAGGTATTTACTCGCTATATATTAAATTTCACACTACCCTGGAATATTGAACTATGTCGCTATACCTTTGTGTGGCTCACTTTTGTCGGAGCTGCCTATGTGCGTAAAACAGATTCTCACATTAAAATTGAAATTTTTTATAATTTTGTTTATAAAAAAATGTCTTTATCTCAGCAGAAAATTATATGGTTATTCAAGGAAGCGTTGACACTGTCATATTTGATTGCCTTGGTTATTTTGGGGTATATTCTGGCTTATAAATCCCGCCGTTTTATGTCTCAGGCAATGCAGATTTCTCAATTTTATCTCTATATATCTGTGACAATAGGTTCTTTGTTTTTCCTGGTTCGAGAAATTCAGGATATAATCTTTTTTTATCTGAAACATTTTTTCATTGATAAGTCAAATAATCAAAGAGGAATTTAGTCCATTGATTGCTTTTTTAATTATCAGCTTAATTATTTTATTACTCTTGGGTGTACCTGTTGCTCTATCAATTGGTGTTCCTTCATTAATCTATATTATTATTGATGGAAATATCCCAAATTTTTCGGCTATCCAGAGAATGGTTGCCGGAGCCAATACTTATCCCTTGTTGGCAGTTCCCTTTTTTATTTTTGCCGGAAATCTTATGAATACAAGTGGAGTGACATACCGTATTTTTAATTTTTCTAATAAAATTGTAGGACATATCAAGGGTGGGCTTGGACATGTCAATGTCATTGCCAGTATTATTTTTGCGGGGATGTCCGGTGCTGCTATTGCAGACGCTGGTGGTTTGGGGAATATTGAGATTAGCGCCATGCGTAAAGTGGGCTATAATGACGGATTAACAATAGGTATTACTGCAGCATCTTCTACGATTGGTCCCATTATTCCTCCTAGTTTGCCGGTAGTCGTCTATGCTGTTATCGCCTCTACTTCTGTTGGTCGTTTATTTGCTGCCGGTATTATTCCTGGTCTTATTATGGGGATAAGTTTAATGATTATGATTTATTTTTTAGCAGACCGTTATCATACTCCGATAGAGAAGAGAGCAAGTTTTAAAGAAATGATTCATTCATTTTTTTCCGCTTTTTGGGCTCTTTTGACTCCTGCTATTATTTTAGGTGGGATATTTTTTGGTATTTTCACACCTACTGAGGCGGCGGTCATTGCTTCAGTTTATGCTATTATTTTAGGATTTTTTATTTATCGGGAAATGACATTTAAGCAATTTATGGATGCGGTTAAAAGATCAATGGTATCAACAGTTCAGGTGATGTTTATCGTGGTAGCGGCAACTTTATTTGCCTGGATCTTGGCCAACGAAAAGGTACCCCAGGCTGTTGCCGCATATATCCTTGGTCTAACTGATAATTATTATCTTATACTTTTAGCCATTAATATTGTTCTTTTGATTGTAGGGATGTTTATGGAGACCATTGCCTCCATTAATATTCTTGTTCCTGTTCTTCTTCCGATTATTGACCAGCTGGGAATTGATCCGATTCAGTTTGGTGTCATGATGATTTTGAATTTGATGATTGGTTTACTCACACCGCCTTTTGGCACTGTTCTCTTTGTGTTAAGCGGTGTTGCTGAAGTTCCCGTAGAAACAGTAGCTAAAAATACAGCAATATTTATCATTCCCTTACTTGTTGTATTAGCTATGATTGTTTTTTTCCCCCAAATTACACTCTTTTTGCCAGATCTAATATTTGGAAAGTAAAGAAAATATCTTTCAGGACTAATCCTGGAATTATCCTTTTCGTCAGTGCTGATTCTCGAGAATTGAACATTTAGATAATTCTATTGATGATGGTTCAAAGTAGTTTAGAAACTAGGATTGATTAGCTGGAAATAATCAATTTTATTCCAGGGATTCTTGTAATATCAGATGTATTGATTTATTATTTGGTTGGATTATCTTGAATAGAACATCGGAAAATATTAAAGACATAAATGACATTAATTCTTATGTAAATGCAAGGCAATTCCTCTACAGAATTGAATATTTTTAACGAATAGCATGATATTATCCAAAATCATAACTTTGTTCCAGCAAGATCATGGGAAATTGTTCAAATTTAATGAATAATTTGTATTTTTACAAAGGAGAAATAAGTTTTGAAAATACCAGAAATTTCTTTAATAGAAATTAAAGAGGCTCAACAAAGAATTGAGGGAGTTATTAATAAGACTCCCTGCATCTACTCTTTACCTCTAAGCAGAATGACTAACAAAAAAGTGTACTTGAAATTGGAAAATTTACAAATTACACAAGCCTTTAAAGCTCGTGGTAATGCCAATAAAATAAGCCTATTGAGTAATGACGAAAAAAATAGAGGGGTTATTACCGCTTCTTCAGGGAATCATGGACAGGGTCTTTCTTTAGCTGCAATGAGAGCGAGTATAAAGGCAGTAGTTGTTTTGCCGGAGGTTGCACCACAGAATAAGATTGACAAGATTAAAGAAAATGGAGCCAAAGTCATTATGAAAGGAAAATCTTATGATGATGCCTGTCATTATGCCCATTGTTTAGCTGAAGAAATGAATTATACCTATATTCAAAGTTTTGATGACCTTGATATCATTGCCGGTAATGCAAGTATTGGGTTGGAAATTCTTGAAGAAATTCCTCAAACTCAAATGGTGATTTTTCCAATTGGAGGTGGTGGAGGAATTTCGGGGGTTGCCTTAGCAGCTAAACAAATTCAAAAAGATTTGAAAATAATAGGAGTACAATCCGAGAAATCAGCTTCAATGTATGAATCGATTAGGTTGGGAAAATTAATTGAGCTTAACGCTGCGAATACTTTTGCGGATGGAATTGCTGTTAGGCAACCTGGTAGAATAACTTTCGACATTGTAAAGAGGTATGTGGATGATATTATCATTGTTTCAGAAGAAGAAATAAAATCAGCTATTGTTAGTCTAGCAAAAGAGGCTAAGATAATTGCTGAAGGAGCAGGAGCAGCTTCAGTTGCGGCATTGCTATCTGAAAAAATTTTTATGAGAAACATTTATCATATTGTATGTGTCATTACAGGTGGTAATATTGATATAAATGTATTTAATCTTATTTTAAATAAAGCGATCTAATGGAAATAGTACTCAATATTGATCTATAGTGTAGTTAAAATGGTTAGATAGATTTTTTGAAGAGAAAAGTGTAGGCAATGTAAAAAAATACTCTACGACTGATTAACTGAGTATCATTTCTTTCTACCTCATCGGTGTCTAAATCTTTTGACACCTGTCGAATATTATAGTACATTACTGAATGATAAAGTACATCAATGTTGACAATATATTTGCAAAACAAGTGTTGTTTTATTTAACCATAAAAACCACCTCTGTGAAGGTGGTAATGGTTAAATGGTTTTACCTTAGAGATTAAGATGTACTATCTGAATATTTTTTTAACAAAGTGATAGTTGAAAGTAGAAGCACTATTGCTTTAACAGAATAGCCCAAAAGGATACGTAACTATAACAAGAGAAAAAAGCATAGAGAAAACTGTCCAGGAAGTATTAAGCCTCTTTTAGAGGCTTCTTAAAACCACCCGCTATGTGCGGGTGCGGTATTTATTGTACATAGTGTAATCCACTAGCTTTAAAAATGACAAAATGCTTATCTTTATTCATATATGTTGTAATCCTTTCTAGATATGAATTTTGGTTATTCATATTCTATACAGATAATATCATGTATGAGCAAGTCTTTATGCTATATTAATAAATAGCTCAAAACGAGTTAAATACAATAAAAAATGATATCAAAAAGCACCCAGGGAGGAATAGCAATGAAATTTGTAAAGGGCTGGGAACAAGAAACAGACATAGTTATTATAGGTACAGGTTTTGCAGGACTAAGTACTGCGATTGAAACAAATAATTCTGGATTGAAAGTAATTATTTTGGAAAAGCGCCCTTTGCCTGGAGGGAATTCAATGATTGCCGGAGGAGGCATAAATGCTGTCGATCCAGAAAGACAGAAAAAACAAGGCATTCAAGATTCTCTGGATTTGCATTTTCGGCAAACCTTTGAAGGTGGTGATAATCTGGGGTGTAAAGAAAAAATAAAATATATGGTAGAGCATTCTTTAGAGGAAAGTGTTCATTGGCTGGAAAATATGAGTGTAAAATTTCCTGAAGAGGTCGAACTGGGATATGGAGCTCTCTGGCCCAGGACTCACAGGCAAGCTAGATATAGACAATATCGTAGAGGTGCCGCTATTGTCCATGCTCTATTTGATCAACTGAAGTGCAGAAAAGATGTTCAAATATTGTTTAACCACAAAATGGTAAAGATTATAAGAGAAGATTGTTTAAAGGGTCTAGTTCAAGGAGTTGAAGTAGAAAGTAAAGGGCAGAGGTTTTTTATTAAGGCTAAAAAAGGGGTTGTTCTCGCGACAGGAGGGTTCGCAGCCAATAGTAAATGGGTTAGCAAACACGATCTACGGCTTATTGATATAGATAATGATAACCATAAAGGGGCTACTGGGGAGGGTATAAAAATAGCCCAGGATATCGGTGCTGATACCCTGCATATGGACTATATCCAGACAGTGCCAAAAGATGTTAGACTTCCATTTAAAGCGATGGCTTTCTATGTTTGTGCGCAGGAATTGCATGAGAAATTTAATCATCCTCATCAATCTCGCTCTTTTCCATATTGGATCTTTATAAATAAAGAAGGTAAACGGTTCATCAATGAGGATGCCAGACGAATAGATATCAGGAAAAATATGTTGCAACAGCCGACTTTTGACCCAATACCTCATGTTACTGCCGGTAGTATTTCCGAATTAGAAAAGAGGTTAAGCATACCAAAAGGGAACCTGGGGAGGACAATTGACAATTATAATCAGTTTTGTGCGAATAAAAAAGATAAAGAGTGGGGAAAGCA
>Ga0180433_10012081_pt1 | contig 10139 bp, 9 predicted proteins | sample SS_ome_8_FD_132980 | JGI IMG/M metagenome (GOLD analysis project Ga0180433, IMG submission 132980) | Hypersaline lake sediment archaeal communities from the Salton Sea, California, USA - SS_1_D_1 metaG | ecosystem: Environmental > Aquatic > Non-marine Saline and Alkaline > Hypersaline > Sediment...
CTTTTGTAGGAAAGGTATAAGCTCGTAATGTCAAACCCGGTCAGGCCAGGGATGGAGCAACCGTAAGGCTAGTGGTTCGCGCTTTGTAGTGTCGGGCGTGGAGGGGTATGATATCAATGAGTATGATAATAGGATTGAAGCCGAGAATCAGGTTTTTCAAAATGATTCTAATAAGATAAGTTTCTTCTCTCAATTATATTGTGTATTCTTTTCCTAATAAATTACTAATAGAAAGGGGAAGTTATATTTTCTTTGCAGCTTTCTTATTGAGATCTCTTTTAAGGATTGAAATAAATTCCTTAGTATCGGGAAAGATATAAGTAATATCATTATCGTCATCGTCAATAGTAATTTCTTTATGAAACCTTCCTCTCACTTTAGTGTTTAAATCGTTATATCGCATACTTTACTTTATGATAATCGAACTTCAAAAAATCTCATAATATGGAAATAATACCACCTTTTCTTTTCTCAAGAATAGGAGTCAAACATAAATTATACTTCCAAATCCAATAGGATTAAAGTAAACCCATTCTTATTATAGTTCAGAATAATTTGAAATTATAAAAATAAAAGAAGAGAATGATTGTTTATGTGTGATGAAATTATTTATATCGATTCTAAAATTCTCCAGAACTTTATGCGCGATGTTTTTTTAGGATTGGGTGTCCCTGAAGAGGATGCTGAAATTATAGGAGAGGTATTAATTACTTCAGATCTAAGAGGAATTGATACCCATGGGATTCAGCGCTGTAAAATGTATTATGATCGAATAAAACAAGGAATATATGAAGTAAAAACCAAAATTGATATTCTAAAAGATAATAAAGCTACCGCCTTATGGGATGGCAATTGCGGAATGGGCCATGTAATTGCCTACAAAGCAATGAGAACCGCCATTAAGAAAGCAAAAAAGTATGGACTTGGAGCAGTTGCTGTTCGAAATTCAACCCATTTTGGTATTGCGGGATATTATTCATTAATGGCTATTGACGAGGGAATGATCGGTCTGGCAGTAACAAATGCTCGACCCTCAATCCCTCCTACTTTTGGTGTTGAGCCAATGTTGGGCACTAACCCCCTAACAGTAGGTGCTCCAACGGATGAAGAATTCCCCTTTCTAATTGATTGTGCTACAAGTATAATTCAAAGAGGAAAAGTGGAATTATACGATAGAATTAATAAACTTATGCCAGAGAATACTGTTATCGGGGAAGATGGAAATTTTGTTCGAAAACCTGACGAGATTCTTGAATTGATGCTCCAACGGAAAGCAGCATTATTACCGCTAGGAGGAAAAGGAGAAGAAACTGCAGGATATAAGGGATATGGATATGCTACTGTTGTTGAATTATTATCAGCCGCTTTACAGGAAGGAATTTATTTACGCGAGACTCTTGGAATTGAAGAAAACGGGCAAAAACGGCTCAAAGTTGGTCACTTCTTCTTAGCGATAAATACTGAGTTTTTTTCTGGGTTGGATGCCTTTAAAGAAACAGCTGGAAATATTATGAGAGGTCTGAGAAGTGCGAAAAAAGATCCTAAAGCTGCAAAAATCTATACGGCAGGAGAAAAAGAATATATTGCCGAATTAGAACGAAAAAGTAAAGGAATCCCACTTAATAAGAGCCTTCAGGATGACATTAAACAAATGAAAGAAGAGCTTGGCTTAAATAGTTATAATTTTCCTTTCTAAAACCACTTTACGATTTTCAATTATTTTTTATTTCTCTTTTTTTTTCTATAAGTTTTTGGTATAAATCCTCAACAGTTAAAGGTGGAATATTATGCTTTTCTTTTCTATTTAAAACTATCGCCTCTGAAGGACAAGTTATAACACAATTTCCACATCCTATACATCTCTCTAAAATTATGGATGCAATATCATTTTTAAGTGAAATTGCATTCATTTGGCATCTTTGTTCACATATTCCACATCCGGTACATAAATCTTTATCAATTACAGCATAATAATTACTTGTTGTAAATTCGGAGGGATTTGGCAAGCTTTTAAGATTTGCTATTGTTCCGCAACAGCAATAGCAGCAGCTACATACAAAATCCATTTTCTGGGTGTTACCAGGACGAAAAATTAAGCCTTCTTCTTCATTTTGACGTAAATACTCAAGCGCCTCTTGCTTTGATATTTCTCTTCCCCATCCTTGTTCTAAATATAATTTTGCTAAATTACCAAACCCCATACATACTTCTCTGCGATCAGTCATTTTACAAGGATTACCCAGTAAATCTTCGGTTTGACGACATACACAATTGATTATTAAAAATGGACCCTCCGATTCTTGAAAAAGATTTTTAATATTATCATAACTCAATACCTCATTGCTATAATCTACTTCAATACCCACAGGTACCATGCGCATTTGGGGAATATTAATATCTCTATTTGCCGGTCCCCATCCTTCCTGAAGATATTGCTCAAGATCCTCTAAGAACTCTTTAGTTAATTTATTTACTTGGAATTCATAAATACCAACTATCAATAAAGCATTCGCATATAATTTAATTCCATCCAGAGTAATTCCCATAATTGCCCCTTTTTTTGCCATATTATCCAAATGCTTTTCTAGCTCTTTAACTGAATATCTTAAGTCATTCACATTAGTATAAATTTCATTCAAAGACATGAAATTAGTATATGACCCGAAGTGTCCGCATTTTAGAAATAATGCGATTTCAGCTTCTTGTGGATTAAAAAGCCGTTTCAATAATCTTATCTCAACCCCTGATTCAGTGGGAGGAAAGCCTAAAGGAAAAGTATCGAAATGTTGTTGTAACTTTCTATAAATATCTTCAGACATTAGATTTTTTTCTCCTCGATATATTTATCTATTATTATAGTATAATTTGGTTAAAAATTTATCTTTATGTAGGTTGTATGGGAAAAAATCCTAAAAATGAAATATTTAATAATATATTCTTCTAATATTCAATTCCAATCTTAGGAAAAACTATTTTTCACTAATTTTCACCTTCTATTAATTAGGAATTTATTAAAATAGATAGCTTTCTATTTAAACCTAATTCAATGATATTCCATTCTACGAAAGTAAAATTGTGATTAGAATTGACTGAAACAAAACATAAGGAAAATATAAGAGATCTTCAATCAAAAGGATTTATTCGAGTAAAACCTGAAGTTCTAAAAAGTTTTATGATTGATACATTTAGTAGGTTAGGTGTTCCCAAAAAAGATTCAGAGATAATGGCTGATGTACTCATTACTTCAGATCTTAGAGGTATTGATACTCATGGAATTCAGCGTTTGAAAATGTATTATGATCGAATAAAAAACGGGATTTATAACAAAAGGACAAAGATTAAAATAATTAAAAAGACGCCCACAACTGCGGTGATTGATGGAAATTTCGGACTAGGACCTGTTATAGCTTATAAATCTATGAAAATAGCTATTAAGAAAGCTAAAAAATATGGGTTTGGATCGGTCGCTACTAGAAATTCTACTCATTTCGGTATTGCGGGCTACTATTCTCTTATGGCTATTAAAGAAGGAATGATTGGTATTACTACCACCAATGCCCGACCAATGGTTCCTCCAACATTTGGAGTTGAACCCATACTTGGAACTAATCCTTTGACAATGGGAGCTCCTACCGATGAGAAATTTCCCTTTCTTATAGATTGTGCTACTAGCATTATTCAAAGGGGAAAATTAGAAGTATACAATAGACTTAATCAACCATTACCCGAAGGATTAATTATAACTGAAAATGGTAAATCGGAAAATAATCCGAAAAGTATTTTACATGGTTTAGATATCTCTTCTGCAGCCTTACTCCCACTAGGTGGAAAAGGAGAAAATACCTCTGGTCATAAAGGTTATGGATATGCTACTTTTGTCGAGATTCTTTCCTCTGCGCTCCAAGAGGGTGTCTTTTTAAAGGATACTGCTGGAATTTATAAAAATGGTAAAAAAAGGTTGCCTGTAGGTCATTTCTTCTTAGCAATGAATATTGAAAATTTTATTGGGTTAGATTCCTTTAAAAGAACTACCGGCAAAATTATGCGTACGCTAAGAAAATCAAAAAAAGAACCTGGAGCGAAAAAAATATATACGGCTGGAGAAAAAGAATATCTCACTGAAATAGAAAGGAGAAGTAAAGGAATCCCTCTGAATAAAAGTCTTCAACAAGATTTAAAGCAAATTCAAAACGATTTAGGTTTATTTGAATATAATTTCGATTTTTAATTACTAATTAAAAATCCAGAAGTGATTTTTGAGTTAATTTTATAATATTATATAGGTTCAGAGTGCAATATTATCTCATCTAAATTTTCAATCTGTAAATTCTTACGGATTTTATTTTCTAAATTCGTAATAATGTCATGTACTTTAGCAATATTTAAATTTCCATCAAATAAAATATGTAATTCTAAAATACAAGAATCTAATGCTCTCCAGACTTCCAAACCATGAAAATCTTTCACTTCAACCACTGAATTAAAAATTTTTTTAATTTTCTGGTTGATTTCAATTATCTCCTCTTGTCCTAATCTAGTACAAAATAATTGATCTCTAGATACCTTTTCTTCAATTGCTTCTGATTCAATATGGGTAATTATTTTTGATAATAGAGGCGCTTGATCCTTTAATTGCGCTTCTAACTCATGACAAAGAGCATGTGCTTTTTTCAGAGTTAATGAATCATCTACAATAACAGAAAGGGATAGAAAGTATTCATCCTCAATTCTGAAAAGATTTAAATTTTTAAAATCGACGATTTTAGGAAATTCACTCCTCATTGAGAACAATAAATTAATGATTTTACTACTTAGTGAAGGTTCTCCACCTAGGGGATTCATTTCTATAATTATTTCAACATCATAGGATGGAAAATAATTTTTTCCCATTGTACGGATAATTCTAGTAATTTCATTAGCATGAGCTATTGATATATGATCTTCAACAGAAAGCTGAATTTCCATAAAAAGAGTCTTATTACTCGCTCTTACTTTTAAATTTTCGACACCATTGACGTGTTCTACAGTAAATATCTCTTGCTTCATATCTTCTAATATAAACTCATCAATGGGATTTACATCAATAAGGTTTTTGATGCCCTCTTTGACTAACTTAATTGCAGTATAAATAATCCAAATAGAAAGTATCAAACTAAAATATGGGTCTAAATAATACAAATTGAAAAAAATAATTAGAATAAAATTCACTATTACAAGAAGAGCACGAATAGAATCTTGAAATAAATTTAAACCCTCAACTCTCAGAGTAAGGCTATTATTTTTGTTTCCTTGCCATATTAAAAATCTGGAAAAAATTAAATTTACCAAGAAAGAGATAATCAGTATTAGAAAACCTAAATTGGGATTCATTACTTGTCCCGTCATGTATATTATGGTTTGTATCGCATTAATTATTAAAAATCCATAAATGATGATTAATATAATCCCTTGTATAAGTCCTCCCACAGAATCTATTTTTGAATGACCGTACATATGTTCATAGTCAGGAGGTTTTCGACTTTGGTAAAGTAAATAAAGAGATAAAGAGACAAAAAAGACATCAATTAATGTATCAACAGTTTCAGATAAGTAACTTAAACTATTTGTCAATATTACTCCAATTAGTTTTAAAATAGACTGGAATACAACTATAATAAATGCTAAAATACCTAATTTAATTTTTATATTCATTATAGGTCAAAAAAGCTTTTAAATATCTCAATGAAAGAATAAAAAATAAATATTTTGTTAAAAAAATTTTCTTTTTAATTTCCTATTTGTTTTGGAACTTTAATTTCAAGATCAGAAAGCGGGTAAGAACTACAAGGATGAATGTATCCAAATTTTTTATCGGCAGCTCTTCTCCAATCCGAAATTGGGTTAACATATACTTCGCCAGAAATAAGCAAAGATCGACAAAATCCACATTCACCACTCCTGCATTTAGAAGGTGGAGCTAATTTTGCTCTTTCCATTGCGATTATTAGAGACTCTGTAGCTAAAGCAGGGATCTCTTTAGTCATCTCCCCCATATGTACTGTCATCTTGAAAGATTTTTCCGCAATTTCGTGCGGAAAGCCGGGAAGATCAAGTACATCCTTAACTTCACCAAATGCTTCTCTTCTAATCCGTCTTGAGGGAAGATTAAATTTTGTTAACTCCTTTTCAACAAAATTATACATTATCTGGGGACCACATAAGAAAAAGGAACTATTATCGACATCGCAATACTTTCTGATTATATCTGCTGTAATAAATCCTTGTTCACATCCTTCTAACGATACTATTTCACAACTTAGAATATAAACTATCTTTAGTTTCTCTGGAAATTGTTTCTCAAGAGCTTTGAACTCATTATAGAAGATAATATCATCTTCCTCACTACTCCCATACAATAATGTCAGTTTAGCATCAATTGTCTCTTTAATAATTGCTTTTATTATTGAACGGAAGGGAGTAATTCCCGATCCACCTGCAATACCTACAATCTGTTTGGAATCTCTTAAAGGATCAAAATAAAAAAAGCCTTCAGGTCCAGAACTTTCAATTTGTGTACCTACTTTCCATTGATCCCAAATCTGTTTTGTTAAAAACCCATTTTCTTCTTTTCTAATGGTAAGTTCATAAAAACCTTCTAAGGCATCATTGGGAGAAGAGGCAATTGAATAAGGTCTTGTAATATCTATACCATTTACATTCACTTTTAGACTTAAATATTGACCAGGTCGAAAGTATGCGAGCTCTTTTGTCCCTAACTCTGTATTTGGTATTAATTTAAAGGTTTTTGTAGTTTTTGTCTCATCTTTGATGCTTTTAATAACCAAATATTGTCGAATAGGATGAAGTGAATGTGCTAATTCATTCATTGGATCTGATCTTATAGGCTCACTAGATGCTCTTTCAAACCGTTTTTTCCTATTGGCTGTTAATTTCATAAAAGCAAGTAAATCACGAGAAGTACTTTTAATTGTGATATCTAAATCTTTCTCTTTTTTTTGACTCATTTAATAATCCCCTCCTTCATGAGTGACTGTATAGTAAAAAGCGCTGCCGTTTCTCCATCCTTTAAAGAACTGCTATAACCATGTCCTCTTTTTCCGAACCCCCCACAGAATTCTAGTCCTTCTATATGTTTTTCATCGTTCATATTTTGAAGACGCGGGACAATAGAATCCCATGATTCCAATTCATAGCCATAAATAACCCCATTATATGTTCCCGTAAATCTTGAAAATGTTTGTGGGGTGGCAACCTCAATCTCTTCAATATGATTCCTAATTTTTGTACCTGTAGCTTTTTCAAAATTTTCTATTAATCCATCAGCAATTTTAGTTTTAACTTTAAAATATTCCTCGGGTTTAACTTTATCCCAAGCACCTGGACGGAAAGCTGAAGTTATCGAGATAATACATGTGCCAGGTGGAGAACAGTTCGGGATAGCATTGTTAAGACACAATGAAGCTTGAACTTTAGGTACTTCTAGATTTATCAATGAATCATATAATTGATCAGTATCCATCGTATCACATATAAAGTAACTGTAATCTTTTAATCCTAATTTCTCTGCAGTGGTGTCTAATCCCATATACACTACAATTGTTGTCACTCCATGGGTTCGAGCATTAATTTCCTTCAATGCAATTTCAGGGACCTCTGATTTTGGGTGAATTAATTTATTGTATGTCAGTGTTGGCGAGGCATTGCATATTACATGGTTAGTATCGATTATTTCTCCCTTGTTTGTTTGAATTCCAATTACTTTTCCCTCTTTAACAAGAATTTTTTCTACTCTAGTATTATATTCAACAGTTCCATCATATTCTCGGATTTTAGCTTCTATTGCGGAGGTATATTCATGAGAGCGCATCTTTGGAATATAAGCCCCCTTTAAAATATATCCATGAACCATTGCAGCAAAAACGGTGGTATTTACTCGACTTGTTGGAACACCAAGGTACAACCAATAGGCATTTAACATCGCCCGTGCTTTTTTAGGAATATTAAGTGCATCTTGGACATCATCAACGGGATAAGCAGCAGTTCGTAAGAAATTAGTATGTTCCCGTAAAAGAACGTCTTGGTCAGGGTTACCTCTCATTTGGCCTATATATGTGGTCGCTTGGTCTATTTCTTTTCCCAATTGGAAAAATTTTCTTACTGAATCTTCAGATCCAGGGACTTCCTTCTCAACAGCCTTGATAAAAGCCTCAATCCCAAATGGTAACACAGCATCAATTTTTTCATCAGGATTAGTCACTATCAATCGATAAGCTTCAGGTACGGGTACAAATTCAGCATCGATATTTAATCGATCCTCGAATAAAATTCGTATCCCTCCTTTATTTCCAGGGGTACTATAATCATATAATTCATGAAGGGAGGTTTCAAATTCGAATCTCCCTCGTACAAAGCTTGAAGCAAATCCTCCGGGCAGATTATGTTGTTCAAGTAGAATTACTTTTGCTCCTTTCATAGCAACCCGAGCTGCTGCGACTAATCCTCCATTTCCTGCCCCGATTACTATAACATCAAACGATCTATTCTTCTCTTTGCTAATTGATTTAGTCATTATTAAAACCTTAGTTCAAGAAATATCTATTAAATTTAATGCAATTAATCTTTTTCTTAATTAATATCTTTCCGAGAATTTCATTTTAAAAAATAGAGAAATAATTAAATAGTTTCATTTAACTTCATCCATCCATATGAAATTTAAAAGAAGAACATTCTAATTAAGGTTATAACTCCTAATAAAATTGATACTGAACCTATTATTTTATTAGCGTTATCTTTTTTGATATTTTTGAGCAGAAGAGCGCCAAGTGGAGGCGCGATAATACTGGTTATTCCCATGATTATTATTAATTGGAAAACTAAATCAAGATCACTGAATCCATTTAAGATATAGTAAAGTAAAAAACCAAAACCGGAAAGAAAGGCTTCTGCAAAGTTAGAAACCGCAATAGCTTCTTTATGTCCTCTACCCGTGACCATCTGCCCCGTGGTAGCAATAGGACCGTATCCTCCTCCGGTGATAGCCTTATTAAATGCCGCGAGGGCACTAATTATATATATCTTATTCCAAGAAAACTGAAAGCTGATTTTTTTGAGTATGATGATTCCAACAACAATTATCATTATACCAATATATAGGTTAACAAACATTTCCGACAAGTTAATCGCAAGAAAAATTGCACCCAACATCCCTACCATTCCCGAAATTGTAAAGATTGAGGTAATTTTAATATCTCTCTCTTTCTCAGTAGATACTTCAATATTTCGATAAATTGAATGAAATATTGTTCCCATAAATCCACATATCATTTGAGATAATAGTAAGACAGGGATAATTAGAAGAGCATCAAAACCTAATAATAATAGCATTGGGGCTATCATTCCGTATCCCATCCCAAAAGAACTATCAATAAACGCGGCAATAAAGGCTAAAAGAATTACCAATACTATTACAATAAAATCCATTTTCTATAATCATTCCATTGTTTAATAAAATTTATCTATTCCTATAATTCATGAATAAATTATTTCTACTAGATTATTTCCTTAGTAAAATTATATTTCAAATGGTTATATTCCATAAGAAGAAAGTTTTATTAATTTTTCAATACTTTTTCTATAAATTATTCAAGCAGTATTTAAATTTTTAATTATAACACTATTTTAATAAAGATTAAGATAAAAAATGGACTCATTATTATTAATTTTCATTCTTCTTATTGCCATAATCATAACTTTCATAGAAAGTGCATTCAAAATGGGATATGGGCTATTCATTCCAATATTAATTTTATTTGGGTTTGAACCATTGGATATTATCCCCACTTTATTATTTTGCCAACTGTATATAGGCTTGACAAAGACAATTTTTCATTATATATATAGTAAAAGAGAATTCCCCACATTAACTCATCAAAATCGGCTAGTGATTTCTCTATTCTTTATATTTGGATTTTTCGGAGTAATTGCTGGGTTTATTGTCTTTTACTTTTCTACTAATATTTTAATAAAATATTATATAATAAAAGTTTATTACTTAAATTTACCGTAATTTACTTTAGTTAATTTATAAGCATAGATTTTTAAATATAATTTTAAAAATTAATTTAATATTATTTTTTTTA
>Ga0180433_10012083_pt1 | contig 10138 bp, 18 predicted proteins | sample SS_ome_8_FD_132980 | JGI IMG/M metagenome (GOLD analysis project Ga0180433, IMG submission 132980) | Hypersaline lake sediment archaeal communities from the Salton Sea, California, USA - SS_1_D_1 metaG | ecosystem: Environmental > Aquatic > Non-marine Saline and Alkaline > Hypersaline >...
CCAGTCTTCTGCATACATTATCACTATCCACGGCTTCCTGCTCACTCTGTGGGCTACATACGGGATTTTGTCTCCAGCGTCGTTCTTTGCTTGTTCGAGGGCTTTGTAGAGCTGTAGGCGTTCAGTGCGTTTGACCTCACAGTGGAAGCCGACCATATCAGTGACGACGTCGGGGCTATCGGTGCTGCCTGTGTACTGCTGCCCTCGGCGTGCTTCGTGACCGTGGTCTTGCAGCCAGTGAGCCCACTCGAGTTCTCCTTTTGCGCCTTTACGTTTCGAGTTTACCATATAACTACCTGTAAATTAAGCTTTTATAACTGCAAGCGGAGATAGTTCATGGACAATCTCAACGAGGTCTTGTTGGTTTTCCATGACTATCGATATATCCTTATATGCCCCAGCTGCTTCATCGAGATCAGCTTCTGTCCTGATAGCATGCACAATCCCCTTCTTATCAAGACGCGCGATCTCTTCGTCGAGGTCGAGCGTGATCCTTGCTTTTGTTCTGCTCATCATGCGCCCAGCACCGTGACTGCATGAGCAAAAACTATCGATACAGCCCTTTCCTTTGACGATATAGCTTTTCGTTCCCTGTGACCCTGGGATAATGCCCAATTCGCCATTACGGGCGCGTATAGCACCCTTTCTATGAACGATAACATTGCTACCGAAATGATTTTCTTTCGCCGCATAGTTGTGGTGTACGTCTAGATACTGTGTAAACTGGCATCCAACGACGTCATTCATGGCGTGCATGATATGCGCTATCATTATTGACCTATTACCTATAGCAAACGATAGCGCATACTTCATTGCTACTAGGTATTCTTCTCCTGCCTTGCTATCAAGAGGAAGAAAAGATAGATCTTTATTTGGCAGTACTACATGCCACTTTTCGCATAACTCAATAGCTTTCTTATGATATTCCTTGGCTATCGTATATCCGAAGTTACGAGAGCCGCTATGAAGCATGAGCCAGATAAAGCCTTCTTCGTCTTTCTGTATCTCTATGAAGTGGTTCCCTCCTCCGAGGGAACCTATTTGCTTGCGTGCAGAGTGAAGTTGATTTTGTATTACTGAAATATTTGGAGCATAGTCAAAACAATCCCAGCGCTGTTCTTCTTCATTGTGGTCGAGAGGTATTGCGTTTCGTATAATAGACATAACCTTCTTAATCTCGTCTTTTTCTATGGATTTACAATCCGTTCGCACAGCATGCATTCCACAGCCGATGTCTACTCCGACGAAGTTTGGTACGATAACATCTTTTGTAGCAACAACGCCGCCGATAGGTACGCCATATCCCATGTGGGCATCGGGGCATAGGACGGTATGGTGGAATACGAACGGCAACGAGCTAACGTCAGTAATCTGTTGTATAGCCTCCTCTTCGATCTGTTCTTTGTCAGCCCATACGTAGCATGGTACTTTCATTGTTTCGTCTTTAAATCTGTACATGTCTTCTACTGCTTTCGTATAAAATTAGTAATCTTGTCGGTTAGTTCTTTGTCACCGAAAAAATAGACACAGCATACGCCAGTATGGTGATCCATACCAAGAGGGCTATTTACTTCGTTACTCGTGATTTATATCCCGCTCCTCATTGAATGCTTCGAGTTCGTTCTCAAGTTCGCAAATACGAGCTATAAGGTCTTCTCGTGACCATGAGGCGTATGGTGCCTCGTAGTTGTCTTTGTCTAGTATGCTATGAGCTTCCATGCATTCCTCGTCCTCTAAGGAAAACGCAGCCCCATGGGAATTATACCCATTATCAAAACCCACGGGGCTACTGTATTATATTTAGACGTTTTATTAGCGTTTTATACCGCGCGGTGTTGGTCGAGTTTAGGTAATCAAGGTATTTCCGTCTATCACCAACAAGACGGAGTAACACCAAGCGAATGTTACTGTCTCTAGGATACCTCCTTAGCTGGTCTTCGACGATACGTATCTTCTCGGTCAATAGTGCAGCGTGTACGTCGGCAGACGACGTGTCCTTGTCGCTAACACGGTACTTCTCTGTGATCTCGTTGATTACGCTCTTGTCGAGGTGTACTGACATTAGAGCTCCCTCCAGCGATAGGCTTCCTCGAGGATATCGTAGATCTTGTCGAAGAGAGGCTCGTTGTAGAGCGTCTCACTCTCCCAGCCCTTGGTGATACGTTGGAGTAGATCTCGTATGTTGTCGAGAGCCGCTTCGAGCTTCATGCTGTTGGCAGCCGTGTCGTAGATATACTGCTCGTCGGGGAGGTTGTATTCAATCGTTGCTTTCATTGTTCCTCTTCATCGCTGTATCATGCCGCAACCAGTGCAGTATGCTGTTGCCACGTGGTTCATTGTTCCGCAACGTGGACACTTCCAGTACCTACTCTTAACGGTCTCGACGTACGTCTCGCTTTTGGTTTCGACGTGGTTTATATCAGCTGTCGCTACCGACATAGAGCCTAGTAACAACACAGCAAAGACGAGTTTTCTCATAATATCCTCACGTGATGGTATGGTTTTTGAACTGTTCAGCAGCATTATCTATGGCTTCTTGCGAGTTGTATATCGCTATTGACGTCGTTTTGTAGACGATTTTCTTGTCTACGTCCTTGATCTCTTCTGTGGGCGGTGGGACAATTTCGTTGTAATTCAACGACCCTCCGCAGTGTGGGCAATAGCTAAACGTCATATCAGAGCTGCACTCCTCTTTGTGTTCGTTTTTGCGTTCTTTTGATTTTTTATAGGCAGCTACGTCTCCACAAACACGTTCGTTTCCACGAACACATGTGCAACCATGAATCTCTGCGTTTCCATAAACCTGTGCGTCGTCATAGATTCGTGCATTGCCATAAACCCGCGCATTGTCATAAACCCACGCCTTGTCATAAACCCACGCCTTGTCATAAACCCACGCCTCGCCATAAACTAGTGCATTGCCATAAACCGCTACGTTGCCATAGACCTGTGCGCCGTCATAAACCAATGCATTGCCATAAACCCATGCGTCGTCATAAACCAATGCATTGCCATACACTTGTGCGTTTTCACGAACCCATGTGTCTCCATAAATCCGTGCCTTGCCATAAACCCGCGCGTAGCCATAGACATGTGCGTCGCCATAAACCTGTGCTTCGTCATAAACCTGTGCTTCTCCAGAAACCTGTGCGTAACCATACACTTGTGCTTCGTCATAAACCTCTGCTTCTCCAGAAACCTGTGCGTCGCCATACACACGTGCGTTGCCAGAAACCTGTGCGTCGCCATAAATCTCTGCGTTTTCATAAACCCTTGCTTCGTCATAAACCCAACAATCGCCAAAATGACACAAAGAGGCTTCTGATTCGACATATCCTCCGACGTCTCCTTTCTTCACGTCGCCGAAGTCTCGCAATGCACGAACGCGTCCTTTATTCTCACCTTCTTTTAGTATCTCGTATTTTCTAATCATTATCGTCTTCTTCCTCCTCTTCTTCGTCATAGATACCAAGCCTGTCTTGCTCAAACGCAATATGGTCGTCGTAATAGAGGCTATCGTGTATCTGCTCGGTTCGTCTCTCGTATGCTGTGTCTATGTCCATGGTTTCCCCCTAAAAAGGAAGCCCGTCGGCGAAGATTTCGTTGCTATCGGGAAGTTTATACTCTTGAGGTGCTGGAGGCTCTTCTCTATAGGCATTGTAAGCGGCCATAATGCTTTTTTGAACGTCGCTATAGACGTCATTGCTTGGGAATGCGACGAGATTCCTGTATTTCTTCTGCCCTTCGTGCTCATATTCCCTACTCGGCATACCAGCAAACAAAGTCCCGCTTTTGCTTTCGGCAATCTTGACGTCGCATACGACGAGGCCTATGTCTGTGAACTCAACGTCGCAGAAAGCTTTCAGGGTTCCCTTGTTTAGTTTGTTCATTCGTGTAATTTTTACGTTCATATTCGTGGCATTTCCCTTAGTGATATTTTCCTGAACTTTTTGAACTCGTCGGCTAGTTTGAGAGAGTCGACGCGCACCCTCTGCGCAGCTGTTTTGTTTCCCGAAGCCGTGCGCATGAGGTCATGGGTTATCTCAGTCATGAGGTCTATCAGCAACTCGCATTGTTCCTGCGTCTCGCCTATGGTGTTGGGAACTTTAGGAGGCCGTCGACGGTAGGTGGGGACTTTCTTCTTTGCTCGGAGGATTGACATTATTGCTCCATGTGTTATTGGTGATTACATTATCTCGTTGTAGTGTTGTTGTCAAGGTGAAAGAATTGTTAGCATAAGATCAATTGATCGTCTCTTGGCGGTATCTTGTACTTACAGAGGTGCTCTGGTGGTATCGTCATGATAAAACCGTTGAAGTGTACGAGGACGACGCCTTTCTCTGCCATGATGTCACGGAAGCGTTGCCCTCCACCATTCGGCAGCAGTTCAAGACAAGCTTCGTCGAGAACTCCCCCTATGTCTCCGCGTTCGAAGCCTACGCCGTATGTAGCGGCATATCCCTTCTTTGCTTTTACCTCACAGAGAGAGAACCCTGCTATTATCTTCTCTTGTAGCTCTTTAAGCTTCGTTGGCAGTTCCATAGAGCTCCTTTAGTCTTTTTATGTCAGAGAGTAATGCTCCGTAGAGCGAACGTGGCCCTGCAGGGCCTTCGGCAACAGACCGCTCGAGCGCGTCATAGAACTTCTTCGGGTTAGAGACGTGTCTGCCTTGATCGAGTTGGAACGGCTCCGTTGGCAGGCTGCCCCTGTTGAAAGCGAACCAGGCGAAGACAGCGAGGTCTTCGGCAGAAAACTCGGGCGGTGTATGTTTTTCTTCCTGTTTTGTTTCTCGCGACGGGGGTAGTTTCAACGCCGCAGAGTGTAGATTATGTCGTAGCTTCGTTATTCTTTCGACGGGGTGTTTGAGTATCTGTGCCATTTCGTAGGCGGAGTGCTTCAGCGCAAGTTCCTTTATCCGTCGGTAAAGGTCATGTTCAAGGAGTTGCTCGTATTCGGTTTTTGCTTTTGGAACAGGTTTCTTGTCGTTTCCTGCTCTCTTTTCCCTAGCCTTCGCTAAGATCCTCTCTGCCAACTGTTTACCGTTTGCCATTATGCCTCCTCTTGTTCTTTGTTTTTTTTCTTCTTGACAGGGTACACTGCTGGGGGTATAATAAGCCCGTCGTCGGCGGCCATAAAACGGCCGGCCGAATAGCGACGGGCTTATTTAAACCACCTCCCTCAGCCAGCGGGCGTGTGTGATACACCCGCTGCGCAGAGAGTGGTGTAAGACCCGTGCAGTAACAGATACCCGTCAAAGCCAACCTCCAAGGATTTTTTTATCTTCTTTTTTGTCTTCATCAACTTCATTCTTCATGGACATTAACCGAGGTCTTTTATCTTTGACATGACGTCCTTTCTCTATAGAAAAGAGAACTTGAAAGTGGTTTTCTTTCCTATCTTCGTCCTTTGGTTGCCGAAGTTGTATGATCGTTTGGGGGTTCGCTTTTAGAGCGTTTGTTCCGCTTGCGTCGTTCATTTTGTTCGCGTGGTGTATGAATATGACCGCTTTCCCCATGCTCTTGATCTCCTTGAACCAGCCGCTCACCTTCGACCAAGACGCGGCGTCGTTGAGGGTATCGTCGCCTGTGTCTCCGCCCTTTGTGAGATCTGACAGGTGATCGAAGATAACGACGTCGCTCCATGCTATTGCTTTTGAGAGCATTTCTCTACTTTTTGAAGAGAATAGATCTATCGTGTCCTTGCCGTCTTCGAGTATTTTATCAATTGTTAATATTTTAAATCGATCATTATCAAACGTATACGAAGCGTTCCCATCAGGATTATATCGTTCTATAACGCTGTCGAAACGAAGATCTATCTCGTCTGAACTCATTTCCCCGTCGATATAGAGAATGTTGTGTTTCTTCGGTATGTTGTAGGTGAAGAATGAAATTCCGTTTGATATGCAAAACGCTAGGTCGAACGAAATTAGGGATTTACCACACCCCGCTTGCCCGAAGATCATAGTTATCGACTTCCGAGCTATGAGGTCTTCGACTATCCATGTAAAAGGTTCTTTCTTTCGTTCATAGTGTTCGCAGATACCTTCTGGCTCGTAGTATTTTTGTAGAAGGTCGGCGATCTCTTTCTTCGTATGGAACTTGAGCATATCGTTGAAGTCGAGGTTGTCTGCCTTCTCGAACGAAGCAAGCTCTTCTCTTGAAAACGTGGGAATGTGGACGGTATCGGAGATCTCTTGTTTCCAGGAAGCTATGAGCTTGTCACTCCCCGTGTCTGCACAGAGCTCTATCGAAGCTTTAAGGTACCGAGCTTTTAGCGCATGAGCGACGAGCAGAATGTTATTAGACGAGAAGGCACAAACCGTGCATACTCCTGTTGCTTCGTATACCGTTGCTGCTGTAGCGAAGCCTTCGCAGACGAAGATTTTTCTGTCAGGCTCTCCGAATACGAAGACGCCTCCCTTGCGATGGCCCCCAGTTAGTGACGACTTCTCTCCATTCTCGTTGATGTACTCGACGCCGATAGCCTTATTCCCTAGTGTTTTTATCGGTATGAAGAGTCTTTCATTGTGCTGTAAAATCCCATGGGGTTTTATTTTTTTTCGTTTTAGGTACGGGTGATCGGCTGTTGCTTCGGGAAGCCTACAAAGAAGCATTGCTATTTCCCTTTCTGCCCGCTCGGTTTTTACTCGGTTCTCTTCAATAATTTTTTGTATCTCTGCTTTGTTCCTTCGTATCTCTTCTTCAGAGATTTTAAGGCCCCCTTTCGGGTCATAGCAATATGTCCTTTCTGCGGCTCCGAGTCTAAACGTCGTAAAAAATACAACGCCACCGTGCTCTTTCTGTACGAACCTATACCATTCATCTCGCTTCTCTGGACTTTCTGGTCGGCACGAATATCTATGATAGTTTCCGTCTAGGATCGGCTCTTCGTATATCGGCAAGCCACAATTCTCCATGTATGCTTGTAGTCCTTGCATAATAGTACCTCGCAATAAAATAATCTTTGTTGTTGCTGGAAATAAAGAAGTTGCGCTAGAATAAGCCTATCATTTTATGTTTGTTTAGGCCGTGTGTTCTAGCGCGGCCTCTTTTTTTTCCATTTTATCCGCAATGAACGCTCATTGCTTTCACAACCCTACCAAAGCGATTCCTTTTTCTCCAAGACCTTTGTTTTCTTTTTGCACGCTGCCGTACGGGCATATAAAGCAGTTTCCATGCTGCCGTACGAAGGGGTTCTCGATATTTTGGTGTTTGTGGTTGCCGATAATCGTGACCGTGCTGTACAGTGCTGTCAAAATCAACCAACCCCCTGTACAGGCATGAGACATATCGAAGACGACCTAGCACTGAAATACCCTGGAATGGCACGAGACTCGAAGGTGACGCCAACGAAGGCCTGCAGGCTCATGTGCCTTGCCTGTGTCGGCGACGTGTTCAAAGACGTAGAGAACTGTACCAATACGAAGTGCTTCCTCTACCCTCACCGCCTCGGCATACGACCAGAGACTGCCAGAAAGCGAGGCTACAACGTCGACAGAAAAGAACCCTTGCAGGAAAAGAGCGAAGGTGATACTATCGTATCAAGTCAGAAGGCATAACTAATTATGTCTTAATGCTCTGGCTCAATAGAACTTAAAGGCAGGTCTTTCGGAACTGCTCTGTTCTTTCGAGACAGGCTTTGACTCCGCATGTCCTGGTCATGACATTAAACTGACCTCCAGTTTTGGCAGCACGTCCTTCCCCAAAGTACAGCTGCCTGAGAGGCGTTCTCCTGAAGGTATGCCTCTCGCTTCCATGAGGGGTCGTACAGTCTGCGTGACTATGCTTCTCTACGGCCTCTCTGTTTTTCTAAAGACGATTGTAAGAGACTACGAAGACGAGCGCCATGAGTGCGAGTATCGTGACAAGCGTTGCGATCATTTCTCTATCATAAGCCTCAGCTCTTCGATAGTCTTCATGAGCGATACAATGTCCTGCTCGACCTCGGCAACGATACGATCGAGGTAGAACCACTTGCCCATAGCAACGAGACTGAACGTGAACGAGATAAAGAATAAAATGCACACAATAACGATCATTCGCCCACCTCCTTGTCGAATTTCTCGGCTAACAACGACAACGGCACCCCGTAGAACTCCGAGATCTTAATAATATCTTCAATAGTCCAGTGTGTTGGAAATGCCCCGCTCTCGAAGCGTCGCAGCCTTGATATAGGCATTCCGATCTGTAATGCTGCCGTCGCTACCGACATATTTCGCCGGGTTCTCAAACTTATCAGATAGCTGCTGAATTTCATACTCCTCCTTGCCCCCTGGGAAAATAGCCTCATAACGGCTGACCTCGCTACACGTGATACGCTCTATCGCAATGGCCAGCTTCCTGCTCGGATATGCCGACCCGCGGATTATGTTGCTGACGTGCATTTCACCAATGCCGAGCATTCGCGCAACCTCGTACCCCCTAATGTCGTTTTTCTTCATCCACTCTCGTAATAGCATAGTAATACCTCCGACCGAAGGATATCATAGCACGATTTTAAACAAAATAAAAAATTAGGCTTTGTAGAAAAGAGCCGTTGTGGTATGATTGTGTCATGAGAAGGTACATAGTCACGACCAAAGAAGTCCTCACAACCTCTGTCGAAGTAGAGGCTGACAACAAGGACGAGGCAGCTCTCACCGCCACCATGCGAATGGTCGACGCCCTCACCGAAGAGGGTATCGAACTCTGCGACGCGGAACTTCGGTCTCTCCATATTGCCCTCTCTGAAAACCAGTAACAAAGGAAGATTCATGAACGAAGAAATACAACACACAGATGTCGTAACGTCGCCAGAGATCGGAGCTATCGTCGAAGCCCTCGCCAAAGCACAACTTGGCTATGACAAGATCACCCGCGACGCCGTAAACCCTTACTATAAAAGTAAGTACACAACCCTCGACGAGATCATACGAGCAACACGACCCGCTCTCGCAAACAATGGCCTCGTACTGCTCCAGTTTGTTACAGGCGATCATAACCTCGTCACCGTCATAAGCCGTCTCGCCCACACAAGCGGACAGTGGATAGAAAGCCGCATGGCATGCAAGCCGTCAAAGCCCGATATCCAGCAGCTTGGAGTTATAGCAACATACAGTAAACGGTACGCTATGGCAGCAATGCTCGGAGTATCAGCAGACGAAGACGACGACGGCAATGCAGCAGTCTTCGTTTCCGAAGAGCAACTCACACACGTCAAGAACCTTATCGACGGGCATGACGACATACGAGCTCGCCTCATAAAGGCCTTCAAAGCTCTCGACAAGATACCACTCGCACAGTATGACGATATCGTCGCCGTCATAAAGAAGAATATCGCCGATAAGGAGAAAAACAATGGATAACTTACAAGCGATAATTGAAGCCGAAATCGACAAGGAAACAGAAAGAGTAAAAGCCAGGGGCTTAGACACCGAAAATCTTAAAGAAACAATCCTGTGTGTTGCTATTACCAGAGTCTTTGGGAAAATAACGTGTGATTTCTTAACGATTAGACAGACGATAACAGTTCTCTCAACGTTTGTCGCTGCTGTGATAATGGAACAAGGCGAAGATGTGAGAGATAAAGAGAGTTTGCTCTATTCGTTTCTGTGTTCTCTCGAAGAATTACTTGAAAATAAGGGAATACAAGAGGCTTTAAAGTCAAATACCTCCACCTAAAGGAGGAGGCTTGTCCTTCCAGTTTTCGTCCGGTTAGCCGTAACGCTCTTTCGAGAACGGAGGTACCTAGGGCGTATTGACAAACGCCATTGTAGAAACAACAGATTCTACAAGCTGCAAATTAAAGTGTGCGAGCTTCCACTATACAATGATGTAAGGCAACAAAGGAATTAAAGCAACAAGAAAGGAGCGAGGTTTCCTCCCTGCCATAAATAACAGGGTTTCCACCTCGTCAATTTGATGAAGATAACAAACCTCGAACAAGGCTCAACAGAATGGCTCGCATGGAGACTCCACGGCCTCGGCTCCTCAGACGCTGCAGCTATCATAGGCATGAACCCCTACCGCACAGCACTCGACGTCTTCGACGATAAGACAGGTAGAGCATTCCCTGAAACCGAGAACGCCGCTATGACGGCAGGTAAAGAAGCCGAACCCGTCATACGGAGCGCATGGGAACTCTTCACAGGGAAAAC
>Ga0180433_10012084_pt1 | contig 10137 bp, 8 predicted proteins | sample SS_ome_8_FD_132980 | JGI IMG/M metagenome (GOLD analysis project Ga0180433, IMG submission 132980) | Hypersaline lake sediment archaeal communities from the Salton Sea, California, USA - SS_1_D_1 metaG | ecosystem: Environmental > Aquatic > Non-marine Saline and Alkaline > Hypersaline > Sediment...
ATGGCAAAACCATTTCAGAAAGTAATGTTGGGAGGAGACTATGACTGGAGTTATGAGTAATGTAGAGCTTTATTGTACACTGGTGGGTGCGGTAGGCGTCGTTTTCGCGCTGCTGATGGCCGCCGCTGTAAAAAGCGCCCCGGCCGGGGACGAGAAAATGAACCAAATCGCTGACGCGATCAAGGAAGGGGCCATAGCCTACCTGAACCGTCAGTTAAAGACGGTGTTTATTGCGGCTGCCGTGATTGTAATCATCATCGGGGCGACCCTTGGGATGACGACCGCCATCGGCTTCATTATCGGGGCCACGGCCTCTTACTGTGCAGGCTATATCGGCATGCGCGTATCGGTTATTGCCAACGTGCGCACGGCAGAGGCCTCCAAGAAAGGGCTGGCGGCCGGGCTTGCCCTGGCCTTTAAGGGCGGAACGGTCACGGGGATGATGGTGGCAGGCCTTGCCCTGACATCCGTGGCCGGCTATTACACCCTGACCCATGACATCAAGGCCTTGGTTGCTTTGGGATTTGGGGGAAGCCTGATTTCCATCTTTGCCCGGCTCGGCGGCGGTATCTTCACCAAGGGTGCGGACGTGGGCGCGGACCTCGTGGGCAAGGTCGAGGCTGGTATTCCTGAAGATGATCCCAGAAATCCCGCAACCATTGCCGACAATGTGGGGGACAACGTAGGCGACTGCGCCGGCATGGCCGCAGACCTCTTTGAGACCTATGCGGTGACGGCCGTGGCTGCCATGCTCCTGGCCCATCTGCTTTTCCCGGAGGCCAAGGTCGGGGCTGAGATCTACCATAATGCCGTGACCTTCCCGCTGGCGCTGGGCGCTGTCTCCATTTTAGCCTCTGTCGTTGCAAGCTTCTTTGTAAAGCTCGGTTCCAGTGGATACATCATGGGCGCCCTTTACAAGGGGATGTTTGGTTCAGCCATTATCGCTGGCGTCCTGTTTTACCCTTTAACCAAGAAGATGATGGCCGGATCGGAGATTGCCTTCATGAACCTTTATCTCTGCACGCTCATCGGTCTGGTGCTGACCGTGGGCATCGTCATCGTGACCGAATACTATACCGGCGTCCGAGGTCCGGTTAAGGCGATCGCCCAGGCCTCTACCACGGGCCATGGCACGAACATCATCGCCGGCCTTGCGACCAGCATGCAGTCCACAGCGATTCCCGTTCTTCTGATTTGTGCCGCCATCTATGCCTCTTACCATTTGGCAGACCTTTTTGGGATCGCCTTGGCAGCCATGAGCATGCTCTCCATGACCGGTATGGTCATCGCCATCGACGCCTACGGCCCCATCACGGACAACGCTGGCGGTATCGCTGAAATGGCGAATATGGATGAAAGCGTGCGCGCTGTTACCGATCCCCTGGATGCAGTGGGCAACACCACCAAGGCCGTGACCAAGGGGTATGCCATCGGTTCAGCCGGCCTGGCGGCCCTGGTGCTCTTTGCCGCTTATATCCAGGATCTCACCGAGGCCTCCCATGCCGCTGGCGGCGAGGCAGTGGAATTGATCTTTAGGCTGAGCGACGTGGACGTGATTGTAGGCCTTTTCATCGGCGGACTCCTTCCGTACCTGTTTGCCTCTATCGCCATGATGGCGGTGGGAAAAGCGGGCGGCCACGTGGTCGTTGAAGTTAGGCGACAATTCCGGGAAATCCCGGGGATCATGGAAGGTACGGGAAAACCGGACTATGCTCGCTGCGTGGATATTGTGACCCGTTTTGCCCTCAAAGAGATGATTGTGCCGGCCCTTATCCCGGTGGTCGTACCGGTTCTTGTCGGGTTCTTCCTTGGCAAGATCGCCCTGGGCGCCGTGCTGATCGGCAGTATCGTCACAGGCGTCTTTGTGGCGATCTCCATGACCACAGGAGGCGCGGCCTGGGATAATGCGAAGAAGTATATCGAAGACGGACACCTTGGCGGCAAGGGGAGCGAGGCCCACAAGGCCGCCGTCACGGGCGACACAGTCGGTGACCCGTACAAGGACACGGCAGGTCCTGCGGTCAACCCGATGATCAAGATCTTAAACGTCGTAGCCCTGCTGTTGGTGCCGTTCTTGATCTAAGCACAGCTTCACCTGTTATAGGTATGATAAAAAAGGGTCGGTGCGGGGTGACCACACCGGTCCTTTTTTTTATGTGCGCCCGGCAGGGCGCACTTACTCGATAGAATCTGCAAGCGTTTCAGGAAACGAGGGTTGTGTTCTTCCGTCTCATTCCTAAAATGCTCGGTGTCCCTCGGAAAAGGCTTTCGCCTACAAGGTGAGTTAATGACAGTTACCTCTGAGACACGACATCCGGTGGACAAAGAGACGGCTACTTCGGTTCAAAAAAACTCTGCATGATCTTGCTGAATTCTTCTCCGCGCCACGCAGAGGAAGGGCTTGTTGCGTCGGATATGAGAATGTCTTGTCTCAAGAAAGGCAAGAAATCAGAGACCCGCGGGATAATGACTCTTACCACCGGGAAATCCAGTACCGGGTGGGTGTGGTTGAGTATGATACAATCCGTATTGAGCAGTCGGCATATCTTCTTAATTTCCTCAATCTCGCCGAGCAAGTCCTTGATCTCAACACGGCTGTATGTCCTTATCTCGCCTTGTTCAAGAAATGAGATGTCTTTCATAGAAACACCACATCTCATCAACATGTAAAGATCAGTCATTCGGGACTTAGGGAGAACCGGCTTGTCCAGCTGTGGACGCGGCGCTCGCAGTGTCTCTCGGCCTTGCACGCCTTCCAGGAGGCATCTTCTTAAACCTTCGTCTGAATGGAAAGATGCGCCGGCTATGAGCATTCTGTGTTCCAGACGGTCAGGCCGCAAATTGTTGTTGACGAAGAGGACGCCTATGCCGGGCAATCGTCCTTCAAAGGAAAGATCCTTAATGATCACACTAACGTTGTTTCTTTGATAGAATTCAATCATGTCTCTGATAAGCGGACTGTCCACAGAATCCGCATCAATGGTGGGGACTGTTTTTTCAGGTTTTATGATTTGTATCTGGGCATGACGTTCAAATATCTCACATGAGGCCTGGATGATCGCCTCTTCGATCGTGTTGCCTGCTGCCATCCCGTTGGAACCATGAATATAGGCAACGAAATTGACGGGAACCTTCAACGTCTTTCCGCTGATGACTGAAAACCCGTCCACCCAATGTCCGGCCATCCTGCATCTCTTAATCTTCTCAATGTCTCTATCTGTCAGATGCCCTTCGTTTTTAAGCAGGTCCTCTATTCTCAGGGGGTTTTCCAAGTCATCCTGACGGGCATGGACGTATCCCTCCATCCATTCATAATTCAGAAACCTGTTGGTTTGCTGATTGTACAGGGCCGGAATGTTAAACCGCACCTGTTCCTCAAAGACCGGATAGAAAAGCCCGGCGCTGAGGCGTTCAGCCAGCTCCGCGTGTGCGCTCGCTTCAGCCAGCTCGGCCGTAATGCCTTTTCCCTCACACACGATCCTCATTGAATCGACCCATACTTGTCCCCAGTGGAGGTGATGAGAGACCCCAAAGGGGCGGTATTCGGCTTGGAGATCCAGTCTTTGCAATCCGTCCTTGATTCTCTTGATGGTGTTGGACGGCAGATCACACTTGCCATACTCATTTCTGACGCCATTCCGAAGTTTCATTGAACCTGTCGCTCCTCAGAAAGAAACGATATAGCACGCCCTTTTGGCGGGGAATATAGGAAGAAATGACCTTGTGGTCAAGGGGCCCCTAACGTGCCCTTGCAAAGCCTCTCGCAGGAGTCGACGAAAGACACCCCGCGTCGCCATGGGGCTGGCAGCAGCATGCGTTCAGAACGAATATGCCTTCAGAGGGACGAACCAGGACCAGGCACTTGACAGGGCATCATTATTATAATATAGAAAATTGATCTCTGGAGGCAGCATGCCAGCCGTACAAACAAGAAATTTCTATGAATGAAAGGGGGGCGTTTTTAGGTAGATAAGGATATCCTAGGAAACGACTTGTTGCCGTATCAGCAGGTCTTCAGGACTTTACTAAGAGGAGGTGTTCACATGGCGGACTATTACATCAATGTCTTCTTGGATGACGAGAAACTGAAGCAGATTGAAGATGCTGGATTGGCCGATCAGGTGCAGGAAATAGACGGCAAAAAGGCCGTGCAGGTTCCCGTCAACAGGAAGGAACAGAAGAAACTTGCGAAGGGCTTCCCGGATATGCCCTTTGACGCTTCAAACGCCTGCGTCCTTCCCGAAGGGGCAGAAAAGACCCTGATGGGTTTCATAACGGACAATAAGTCCCTGGACGTCATGAAGTTTGCAATTCTGAAGCTGTACAACCCTCTTGCTGGAAGGGGTATATCTGGAAGGGGCACGGGGGCGCGCTAGTGATAGACAATGAAGGGCTTTAACGCTTTGGAGACAGGACGCTTCATTCGGGTTTGGCAGAAGCTGCTGGATACATTGCTGATAGCGAGATAACCTTTTTTATAAACGTTATAAACGACATGCCATTCAGAGAGGGAATGGGGCCTTGTACCCATTCCCTCTCTTATTCCAAAAAAAACTAACACGAAGGCGCGAAAATAGGAAGACACGAAATTCTGGCCATGTTTCTTCTTCGTGCCGTCGGTCTTTCGTGTTTTTGTGATGAGCTTTTAAATTTTTTGCCAAAAAACACAGAAACGTCATTGTTCACGGACTAACCGCCTAACGGTTCGAAGAGGAACTTGATGAAGAAACCGAAGACAACGAGAGAATACATTGAAGAACAGGTGCAGACCCTGGCCAGCAGCCCTGAGTGCGGCGCCACCCATTACAACCTTGCCGTGGGCCTTATCGCTGAAGGCAAGTGGAATGAGGCGGTAGAAGAACTGATGGCTGCCGTGAATGAATGTCCCACCCTGGGAGAAGCCTATGTGGCCTTGGGCGGCATCTCTTTGCACAAGGGAGACCTGAATGCCTGCATCAACTTCAATCAGCGGGCTATTGCGGTCAGGCCGAAATTTGCCCAGCCTTACGGGAATTTGGGTTTTGCCTATGTGCAAAAGGGTGATCCGGAGACGGCCATTGATTTCCTGGAAAAAGCCGTTTCCTTGAACCCCGAGTTCATCCAGGCCCACAGCACCCTCGCCAGCGCCTATTTCATGCAGGGCCGACTGGATGAATCGATTGCTGCCGCTAACAAGGCTTTAAAGCTTGACCCCGCCTTTGCGGTCGCCCACAACAACCTGGCCCTGGCCTATTTCGAAAAGGAGGCTTATGAGAAGGCTGTTGAGCATTGCGACAAAGCCCTGGCCAACGGATTTGACGTTGAGCCGAAGTTCTTGAAAGACCTGGAGCCATATCGTTAGGCCGTGTCCGTTGATCGTTGTCGGTTGTCCGTTGCATTGTTTGGCCAACCTAATTCACAGATTCATCTGAGTCCTCTTTGAGTAAGGCCCGCCCACCCCAAGTCAGTTGCCTGTTGCCATCCCCAAAGGGCTACGTCCTCGCTGACGACCCCATGTGCCACTTTCCCATGCGCCTGACGCGGACCCAGGCCGGCCAACCCTCTGATCCTTTCCTAACTTATGGCGAGTACTTTTCGGCCATCCGGGAGGTTATTTCAAGGGATGCGTACGGGCCCTTGGTCGATGCCACAGCCAGGCAACTGGCAGAAGACGTCTCCCTGACCGACATGGACGAGATTCGCATCTATGCGGAAAAGCATGGCAGTGACTACCACCCGGCCAGGATTGAGGTGGCGGTCCATGACGTCTGGGCCTCCTTTGCGATGAACGTGGCGGTCGCGGCGAGAGGAAAGGACCGATTGTGTCGTGAGTTTGACATCTTGCAGCTTCTGAACAGCAAGTACAGTCACCGCTTCCTGCCGCAGACCTACTTCCGGGGGGAGGCGCTTTATGGGTCAGGGCCTGGCGAGAATAACATGCTCATGTTTTTGGCAGATTGGTTTAAAGGGTATCATGAATTTCACCTTTCCATAGACGAAAACCACGGTTTACAAAAACTCGTCGTTTGGGATGCCGTCAAAGGTCATCAGTGCCTTTCTCCGTCACAAGCACGGCAGGCGCACCGTCAGGCCGCCAAGACGATGACGCTCTATTACGACATCGAGACCTTCGAACAGATCTTCCCCTGGCATCATGGGGCAGGGGACTTTGTCGTGAAGACGCAGGACAAATCCCTGGATCTCAGACTGGTGACGGCCAGACAATATGCGCCCATGCTGGGACGCTTCCAAGGGGTTTCTGTCCATGAGGCCTTGCTCTTTTTTCTGCTGAACCTGTCCGTGAGGATGCGGCTGGATCGGCTGGATGGCGTGGGGGCCGTTGCATGGGCGGATGACGACTGCGTGGAAGCGACTGTGGGCGGTTTCATGGAGGGCCTGTGGACAAAGGAGCAACAAGGGATCATCAATGGAGACTTTGCTGACGGGTTCCTTCGGTTTTGCCGTTCCTTGGATAAAAACGACCTTTTCGATGGGTGTCATGCCCTGATCGATGCCTGTGACCCGTCTGCCCCGGACATGCCGGTGATCAGAGGCCGCCTTGAGAGCCATGTCCGGAAACTTCATACCGTCCTTCACGAGTTTCGACTTGGTGAATTTTCACCTCGAAAGCACGGGAAATAACCGTGTAATCCGAGGTTTTTTTGTTGACAAAGTATGCAAATAAGTCTATAGGTCTTCATTGCACAAGCATGTTTTCGTCTTTGTTCGCAAGATCAGTTTCACGTTAGCCACACACAACATACGTTTCCTCTGCGCTTTTGTTCGTATTGCTGCAAAGGGATCATCAGAGACTGAGAGGAGGTGAGGGGAGATATTGTTTTTTATATGGAAAGTGGGAAGAGAGGGATTTTCTTAATAAAGAAATGGAGGTGGAATAATGGTTGAATTCAAACACAAGACTCCTCTTATCGATGAGCTGGAAACTGGCCCGTGGACGAGCTTTGTCTCAGACATCAAGCGCGAACATGAGTCCAGGATGAAGAACGAAAAAGGGATCGATTACCAGTTTTCGCAGAATTGTTGTGATGACCTCTTGGGTGTGCTGGAATTATCCTATAACCATGGCAGGACCCACTGGAAGCACGGCGGCATTGTGGGTGTGTTCGGATACGGCGGCGGCGTCATCGGCCGGTATTGCGACCAGCCTGAAATGTTCCCGGGCGTGGCGCACTTTCACACCATGCGCGTCAATCAACCCATGGGGCATTTTTACACCACGGAGTACTTGGAGCAACTCATGGACCTGTGGGAAAGACGCGGCAGCGGCATCACCAACATGCACGGCTCCACAGGCGACATCGTCTTTCTCGGGACGAGCACGCCCCAGTTGGAAGAGGTCTTTTATGAATTGACCCACAACATCAACCAGGACCTGGGCGGTTCAGGATCGAACCTGCGAACCCCGTCTGATTGCATGGGCCAGTCCATGTGCGAGTGGGCCTGTTACGACACCCAGGAGATTTGTTACCAGTTGACCATGGAGTATCAGGACGAGTTGCACCGGCCGGCCTTTCCTTATAAATTCAAGTTTAAGTTCGACGGCTGTCCCAACTGCTGCGTGGCTTCGATTGCCCGGTCTGACTTGTCCTTTATCGGCACCTGGCGGGATGACATCCGTATCGACCAGGAGGCGGTCAAGGCGTATGTAGGCGGCGAATTGACGCCTGGTGGTGGCGACCATGCCGGCCGTGACTGGGGCCCCTTTGACATCCAGAAAGAGGTGATCGATCTTTGCCCCACTCAGTGCATGCGATGGGACGGCAGCAAGCTTGAGATCAACACCCCTGAATGCACCAGGTGCATGCACTGCCTCAGCGTCATGCCCAGGGCCCTTCGACCGGGTCTTGACAAGGGTTGTTCTATCCTGGCAGGCGCCAAGGCTCCCATCCTGGATGGCGCCCAGATGTCGACGCTCATTGTGCCGTTTATCAAGGTGGAACCGCCCTATGATGAGATCAAGGAAACCGTCATCGAGCCCATCTGGGATTGGTGGATGGAAGAGGGCAAGAACCGCGAGCGTCTTGGTGAGCTGATCAAGCGGCAGGGCATGCAGAAGCTGCTTGAGGTGACTGGTTTCAAGCCGATTCCGCAGATGATTCAAGAGCCTCGATCCAATCCGTATGTTTTCTGGAAAGAAGAAGAGGTGCCTGGCGGATTTAAGCGCGACATTAACGAATTCAGGAAATATCATCAAAGATAGGGGGTGACAACGATGGCATTTATATCTTCAGGATACAATCCCGCAAAACCGATGGAAAACAGGATTACCGATATCGGACCGAGATACTATGAGGAGTTCTATCCACCCATCATCAAGAAAAACAAGGGCAAATGGCTCTATCACGAAATCATCGAGCCGGGCATCGTTGTCCATGTGGCTGAAAGCGGAGACGAACTCTATGCGATCCGTTGCGGCGGCTGCCGCCTCATGAGTGTGTCCCACATCCGTGAGATCATGGAGATTGCCGACAAATACTGCGACGGCTATGTCCGGTGGACGACCCGCAACAACGTGGAGTTCATGGTGGACAGCAAGGACAAGGCCATGGCCTTGAAGAAAGACGTGATGGCCCGGAAACAACCTGGCGGGTGCTACAAGTTTCCCGTCGGGGGCACCGGCGCCGGCATCACCAATATCGTACACACGCAGGGCTGGATTCATTGCCACACCCCGGCCACGGATGCCTCGGGCACGGTCAAAGCGACCATGGATGTGCTGTTTGACGAATTTACCAATATGAAACTTCCTGCCAAGCTCAGGGTGTCCATGGCCTGCTGCCTGAACATGTGCGGCGCGGTCCACTGCTCGGACATTGCCATCCTGGGTTACCACCGCAAGCCGCCCATGATCGACACTGAATACATTGACAAGATGTGCGAGATTCCGCTGGCGATTGCGGCCTGTCCCACAGCGGCCATCAAGCCGGCCAAGGTGGAAATCGGGGGCAAAAAGCTAAACTCAGTGTCTGTCAATGAGGAACGGTGCATGTTCTGCGGCAACTGCTACACCATGTGCCCGTCCATGCCTCTGGCCGATACGGAAGGGGACGGCATCGTCATCATGGCAGGCGGCAAGATCTCAAACAGGAGAGACGCGCCGAAGTTCTCCAAAGTGGTGGTTGCGTTTATTCCCAATGAAATGCCCCGTTGGCCGACGATGACAAAGACGATTAGAAAGATGGTTGACGCCTATTCGGCGGATGCCAATAAGTACGAGCGGCTGGGCCAGTGGGCCGAAAGGATCGGCTGGGAGAAGTTCTTTGAGAAGACCGGTCTGGAATTCACCCATCATCTGATCGATGATTTCCGTGATCCGGCCTATTTTACGTGGCGTCAGACGACCAATTTCAAGTTCACCTAAACCGAAAATCGTTAGCACTTCAACGGTACCCTTGCCCTCTCCTTTTAGACGAGAGGGCAAGGGGAGCAACGAGTTCTTATTTAGCCTATTCGACGAAAAGAGGCGAAACATGGACGAAGAAGCAGCAAAAAAGAAGATTATTGAGACGCTTGAGAAAAAGACGGGGAAGTCCAAGTTCTATCTGAAGGACTTCTACAAGATCTTTCCCGATGAGAAGAGCCGGACCGTGAAGAACCTGGTCAACAAGATGGTTGGCGAGGGGTCCCTCGAGTACTGGTCCAGCGGGAGCACCACCCTGATCGGTCTTAAAGGGGCCGGCAAGCAGCAGCACGGAGAAGGCGAGGATTAGAAGCTGGCCCGCCTCGTTTTCAGGGCCTTGCAGACCATTGATTGACATCGGGTCGTTTTCCAGTAACAAGAAACCAATCCTATGGCTTTTCCCCGGATTTTGATTGCTGCCCTGCGCGGGGGCTCGGGGAAGACGATGATCTCTCTGGGGTTGATCGCATCCTGGCGCAAGCGCGGGATGGCCATTACCCCTTTTAAGAAGGGGCCGGACTTTATTGATGCGGGGTGGCTGGCCCGAGCGGCCGGCCGCCCCTGTCATAATCTGGACACCTTCTTGATGCCTGCCGAAAAGATTCTCCTCTCCTTTACGCGTCGCGCCCTCCCCAGCGATCTTTCCGTGATTGAAGGAAACCGAGGTCTCTACGACGGGATTGACCTTGAAGGAAGCACGAGCACTGCCGAACTTGCCAAGCTTCTCAAGGCCCCCG
>Ga0180433_10012085_pt1 | contig 10136 bp, 11 predicted proteins | sample SS_ome_8_FD_132980 | JGI IMG/M metagenome (GOLD analysis project Ga0180433, IMG submission 132980) | Hypersaline lake sediment archaeal communities from the Salton Sea, California, USA - SS_1_D_1 metaG | ecosystem: Environmental > Aquatic > Non-marine Saline and Alkaline > Hypersaline >...
CCAGCAATTCTCCCTCTGCAAATGATAAAGTACGCTGAAAGATGCACTTTTACCCTGCTGTTCAAGTCATCCCTGTTTTCAATCCCTTGATATTTACATGTTTTCCGAAATAACGCCGCGACTGTAATATCTTCATGAAAATGTGAGGAATTATTTGCAGACATTTCCTGTGGGGCCTTCTCTATGTATCTCGCGGAATTCCTATAGTTGAATTTATTTTGACAGATAAAGGCGATTTTTCTATTCTGAATTATTAAGAAGCGATAAATCAATGGCGATAATATCGGCCAGTTATGTATCAAGTAACAAAATAAAGGAAACCTCAAAAAATGTCAGCTTCTAAAATACACGGAGACTCAATTGAACAATTCTACAGCCGTCGGGAATTTCTGAAAAGATCTGCCCTGGCCTCTGCCGGTTTTCTTGCAGGATGCGCAATTAACCCGGTAACCGGAGAAAAACAGATGATGCTGGTTTCAGAACAGTGGGAAATACAGGTTGACCGGCAGAACTCGCCTCATCAGTTTTCCACGGATTACGGAATACTCCAGGATAAAACATTGAACAGATATATTCAGCAGGTGGGACTATCCATGATCCCTCACACACACCGGCCCCAGATGCCCTACTCTTTTCAAGGTGTCAATGCAACCTATATCAATGCCTATGCCTTCCCGGGCGGAAGTATTGCCGCTACTCGAGGAATTCTGCTTTCACTTGAAAGTGAAGCCGCGTTGTCAGCCCTGCTTGGTCATGAACTGGGTCATGTGAATGCCCGGCATACGGCACAGCAGATGTCAAAAGGGGTTTTGACTCAGGCCATAGTGGGAGGGATCAGTGCTTTTGCAGGGACCAAAGGAGAAGTTTACGGGCAGCTGGCCTCCCAGCTCGGCATGCTGAGTGCCGGGGCGCTTCTGGCATCCTACAGCCGTGACAACGAACGCGAGGCCGATTATCTGGGTATGACATATATGATCAAAAGCGGGTATGGCACAGAAGGTATCGTACAACTGATGACCTTACTAAACGATCTTCATAAGGGGAGCTCCAATGCGGTTTCCCTTCTTTTCGCCACCCACCCCATGAGCCAGGAGCGTTACGACACCGCAGTCTCACGAGGTAATTCCGAATTTAGCTATGCCACAGGCAGACCGCTGAACAGAGAACGCTACATGGACAATACCGCCGCTCTCAGAAAATTGAAAATCCCCATACAGTATTTTCAGGAGGCCGAGGCATTAATGGCCAAGGAATCATATGACAAGGCCGAAACTTCTTTTGAGCGGGGACTTAAAATTGCTCCATCGGATTATGCCGGCCTGGTCATGATGGCCAAATGTCAATACGCACAGAAAAAATATGACCGTGCACGGGATTTTTCTGAAGAGGCCAAGCGTGTGTACCCTGAGGAGGCGCAGGCAAACCATCTTAGCGGGCTTTCCAAAATCAATCTAAAGCAGTTTGAGCAGGCGGTTGAAGATTTCACCAGCTATGAAAACAAGCTGCCCGGGAATCCTAACACGGTTTTTTACAGAGGATATGCCTTTGAAGGCATGGACAACAGGCAGAAATCGGCCGAAGACTACTCTCGTTATCTCCAGCAGGTCACAGAAGGTGATCGGGCACAATATGCCTACCAACGCCTGGTGCAATGGGGAGTCATAAAGCAGTCCGGGCAATAGTTACCAGTGAATAGCTAACCCTATACCGGAAAAGGTGCAGGAGCAAAGGGGCAATCTCCACTGAAAAAGCCCGGCAAGGCCCTTTGTCTTAACTCGGCTCAAAAGAGTTATTTGATTACTTGACAGCCCAATCCCAATCGTGATACACGATTTTCACGTCATAGGAATTGGTGAAAATGGGATCTGAGGAGATTATTTTGTGGCCACAATTCTGCATTCGCTGTCAACCTGCTCCCCAATCTTTGAAAAGCGATTTCCTATCACCTTATTTTTCTATTATGCACGAACAGGCATTTATCGATAAGATCATCGAACAGGCGAGCGCTCAAGGAGAGATAGAATCAGTTTTTCTCGAAATCGGGGAACTTGCACATGTCCCTGGTGAAGAGCTTGTCGCTTCCTTCCGGACACGTGTCTCCTGGAAAATTGATTGGAAAGAGATCCCCGCGCAGGTGATGTGTGACTGTGGATTTTCCGGTCATCCAACCATTCTTGAACGCGGCCATGATTATTTCATGATTGAATGCCCGGAATGCAGGGGTGTGCCTGTCATAGTCGCCGGCACTGACATCAAACTCGTAAGCGTTCGGGTGAAATAGATGTGCCTCATGGTCCCTGGAAAAATCATCTCTCTTTCTTCCGACAGGGCTGTTGTTGATTATGGAACAGAGAAACGGGAAGGCATTATTGTTGAAGGAGTTTATTCTGTTGGTGAATACGTCCTAATTCAGGGCGGCATTGTTATTCAGAGAATACCAGAAGAAGAAGCAGAAGAATCCCTCAAGCTGTATCAGCAAGTGTGTTCATAACGTCTCTGACTTTTTTTGTATATTTTTTCAGATTCTCTTTCTGCTCTTTTGTAAGTATGTGTCCTGCATAGCCCCAGTGAATTGCCACTTTGTCTCCTTTTTTGATTTCTGGCAGCATAAGTTCTGAATAGACTATTGTCTTCCTCTCGTCTTCTTTAAGAAAATATTCTTTTTCTTTCTTTAATACATTAGTCTTTACAATTATCTGAGTTTTCAGAACATCCAGTACTTCTCCCCATGCTATCCTGCAGTTGTCCATGTTCCGGATGTTTGTTTCCACTGAACCGGTTGTCGCTCCGACACCGACAAAAAGCACATTGAAATCGTGATGCGGTACAAAGCCTTCCGGCAGTCTCTCAATCAGCTTTTTGGCAAATGAAGGCGGAAGACCTCTTGTTGTCAGTTTTGTGATTATCTTTTCACTATCTTGTTTATTGAATCTGTCAAGGAGTTCATTTCCTATCCAGTAGGCTTCAACTACTTCATAATCAAATGGATCTTTATTGTTCTTCTCTGCTATTGACTCAAAGTAAGGGTAGAGACCTTCAAATTTTCTGAATACTTCTTCCACCTCTTCCCTGTTGTCCTTTTCTTCCAGATACCTCAGGAAAATCCCCTTTCCTTCCCTTGGTCCGCAGAAGTGAAGGGAATTTGTGATAAATGAGAACCTGATCCCTAATTCAAGCCCATCCATAACCTTTTGCCTTTACTGCTGTTGACGGTGGGCGCTCTGAAAGCCAGACGATTAAAATCATCCCCATTACGATCAGCAGCATACCTGCTGCTTCATTTATTGTCAGAGTTGCTTCCAGGAAAGACCAGGAAAGAAGGGTTGTTATCGGTGCTCCCAGCGTTAGGATTGCTGCTGCAGTTGTGACCTTGATGAGTTTTAAGCCGTTATAATATGTCAGGACATACAAGAGCAGAAATACATCACTAATCAATATCCATTTCCATTGTGATGTACTCATGGAAAAGAGGATACTGGTTTTACCTGCTGCAAAAAGGAATGCGAAGATAAACACGGATCCGAAGAACATCCTGCCAAAGGCCACTGTTGTTCCTGAGAGATCCCTCAGTACATGTTTTGCCAGGGTGTTCTCTATTGCCCAGAACATTGTTGCCGCAAGGATGAGGAGATTTCCTGGGGAGAGTTTCAGTTCCGGCTGTATCATCACGTATGTCCCCCCGATCAGAAGGATTGCTCCTGCGAGCATGCCTTTTGTCATCTTCTCTTTCAGAAAGATCATTGCGAATACTGCGATGTAGACAAACATCGTCTTATGAATAAATGAGCCTGCTGTTCCAGTCGTCATCTGGAGGCCTTTAAAAAAGAGAAGGAATGGTATCGAACCGCCCGTGAATCCTATTGCAGTCAATTTTAACCACTGATTTTTTGTGAGATTTTTCAGTTCCTTCCAGTTTCCAATTCCAAGGAGAATTGCAAAAAGCAAGACTGCGGCAAGGATATTCTTTGAAAAGGTGAATACCGATGAGTCAAATCCTTTTACGCCAAAACTATTGATGAATATTGAAAATCCTGAGATGAGTGCAGTGCAGAACACAAGCACTATGCCTTTATTCATAGATATTTTATTATCTCCTTCACGATCTTCTTTTTATCTCCACTCTCTGGAATTCCTATTATTTTTATCTTTTTTGCCATTCCCAGCTGTTTCATGAGCTCAAGGAAATAGGCAAGATCGAAATCATGCATCGATACGAGTTTATTTATCTTCAGTTGAGCGGCATCAGTGATGACTGTTGTCTCTTTTACGTTTTTTATCACGTCAAGGATGATGATCTCTTCTTCCTCTGCATCAAGCAGCAGGTCTGGTGTCGTGCAGATGGTTATCCTTGCCTTTTCTTTCAGTTCTTCTGCCATCTCTTTTGCAAAGGAATCGCTTTCCAGATACTCATTTCCAAAGACGTACAGGTGCTTTAGAGCCATTTTACTTCCAGGAAATGTGCAGCGCAGGAGAAGCAGGGATCGTAATTTCTGATAAGCTTTTCAATATCCAATACAATCTCTTGTTTTTTCTTTTTCAGCAGGCTTGGCATTCTTTTTCTGATGTCTTCCTGCATCGCAAAGAGGTTCTGTGCCGTTGGAGTGATAATATTTGCATCTGTAATTATCCCTTTTTCATCCAGAGTATACTCGTGCCAGAGTGTTCCTCTCGGCACTTCTATCGCACCGACACCTCTTCCTGCCCTTGGCGTAATCTCAGGCATCTCTTCCTGTTTTATTTCTTTTTTGCATATCTCCATCGCATGATCAATGCAATGGATGAGTTCTATTGCCTGCGCGAGATTATTATGATAGGGATTTTTTGATGGAGGCTTCAAGCCCGTCTCTTTCAATGCCTTTTGTGCATCCCTTGAGAGCTGACGATGATTGTTGTTGAGTCGTGCCAGCGCACTCACAAAATATCTGCGATCTTCTTTTACTACAAAATTTGATGTTGAATAGGCTTGATGATATTCTTCAATGAACTTTCTGTATTCATGTTTTTCAAATGAGCTTTTTCCTGATGCGAATTTTCCCTTAAGTACCGCATATTCGTTCGGATCAACAAGAGAGAACCACTCTGCATCTGATTCAAATTCCGGCTGTTTTAAACCTGCAAAGAGCTTTACTGTCGCAATCGCGTCTTTTTTTACTTTCAGAAGCTCTTTTCCTGTCTCTTCCATCTCTTCCTGTTTCGGGAGTTTCAGCCATCCGCCCACCCCGGCGGAAACAGGATGAAGATCCCGTCCGCCCAAGAGCTTTACTATTCCATTTCCCATTTTCATCAATCGCAATGCCGCCTGCAGCTGCGGCTTGTATTCCGGTGCCATGGAAAGGGCGGATTCATATCCTAAATAGTCTGGAAGCGCAAGAAAATAGAGATGGGTTGCATGGCTTCTGATGCGTTCCGCAAGAGTCAGGAGGACCCTTAACCGGCAGGATTGTTCGGAAATTGTTAAACCAAGGGCGTCTTCTACTGCAGTCAACGCGGCAACAACGTGGGCACAGCTGCAGATGCCGCAAATCCTGCTTGTCATCTCATGGGCGGCATAATACTTCCTTCCTTTCACAATGCCTTCAAAATACCTTGCCCCTTCAGTCGCCGAGAGCTCACAGGTCGTGATCTTTCCCTTGTCTATCTTGAGATTCAGCTTTGCATGGCCTTCAATTTTTGTGATATGATTTAACGTGATAGTCTTACTCATAGAATTTCTTCTCTCCGTCAAATCTTGTCTGCAAAACCTTTGATTTTGGTCCTTGCATGACCCTCTCAAGCATAGGCAGCTTCAGCCCCACAAATGTCCGCATACGATCCTGAATGAACTTGTCGTCAAAACCCCTGTCTCTCAGCATCTTGATCATGAGGTCAAGATTCATATCTTTTGTCGGTCCTCTGCAACCCCAGCATTCAAAGCCACCGTTGATACATACTGCATTGCAGCCCCCTGTTGTTATCGGCCCGAGGCAAGGTTTTCCTTCGTCCAGCAGGCATGCATTTCCATTTCTCCTGCATTCGATACAGACTGGATTCTGATGAGGTCTTGGAAGCACTCCCCTGACTGATCCCTTGATAAATCTGAGGATTTCTTTTTTATCCGGCGGGCAGCCTGGGATGTAATAATCTACCTTTACATGTTCATCATGGGGGCTTGGTTCTATGTCCTGCAACTCCTCTTGTTTTTTATACAGAAGGTGTTCATAGTTCTCTTTCAGTGTGAAGTGACGATATGCAGGCACACAACCTGTGCATGCACAGGCACCAAGGGAAACAAGCATCTTGCTGTTCCTTCTTAATTTCCGGAGGATCTCAAGATCCCCTTTATTTGCAACAAGGCCTTCCAGGATGATGCAGTCGAACTCTTCGTCGATATTCAATTCTTTGATGAAGGGGAATGCCTTAAGATCAATCAGGCTTAAGAGATCCAGAATCTCTTCTTCATTGAAGATGATGGAGAGCTGGCAGCCGGAACAGCCGGTAATGCCGTATACTCCCACTTTGAGTTTTTTGTTTTTATCCGTCTTCAAGATCTTTTATCTCATCATATCGAAACACCGGCCCATCCACGCAGGTGAATTTTCCTTTGATCATGCAGTGACAGCAGGCACCAAGGGCACAGTACATCAGACGTTCTGTCGAGAGGAATATCTGATCATCGTTGAACCCCTTGTCTTTCAGGGACTTTATCACGAACTTCATCATGATGGGAGGACCGCAGACAAAGGCTGCCTGATTGTTGTTTGATATATCCATTGATTTGAGCGCATCGGTCACAAATCCTTCTCTTGCACCGTAGCAGAACTTACCATGGGTGTTTTTATCGACAGTCACCTGAAGATGATATTTATTCTTCCATTCCACTAACTCCCGTTGAAATAATATATCATCCGGGGAACGGTATCCCAGCAGGATAGACAGTTTTTTATAATCTCCCCTGTGGTTTTCTGCGTAATCAATAATTCCTTTGAGGGGAGCCACGCCGCAGCCACCACCTATGATCAGAAGGCTGTTTCCCTTCAGGTATCTCATGGGATATCCTTTACCATAGGGCCCGCGTATGAGGATCGTATCTCCCTGCTTAAGTTTTGAAAGCGCCGTGGTCACATTGCCTACTTCTCTTATGTTCAGCTGGATGAACTCTCTTGAATCAGAACAGATGCTTATCGGGCATTCTCCAACACCAGGGAGGCCCACCTGGACAAATTGACCAGGATCATGATTTATCTTCATATCTGCCTTGACGGTAAAACTGTCAGATGTCTCTCTATGGAACTCCAGAATCTTATACGGCTTTGGCACGTATGGATTTTCAACCGTTGTTTTCTGTTTTGCCATTCTTCATCTCATTCAGTATCCGTACAAAATCAATCCTTGTCGGGCAGCCTTCAATGCACCTGCCGCAGCCTACGCACATCTGTACACCATATTTTTCCTTGAAATATTGCAGCTGGTGGTAGATTCTATGTTTGAACCTGTCTTCTCTTTCTTTTCTGAAGATGTGGTCTCCTGCTACTCTTGTGAATTCCTGGAGCTGACAGGAGCTCCACTCTCTTTTTCGTTCTCCTTTGACTGGGTCCGCTGTCTTCACTTCATCATGGATCTCAAAACAATAACAGGTTGGGCAGAGTGTTGTGCAAGCGCCGCAGGAAAGACAGATGTCCGCACCCTTTTTCCAGTCCTGGTGATCATAGAATCTGGATATATCTTTATTCTCCAGCCTGTGAACTCCGGGAATCGTTTTCTCATTCTGGGTTATGAGGCGCTGTGAATCCGTGAAAAATTCCTGGTATTTTTCTGTGAGTGATTTTCCTTTTTCTGAGCCTACTTCTACCAGGAAATGATCTTGTTTATCAAAAAACATGAGATCGAAGAAATCCACAAGGTCCAATGATCCACAGAAACAATAGGGTGAAGGGGCTGTATTGCAGTGATATCCCAGCAGGTAGGAGTTTTCCCGCGCTGCTTTGTAATAAGGGTCTCCCATATCTCTGATAAATACTATGTCTTGATTTTTTATCGCATTCAGGTCACAGCGCCTTATGCCGAAGAACACGCGTTTTTTGGCCTCGTATGCCGGCACTGTTATCTTGGTGCCTCTGAACTGAAAGAGTGTCTCTTCTTTCTTGAAGAAGAACTCTTTTACCGGAAAGTAGGAGTTCTTCGTAAGTTGGATCTCTTCTGCATGGTGTATTTTTGAGAATCTTACCAGGTCAGACTTAACTGGCGCAATGAGCTCAAAGCCCTTTTTCACCACATTCAGAAAATGGTTCAGCCTCTTTTTTTCTAAACGTAAAACCTGCATAGACGGATTTAAGGACGGTCGTTATTTAAAAATTATGATAACGAGCCAAAGAGAAACTTGACTGTGTCTGCAAGGCATAGGAAACATATATAAATTCTTTAATCAATATTTGAAGTCATGGCAAAGGGGAAAGAGGTCAAATTCTATCTTGGAATATTTATTATTGTAATTGCTGTAATAGAACTCGTCAAACTTGGCATACTTTCTAGGTATGCAGTTCAACTTACACAAATTTTTGCATTGTTGTCGGAATATATCTGCTAAGGGCCTCCTGTGGGAAAATCAAGAGCCTTCCACTTAACTCTGGAATCTGGAGAGGGGATGATAGGCAACTCATTCGAAGCACGCCGGATATTTGAGCACTTCGGGCTTTGGAGAAAGGATACTAGATATGGATGCAAAAAAAAACGAAAACCTGCGTATGGGCCGGTAATCTGAGAGGATTTTGATTAGCTGTCTGCTTGCTGACACGCACAGGTAAACGACTGGTCTAGATACGAAGAACCAAACTTAATCCTTCGCAGGGAAAAGGCGCCGCAACAGCCAAGCGGAGTAATCTGCACTGAAAAAGGCCGCGAGGCCCTTTTCCCGTAACTCGGCTCAACGGAGTTATTTGATTTCTTGACAGTCTAAGCCCAATCGTGATACACGATTTTAAGGTGGCAGGAATCGTTGAAAATGGAATCCTAGAAAATTGTGCGCCCACAATGCAGCGTTAACTGTCAACCTGCTGCCTAATCTCTAAAAAAACAAATTCTTATCTGTTTATTACCGCTGCGATACAGTGCAGTTTTCCTTTAAAAAATGGAGGAAAGGATGCAACACAGAGAACTCAAAACCGAAGAACTTTATCACCGCTGTGATCCCGCACAGTTCTCCTTTAAAAACACTTCAGATCTCGAAAAACTTGAGACCTTCATCGGTCAGCCCCGGGCGGTGGAATCCCTGCGCTTCGGCATAGATATCGAGCGACCGGGTTACAATGTCTTTGCCATTGGGCCTGCGGGCACAGGGAAGCATTCTCTTGTACGCATGCTGCTTAAGGAAAGGGCCTCATCGCAGAAAGTCCCAAACGACTGCTGCTACGTCAATAACTTTGAGGAAGCCCACAAACCACGCATCATCTTTCTGCCTGCAGGCAAAGGGAAAGAACTGTCGCAGGACATGGAAAAACTGGTAGAGGAGGCGCGCAACGCCCTGAAAGCGGCCCTTGAGAATGAAGAGTACCAGAACAGCGTTCAGGCTATAGCCCAGGAGTTCGAGGATCGTCAGCGAGAGGCCGTAGACGACCTGAGGGAAAAAAGTCATGAGCGGAACCTTACCCTGCTTAAATCGCCTTCGGGTCTCGTATTTGCTCCAGTCCGTGACGGAGAGGTCGTGCCTCCTGAAGAGTTTAAACAACTGCCGGAGGCAGAGAGAAAGGAGTTGGAAAAAGAGATGGAAGGCCTCCAGCGTGAAGCTCAGAAGGTATTCCAGAAGATGCCGATCTGGGAGCGAGAAATGCGGGACAAAATGAAGGGCCTGCAGGAGGAAATTACAGGTTACGCCATTGGACCCCTTCTGGATGAACTACGAAATAAGTATGGTGATATCCAGGGCGTGGCAGATTATCTCCATGACGTAGAAAAAGATATTATTAAAAATGTCCGATCTATCCTGCCTCAAAAAGAAGGCGGGCTGCAGCAAATGCAAATGCCGCAGGGTGCTTTTAGTCAGGTAATGGGTTCACCCGAGCTCCGCCGCTATCGGGTGAATGTGCTGGTGGATCACAGCGAGTCAGAGGGGGCGCCGGTGATCTTTGAGGATAATCCCACCTGTCAGAATTTAACGGGCCGCA
>Ga0180433_10012086_pt1 | contig 10136 bp, 8 predicted proteins | sample SS_ome_8_FD_132980 | JGI IMG/M metagenome (GOLD analysis project Ga0180433, IMG submission 132980) | Hypersaline lake sediment archaeal communities from the Salton Sea, California, USA - SS_1_D_1 metaG | ecosystem: Environmental > Aquatic > Non-marine Saline and Alkaline > Hypersaline > Sediment...
AAATGCGATCGAATGAAATCCATGGTATCAACGATAGCCTATCTATAATTGTCATCAAAGAATTTTTAGATTATGTATTATAGGCTTTTGATATGTTTAAATTACGTAGGATTGCGTATGGATAATTTGAAAACAGGTGGTATAATTGGGCAAGCGAGGCAAATGACGGAGGAAATCCATGAATAAACTATACATTGTTATAGTAACATGTGCGATTTTATTGATAGCTTCTATCTGTACGGCTGGGTGTGAGGATGGGGAAGGAACACCTACACCTACCTCTACTCCTATGGGGACCGAACAACCTACAGCCACGCATGTGAGTACTATTACCCCGACAGCGACTCCGTCTGCCAATCAGACCACACCAACGCTGACCCCGACACCGGGCGGTAATACTACTGAACCGACACCAACTCCGAGTGGCAATATTACTGAGCCAACACCCACGCTGACTCCTGCGGGCAATATCACGGAGCCAACACCGAGTCCCAGTCCCACTGCTACGAAAATACCGGATGCCGAGGTAACGTTTGATGTAGGAAGCAATCCGCAAGCGTTGGTTATCAGCGAAAATTATGCCTGGGTAGCGAACGCTGATGATGATACCGTTACCATGCTACATATAGGTACGGGAACTATTCTGGGAACATATGAAGTCCCTGATAACCCGGTAGCACTGGCGTATGATAGCCCCAATATGTGGGTTGCAAGCTCTGGAAATGGAACCGTTACGATGCTCAACGCAAACACGGGTAGTATTATTGATACGTATAGTGTTGGGAATGAGCCGGTTGCCGTCGTTAAAGATGATCCGTACGTATGGGTCGCGAATTCCGGCGATGATACCGTAATGAAAGTAAAAATATCTAATGGCGAGGTAATTGGAACATATGCGGTTGGAGATAGGCCTGTCGCTCTGGCCGTCGAGAATCCATACCTTTGGGTAGCCAATGCAGATGATAATACGGTGACAATACTAAACGTTAATACAGGGATTATCCAGGGTACATTCCAAGTGGGAACTAATCCGAGAGCGCTGGTTATTGATGGCTCGTTTTTATGGGTCGTTAATGCTGGCGATGATAGCGTTATGATGTTAAACAAGAACTCCGGAAGCAAAACGGCAACATATATTGTGGGCAGGAATCCCGCTACGCTTGCTGTCGATGGACAATATATCTGGGTTGTAAATACCGATGATGACAATGTTACCCATATTAAGTCGAACACTGGAGAAATAATTAATACCTATGTAGTTGGAGATATGCCTGTAGATATTTCAGTCAATGGAACTGACGTATGGGTTATGAATTCCGGCAGCGATAACCTTATGAAGCTCAACAACTAAATAGAGTATGATCGAATTTTTCTACGGCTAATGCTGTGGACAGATAAGAAAATAAAAAAGTTTCAAAAAAAGTTCAGTAATTGCGGAACATTTTCGGGTATATAGCCGTCATAGTAGTATGACATGGTAAGAGCGGTTAGTTGGGATGAGGAAATTAGAAGTCCTTATTGCCGCTTCGTTTTTGTTGTGGACTAATTCAATTGGAAGCCGGAGGGACTGCTCTTACAGAAAAATATTTCACTTGTTGAACGTGAAATAATGAATTTTGAATGTGAAATTATCCTGAATAGGGGGTTGACAAAGGTCAAAAAAAGTGGTAAAAATCGACAGTCCGTATAAAAACGTAGCCACCAGGGACTTAACAATAAATTTTAATGCTATTATAGGCCAGAAGCTCAGTCCGGTAAGTCCAGCGCAATGGCTCGTTAAGATTGGTGGTATCAAGGAATAATCAAACCCTAAAGGAATAAATAGGCGCCATAGATACGTAGCATGTAGTTGGGTACTGCTGTAGTACTTGACAATGATACGTAGCGCTGTGTAGAATGTGACGGGTTTGTTTTTATTGTGAATTAATAGAAAAAGTCGGAAGCTGTACGAGGAAATCATAAATTGAGAAAAAACAGAACAACAAGGAAATTGCTTTCGACATAAAGGGGGGTGGTAAATGCAATAGATCATGAGATATATTTACAAAGACGAAAAGTCAAGTGCGTTTTTTGCGCACACACCTTTAGAAAGGAGAGACTAGATGAGGAAAACACAAGCAAATATACTGCGACTTATTGTCGTGGCCGCTGTGCTATGTAGTCTTGTTGTGATTGTAGCATCGCCAGCGAGCGCAGCAGCACCGAGTTGGGCTAATGTTACTTTATCGCCAGCTACAGCGGATACAGCAGCTACTTGGACGATTCAGGTCAATACACTAACACAACTTACTGCTGGTGGAACGATAACCATAACATTTCCCGATGAAGTAACTATGCCTTCAGCGGTACCTAATACGATGTTAGGCGGAAATATTAGCTGGGGGACCACAAATACGTGCTCTGTTTCTGGACAGCAGCTAATATGTGTCTTACCTTCAGGTCAGACCATGGCTGCAGGTAATAACACAATAACAATTTCACAGGGTGCAGATATAAAAACTCCGAAACTAGCCAAAACAGAAGCATCCCAGGCGTATCCCCTCAAAATTCATACTTCTGCAGATACAACGGATGTAACGACTTATGTAGGAATAATACCAAGTTACACAGTAACCCCAACTTCAGCATCCCGTGGTGACACTGTTACCGTTACCGGAAAGGGCTGGACGCCAAATTCATCAATAACAATTGGTCCAGCTGCCACTGTCATGACCGGAACCGGCACTAGTGATGCTAGCGGAGCATTTTCAGTAACAGCATCGCCAGTGGGAACAGGGATTGTTACAGTTACCGATGGTGCTGGACAGTCCATAACGGCAGCTACAACGGCTGGCGGAACAGTAACGTGGGATTATGCTGCAACAGTAACCACCTTCACGATGAAGGCTAGAATTACTGTCACTCCCACAAGCGGTAGAGTTGGTTCTACGTACTACATCTACGGCTATGACTTCACATCCGGCGGAAATGTTCTCGCCGGTAATATAACGATTGGTGGTGCAGCTGCAACTGTCGTTTCCGGAAGCGGAGCTTTTACTACTAAAGATGCGTATAGTACGTTGGATGACTGTCTTATTACCTGTACCGTCCCTTGTACCCAGACCGGTGGAGCAAAGGAGATTAAGGTAATAGGTAACGCAACCAAATCCGCAACGGCTACTTTTACAGTTGCTACACCAACTATTACTGTTAGTCCGTCCAGCGGCCCACCCAACACACTGGTTACAGTTACAGGAAGTAACTTTGGTGCAGGGGCAACATTTGATGCTGTAACCGGCTTAACGTTTAAAGGTACTGTGTGGAATACATCCACCATCACCGCTGACGCGAATGGTAATTGGGAATATAGTATACGAGTACCAGTAGGCGCGGTATCTGGAGCTAACCCAATTGTTGCCACTTCTACTGGCGTATGTATTGGTACTACTGCTAGTACGGTATTTACCGTTTCCAGTAGGAGTATAACGGTATCGCCTGCATCTGGGCCGTCTGGTACTCAAGTTACCGTATCTGCGTCAAGTCTGACCGCAAGTGGAACGGTAGCACAGAGTGCAATTACATTCGCAGGTGCGGCGTGGAACACGGCGAGTGGTACTTTAACGATAGATTCCCTGGGTAATTTAAGCCCGACAACGCTACGTGTGCCTACCAGTTCAGCAACCGGTGCAAACACTGTAGCATTGACGGACAGTGGTACATTAACAGCAGCTGGAACATTCACCGTTACCCAGCCGACGATTTCCATATCTCCATCGCAAGGATTTAAAGGTGACACATTAACAGTAACCGGCAGTGGATGGGTTCCGGGAACAACCGGACTGGTAACCCTTACCTTTAATAGTGTTACACAGGTTACCGCTATTCCAGATACGGCAGGTAATATTACAGCACAATTTGCTGTACCGCTAACTGCTGTAAGTGGGCAACTTGTTGGTGCAAGCGACAGTTATGGAAATGCCGCGGCATCGAAGACGTTCTTGATTGATAATGCGGCGATCACGTTAGATCCAGCTTCTGGCCCTGCAGGTACAACGGTGACAGTTACTGGCGCTGGATTCCAGCCGCAGAGCGCTGTTACTGCTTTAACCATCGGTGGTGGTAGCGTATTACCGACATCACCTGTGGTAACTAATGCGCTTGGCGGTTTCACAACGACATTGACAGTACCAGGGCTGGCCACAGGAGCGCAGACAGTATTAGCTACTGTCTATGGAACCTCAGCGTCAACATTCTTCACGATTACGGCCGCTCCGGCTACCGTAGCTACATCACTAAGTGGAATCAGCGACGAGCTGGTACGCGTATGGGGCTACACACCGGCTGATGGCTGGAAGATGTACGATCCTGCTGACACTGTTGGTAGTGACCTTACTGGTCTTACGGCTGGTAAAGGCTATTGGATTAACGTAGATGAAGATTGTTCTCTCATTTACGGTGGAAATACCTATAGCTTTGAAGCAGGCTGGAACCTTATAGGCTGGCAAGGGTAAGATAAGAGGAAAGCGGGATTTCACGAGGAGTCCATGCAGACTCCTCGTGAAACCACTGAAAATTAGGAGGAATATAGTATGACAAAAGTGAGATTGCTTGCACTACTGGCAGTGGTTGCGCTTGTCCTCTTACCGGTTTTATCGTCAATTACATTGGCTCAAGGCCCTGGATTACCCTGTCGTTTTCACGGCAGCGTTCAGGTAGACGGGGAGGATGTACCAGATGAGACGGTAATAACTGCTACGATCGAGGGGGACGATTACACAACTACTACGCCATCGGATTATGGCACTTCTACATACTCATTGGAAATTGCCCCGGCTGAAGGCACCACCTATGAGGATGGGGCTGAAATAGCTTTCACAGTAGATGGAGCCGCTGCTGGAACCAGCACATGGGAAGCTGGTGGCAACGTTGAGTTGGATCTCAGCGTTGGCGAAGCCCCATCAAATGGTGGTGGTGATGGTGGTGGGATTACCTCGGTAGTAATTGAAACGTTACCCGCAGGCTCCGATGCTACTGCTGAACTTGAAGATGGGGTGCTGACACTAGGTATTCCAGCCGGTGAACAGGGTGAAAAAGGTGACAAAGGCGACAAGGGTGATCAAGGTGAGGCTGGAGAAGCAGGCTCAAGCAATATGGTAATAGCAATTATTGCCATTGTCCTCGCGGCAGTCGCCATACTGGTAGCGTTCATGGCGATGAGACGCAAGGCATAAAATAAGTACAATTGAATAGTGACTTTAGGAACGAGCCGCCCGCATGCGGGCGGCTCGTTCTGTCACTTGTATTCAAACGTGAACAGCGGTATTAAAAATCGCAATAAAATATGTGCACTAATTTTGAAAATTAGACTGCTAGAAGACATAATCAAAAAAAAATAACTATAGTTACCGCCATTTGGTATTGACAAGAGCAGATGTATGATATAGTATCCGGCATATATTTGGAAGGTTTCCAAAAATTTCTGTTGACATAAAACGATATAATTCCATTGACGAGAGTATATTTAATATGTTACACTCAGACGGCACGCGTTTGAGTTAGCAGGGAAACGGAGGTAGAACATGAGGGTAGGTGTTATTGGAATTGGTCAATGTGGAGGTAGAATCGCGGATGTGCTCGTTTATCATAGCGAATGGGGTAGACATAAAGGAATTGTTCCGTTTGCAATCGCCGTAAATTCGGCACAAGCTGACTTGTTGGGACTTAAAACTATTAATAAAAACGACCGAATATTAATGGGACAGACGGTTGTTAAAGGGCATGGTGTTGGGCTTAATCGTAAAGTTGGTGCTAAGGTTGCCAAGCACGGACTTCATACCATCATGCATGCTATTACCGAAAAAGTCGTTCACCATGTAGACGCGTTCTTCGTAGTCGCCGGACTGGGTGGTGGGACTGGTTCGGGCGGAGCACCCGTTATTATATCAAAATTGAGACAGGTCTATGAGGAACCTATCTTCTTCCTGGGAGTGCTTCCAAGTGAGGATGAAGGTCAGCTGATGGCGATGAATGCCATTGAATGCCTCCAGGAGATGGAAGGTTTGGTAAACGGTATTCTATTATTCGACAATGATGTATGGAAAAAAGAGGGACGTCCTCTGGAAACAAGCTACAGTATGATGAACTATGAGCTGGTAAAACCGCTTCCATTGATGCTCGGTGCCGGTGAAACAGAGAAGGGAAAGGTCGGTATTAAAGTCATTGATGCCTCTGATATCATCAATAGCTGGTCTGGTTTTTCTTATATTGGCTACTCCGAGATGAAGGTTAAAAATTCGAAGGAAAGGTTCAGCCTTTTACGAAGGAGAAGTTCTCTTGATCAGTTAGATCCTGCAATGAGATGCTATACAGTTATTAGAAATGCCGCCACGCTGAGGCTTACCGGTGAAGCGGATATTAGTAAAGCAAGAAAAGCGTTAATGATCATCGCCGGCCCTCCAGAAGAACTTAATATGGAAGGTTTTTCCCATGCGAAGAATTGGCTGGAGAATTCAATAGCTACCGCAGAGGTTAGAGGTGGAGATTGCCCCATTAGAGGATGGGATGCGGTAGGCGGGCTGGTGCTTCTATCCGGCTATACGGAAATACCCAGATTAGGTGTTCGAATGAATAATGGACTGGAAGCTCCCGCTAGAGCGGCTGAACTGACCACGGAGGCTGAACTCAACTTCTAATATTAATTATACCGAGGGATTGCTATGGTTAAGCCATTATGGTGGATTCCAATTTTAATATGTATTATAGCGGGGATCGTATATCTGATACCTTCAAGTAGCAGTAGCGGCCCTGTTCTTGCATACCAGGCTCTTATACCTCTGGCCCCCATTCCATCCATAATTATGTGGATACTCGGATTTGGGATATTTATGCTCGCCAGATGGTCTACTGAACGGCCCCTGCGTCCGATGTAAAACGTGGGGGTTGCCCTTCTATTTTCCTGTAACTAACGATAGTCCAGGATTGTTATTGAGGTTTCCGCGGAAAGGCTTGATTTGGCAGTATTAAGTTTAGGTTGTGGGTTAACTTCGCGTATGCCCATCTCCTTCAGAAAACGATCCAAAGGTTCCAGATCAATCGTTATGGCCTCCGTTTTATAGTGCATCGGAATTACGGTCTTAGGTGATAACAGGCTGATAATTTCCGCTGCTTGCGCTGCATTAATGGTTGAAACACCACCCACCGGAATGAGCAGGATATCTGTACCGGTCATCTGTTCCGATTGCGCTGGAGATGGAATATGCCCTAGATCGCCCAGATGACATATCTTTATGTCTTCCATCTCTATCATATAGGCGATGTTTTTACCACGAAGTTCTCCGTTATTAGCATCGTGGTAGGTCGATATACCCTTAATAAACACATTTGAAATCTCGTATTCACCGGGCCTGCCTACTACCTTAGGTTCGTTTGCAATACCCTCAACAAAGCTGTGATGAGGGTGATCATGGCTGATGGTGACAATGTTTGCCGTGTGTTTTTTTACAGGATACCCCAGGCTTTTAGAAAATGGATCGGTAAGCACCGTAGCTTCTTTCCCTTTCAGCCGAAAACACGAATGACCAAACCAGACGATTTCCATTATGACAGGACCTTTCCTTAGAGGGTTTACTATTTGTTAAACGAGCGTGCCGATAAAGGCTAGATCAACCCCCTAATCATCCCATTTTTTTAATTATCGAATACCCCCTTGGGGAAGGTTTATTTTCGGAGGTACAGCCTCCCAACCCTACCCTCGCTGAAGCCCGGTTATATGTTTCTCGGTAGGGACTATCAGTTTTGAAAGGGGGATCCTTAAACCCCGTTTTTCTACTTTTTGCAGTCTCTAAACAGGCGATACTTTTAGTTATCCAAAGTCTTCTGAAGTAGAGGGGCTCATCATTTTGGTTACCCAGCTTACGCCGAATAAAAGAGCAATGCAAACCCCGAGTCCCACTAATTCGAGATGCTCCACGCCACCAAGCTTATCATAATGATTAAGTCGATTTATGAGGAGTGCTGTACCTCCTCCTCCAATTATTGCTGCCATTGCCCCTGTAGTAGTAACTCTCAGCTTGTCTTTAAAAAATCCGGCAATGACAGGTATTACAACGCCGCTTGTGAAAATGGTGTATGCAAGTAACAAGGAACTTATTATTCCTTCAAGTTGCAAAGCAACCAGTAGAGAAATGATGCCTATTACCAGAATCCCGAGCCTGGTGATTAGAAGGCCTTGGCGATCATTTATATTAGGAGAGATTTTCCGAACTATATCCTGGCTTACTATGGTGCTTGTCGTCAGCAATACAGTATCCGCGGAGGACATTATAGCTGCAAGAAGCGCTGCGACAACGATTCCACCAACCCCTACAGGAAGAAGGTTTTCGATTATATGAGGAAACGCTTCTCCTGATGCTATATCCGGATATAATATTTTAGCTCCCATTCCAATAAGAACGACGATGAAAGCAATGGGAATAGCGATAATTCCCGCCAGTAACGCCGATGCTCTAGCAACATTACCGTCCCGAGCGCAAAATAATCGAGAATACATATCAGGGCCTACGACATAAGTAGCTCCTGTTAAGATTAATAGTGAAACAAGATCATACCAGCCAAACGTATTGTTTATCGGAAGAGAGAAGTATTCAGGATCTAAAGCGTCTCGCAGTTCCCCTATACCGCCTACGTTATACAGGACCAGTCCAAGAGCGATAAGAATTCCCACTACCAGAATACCAAACTGGACAACGTCGGTTCGAATTATCGAGAATTGACCTCCCAGTATAGTATAAATGATGAATATAAAAGCTGCCGATGTCATTAGGATCCATGGCGCGACATCAACGGGCAGTATCACACTGAGGATAGCTTGGACTGCCAGTATCTGTGCGGCAATTATTGCAATCCATGCAACAACAATGAGAATGGAAGCGGTAAGTCCTGTGGCGGGTCCGTATTGAGATTCCAGGAGTTCAGGCAGAGTATACAGTCCGATTTTCCTTACTCTTCGAGCAAAGAAGAATCCTAGAATAAACAGACCAATTGCACCCACGAGTAACCACCAGGCACCGGTTAGCCCCATGGTATATCCCCGACCTGTCATGCCAACGACCACTGATGCCCCAATAAAAGTCGCACAGAGAGATCCGGTAATAAAAAGTATGGAACCGCGGCGATTTGCTACAAAAAATCCGTCATTGCTCGCCGTTTCTCTTTTGACATAGGCATAGGCGCCGATACCTATCATGATAAGGAAATAAACAATGATTATCGCGATATTAAGCAAACCCAGTCACTCCTTTACTATTTTGCCTGTCTTATAGGATATGGCTTTTTATCTGTCCCATTCGATAACAGTCGAAGCCCAGCTTAACCCGCCCCCGAATCCGACTAGTGCAACATGATCACCGGCTTTAAGCAACCCGAATTCGGCGGCTTCACATAGGGCTATGGGAATGGAGGCGGCGGATGTATTGCCATAGCGATCAACGTTAATAAACAACTTTTCCTGGGGTATTTCTAGGGCTCTTGTCGCGGATTTCAATATGCGGATATTGGCCTGATGAGGAATAAATAACTCGATATCTCCTATAGAAAGGTTGGCTTTCTCCACTGCCTCTCGTGTGGCCTGGCAAATGATATTGACAGCAAATCTGTATACCTCTCGGCCGTTCATGTTAATAACATAATGATCGTGGTGAACACCGCAAGGCCCGGGAGTGTAAAGAAACTGTACTCCAGATCCATCGTTGCCCATAGCAAAGCTTAGAAAGCCTCGTGAGCCCTTGCTTGGCTGCAGGACGACTGCACCGGCGCCATCGCCGAAAAGGACACAGGTATTACGATCTTGCCAATCAAGGATGCGAGAATAGACCTCGCTGCCGATGACTAGGATATTATCGTAGGTATCTGTCGCAATAAACTGATGAGCTATCGCTAGAGCGTATATAAATCCACTGCAAGCGGTATTAGTGTCGAAGGCGGCAGCTTTGGTAGCACCAATCGCGCTCTGAACCACTGCGGCGCATGCAGGGAAAATGTATTCTGATGTGCATGTTGCCACGATTATCAAATCAAGCTGAGAAGGGTTTAGGCCGCTGACGCTAAGAGCGTTTTTAGCGGCCTCTACTGCCATGTCAGACGTTGTTTCATTATCAGCG
>Ga0180433_10012087_pt1 | contig 10135 bp, 4 predicted proteins | sample SS_ome_8_FD_132980 | JGI IMG/M metagenome (GOLD analysis project Ga0180433, IMG submission 132980) | Hypersaline lake sediment archaeal communities from the Salton Sea, California, USA - SS_1_D_1 metaG | ecosystem: Environmental > Aquatic > Non-marine Saline and Alkaline > Hypersaline > Sediment...
AAGGAGTCGTATGCCAGTACAGAACCGTTGTACTTTGTAAATGACACGGCAACCTTGGCTTTAGAGGATTGTTCTTTTGTGTGTACTTCTTCCGGTATAATGCTTACTCGTGGGTGGATTTCTCTTGATGGAACAGTGAACCTCGATGCTCTTTCGACAACAACTGAAGGAGGATTGATGCTTGGTTCGGGACAAGCAGGGGGAGATGTTGAATTCCATTTTAGGCCAGGGGCATCAGTTCATTTCAAATCTGGGTGGCTTTTGTATAATAACCTGTCATCAACGGCAGCCTCAGCAGGTTCTGCAACAGCGTGTGCAATTAAGTATGCAGATTCAAAAGTATACGCTATGCAAGATTGGCAGTTTCCAAATATGAGGTTGGAGGTTTCTGGCGGAGTGCCGGTAACTCAAATTGGGGCTGGGGTTGTAATGTCTTATGATGACACGCAAATGAAACTTCCAAATGTTGAGTTTGAATATACCGGGTCTCAGGCTGCAGGGGCGCTGTACTCTCTTTCTGGTGGAGACTCTCTTTATTTGACCAAAGGTGATTTGCAACTGTACACCTCTATTTCTGGTTCTGGAAATAAGTTGTTTGGAACAGGTGATGTTTCTGGACTTGTGACATTTGCCGATTCAGATTCTGAATTGATTTATAGTTTGAATGGTATTCTTTTGCAAAGTCCAGTGCTCAATGGTGGAAAAATAACACTAGCAGGAAATTTAAGACTTGGTCCGAACGCTTCTTTACAAGGCCCCGGTGAAGTTGACCTTTCTGGCTATCGTTGTTCTCTTGGTTTGACTGACTACACTTGGACGGATTCTCTTTGTTGGGACGGAAACGGTGGATCCCTTGAACTTGGCTCACAACTTTCTTTGTATGCAACGTGGACATTTAAAAATAATTGTGTTTTGGAAGGAAATGGAAATCTTATTAACTTAAACGGTATTGGAAATATTGTTGTTGACGATGGAGCAAGCTTGACATTGCGCGATTTGAGGTTGCAAGGTGTTTCAGAAAATCAGATCCGTTGCTTGTCTGACGATAGTACCATTATTTTAGATAACGTTACATGGGAACAAGACAATACGTATACCTTTACCACTGGATCATTCCGATTTAAAAATAATAATCTCATGACCGGCGAAACAAAATTTGTGTATGAGTCATCGCAAACAAGTACAGTCCTTGAGCGCTCACAGTTGAAGTTTGATGCGGGCTTTACATTTAGTTACGCACCAGCAAATGAATCTAAAAACTGTTTAGAATTTGAAAATAGTACAGCAAAATTGTTACTCAAAAGTGCTATTATGCACACAACAGCAAATGGTATAGAGCTTTCTAAAGGCAGGCTGCTTGTGAAGGATTCTGCAAGCTTATGTTCTGAAGTTTGGGTTTCATCTGAAGGAGTTGTTACTGACGAAGGAATTTCTTTAGGTGATGGAGCCAATGATATGATTTGTGAAATCTATCCAGGTGCAAATCTTAACATGACTTGTGGCTCTTTGATTTATAAAAATTTGGAGGCTTCATCTTGGAATATGTTTGATTCTCGTTCATCATTATGTCTTCTGTCTGTGTCGAAACTTATTTTGCAAGAGTCTATGAATCTTGGAGTTGGTGTTTTAAAGATTGGGCCTGAGAGCCGTTTCGTAGAAGAGAGCGGAAAATCATTGGTTGGACCTGTACTTATGATTCGGTAGCGAAAGAGTTCATGAAGCGTATTTGTTTTTTCTTCTTTTTTTTATTTTTCTTTTTCGTTCACGTTTCTATTGTTGGGGTGACTATTGGCTTGAACAATCAGCCCTCCCGTGAAGCAAGAGCATTTTTACCTACAGGGGTTGACAATCTTATGCAGGGTTTTGCTGTCATGGAAAACGGTTTTGTTTTTGAAGATAGTGTTACAACTTGCTCTTTTGATACCTTTTTTTCGGTTTTTAGTGATATTGTTTTATCCAGAGGGACACTTGAGCTTTTGCAAGATTTGGACATCAAAAGTCCGTTTTCTATTGGGCCGGGAACAATTGAGGGAGAGGGGCACGGAATAACGTTTCATGGAGATCAGGCAAGCATTGATTTGCCAACGCTCTATCACACCGATATTTTTTCTTTGATTGATACAAAGGACGCAGGAAAAAATATTCAGTCTATTGATTGGTCGCATGATGATAAATATCTTGCTATTGGAACAAATAATGAAGTTTTGCTACATAATGAACTTCAGATTTATTATTTTGATGGTGACGTGTTGACACTTACAATTTCAAAAGATTTGGATGAGAAAGTTAATTCTGTGAAGTGGCACCCTTTCGATTATTATCTTGCGCTGGGTCATACTGCAGGAGGAGATGAACTTGATATTTATTATTTGAATGTTCCGGGTGGAACTCTGGATCTAACAGATAGCGAAAATACAAGTAGAGTTAATGCGGTGGCATGGAGTCCAACAGGAAGTTATCTTGCCGCTGGACTCCAAACAGATATGGATTTTTTCGTTTTTGAGGTTTCTAATGGCGTTTTTGGTTCTTCTTATATTTTTACTTTTTCAGTGGAGCGGACAGTTGAAGATAATGCTATTGATTGGGACTACACCAGTAGTTACATTGCAGTTGGATTAGACGTAAACATTGATGATGGAGAGTTAAAGGTCCTTCATTTTTCTGGATCGGCATTGTCAGAAAATGCTCAAGTAGAAGTTGGGGGAGATGTCTACGGTGTTAAATGGAAGCCCGGAAGTTCTACACTGGCAATGGTACAGGATGTTTCTTCAGAGCGACTCCGTTTATATGAGCATGATGGTGTTGGAGGAACGTTAACAGAAATAACTTCTGCTCGAATTGGTGATGGAATAACTTCTTTAGGTGTTGACTGGAGTTTTGATGGTAGGTTTCTTGGGCTCGTAAAAGAGCAAACGACATCATCTCATGATTTTCGGGTTTATTGTTTTGATGATCAAAACAAAACATTAAGTTATGTTAGTGGATGTACGTCTGTTTTAGATATGAATTGTATCGCTTGGACAAATTCTGAATATTATGTTGCTGTTGGCGATGATAACGATATCGTTTGTTTATTTAAGCCAACTCCTTTTGCTCTTCGTTTTAAAGATGTGCGAGTTTTTTTCAATTCTGATGTGGTTTTTAGGGGCCCTGTTATTTTTGATGGAAATTGTTTTATATCTGGTAATGGTCACACCTTTAGTTTTTCAAGTAATGGAGCAATAGTTGTTGCAGAAGGTTCTTCTGTTATTTTAGAGCATGCACACGTGAAGGGCGTAATTGCAAACAATGTTGCGTGTTTAGATGATGATGGTCTTTTGTTGTTGAATGATGTTTATTGGAATCAGGACAGCATATACACTTTTTCTGTTGGAGCATTACAGTTTGAAAATGAGGTTCTTATGAATGGAGATGCGACATTTGTTTATAATTCTTCCCAGACAAGCACTATTTTAGCAAAAACTAATCTCATGTTTGATGAAGGTTTTACTTTCAGTTACGATCCCGGAAGTTATTCAAAAAATCTTCTTGAGTTTGAAGACGACACATCGACACTTATTTTAAATAGTGCAACAATTCATGCAACAGTTACTGGATTGCAGTTGACAAAAGGGCGTCTGCGTGTGATGCATAGTTCTGTTTTTTCAGCAGAAAAGTTAGGTTTCATAAATGAGGGAATAACTATTGGTGACCAGACTTCCCAAAATGATCTTGTTTGTGAAATTGAAATAGGATCAAGTTTGAATGTTGCTAGTGGTACTCTCAATTATAAAAATGTTAACTCTTCTTCTTGGTCAATGGATTGCTACACTTCAAATTTATACATGCATGATGGTACAAGGTTGAATTTGTATGAGTCTATCAGTTTAGGGCATGGAATTTTGACTTTAGGCAATGGTATGACACTTGGGAAAGCAAGGGGGAAAGATGTTACAGGCTCAAAGGTTCCTTTGGGAACGGTTTATAATAGAAATATTTGATTAAAATTAGTGCGAGGGTAGACAATGAAGTTTTGCCATAAAATTATTTTTTCTTTTTTGTTTTTTTCTTTTTTTTCTAATATTTTTTTTGCGGCTGATATAGGTTCTGATACAGCTGTTACTCGATATAATTCCCAGCAAACAGTGAACGACGGTGATCGTATTGCTGGTTTTGCTTCCTTGCAAGGAGGCTTTAAATTTTTTGATTCTTCTGTTACTGGGACGTTTGATTCTTTTTTTCCTGTTTCAGGTGAGGTTGATCTTGATGGAGGGACTCTTATTTTAGATCGAGATTTGGTGTTTAATGACGGTGCTTCTATAAAGCAACTCGGGAATATTACTGGACAGAATCATTGTATAAAATTGGCTCCAAGTATAACGCAGATACCGCTTGTGCCAAGTGTAACAGCAATCATTTTATATGACGTTCATCTTATTTTGGATGGCAATGTCATATTTAATGGTGCTCATATAATTTTTGGTGGAACCTCTATTATAGATGGGCAAGGGTTTACGCTTTCTTTGGGTCCTTCTTTTACTTTAGGAGTAGCAACCGATTCGGATTTAGTTTTTAGGGATTTAGAAATTAGAGGTATTAATGGTAATAAAATACAATGCACAGATTCGTTGAGTACCATTTCTTTTGAAGATGTTGAATGGGTTCAGGATGGTAATTTTACTTTTACAGTTGGCAAGTTTGATGTGTTGGATGATTTTATTTTAGAAGGTGATGGGTATTCTTTTGGGTATGAAACTGATCAGGTCAGTACTGTTTCTACCTATGGTAAAATTTTTTTAGATAATGGTTTCACTTTTCATTATGATCCTCCAATTGTGTCACATGTTTTATTTGATTTGTATGCAGAAACTTCAGAACTTATTTTGAATGGTGCAACGCTTCACTCTACTTCAACAGGTCTGATTTTAGAAACAGGTAGGCTTATTGTTGATAGATCCTCGGTAGTTTCAGGTGAAGGAACTGTTGATGCAGAGGCGATAATATTGGCAAGTAGTTTAGATATACAGCAGTTGCCTGCCGCAGTGCTTCAAGTAGAAGGTAATGTTATTATTGAGTAATTACTTTTCTCTAAAGAAAAGATTGAGGAAACTTTTTCTACATGTTAGTAATTGAAAAGGACTAAAAAGAAGAGAATTGTGAAGATTAAAAAAAGAGAGTAGTTAATTATGGGAACATTAACCCACCATGTTTTTCGGTTATTCGTTATCCAATTTTTATTTTTTTGTTGCGATTCTTTTGGCAACTTGAGCTTTGACAGTCAATCATCAACCATTCGAGTTACACCTGGATCAACGCTTTCTATTTCAAATCCTATTTCTAATTTTACCGGAACGCTAAAGCGTGATCCTGGAGCAATAATTACCGGTGAGGATATCACCTTTGTTGAGGGTGTTTTTCAAGATGAAGGCGGAGAGATTAAAATGTCCGCAGTCCTGGAGCCAACTTCAGCAATTGTTTTAGGTGGCAATGATACTGTTCGCGCTGCGCCTAGCAGAGTGTTGCAAGGTATAGAAATTAGTGGAACAAACAATCGCATTGAGGGGGCTCCGGTCTTTACACAAAGTGTGCAGTTGGTGGATCAGAGCAGCAGTGTTACGCTTGCGATTCAAAGTGACATGAGTCAAGATTTTATCTTAAATGGTGGAACGTTATTTTTAGAAAATGATTTACATTTTGCAGATGAAAAATTTGTGGTTGGCTCCGGTACCATTATGGGAGATGGTCATCGATTGATCACCGGTAGTACGTCATTTGCTTTTGATGGAGAGTTAGAGATTTTGCCAACAGCTGATATTGAAATTACAGCAGACTTAGTGGATTTTTCCGGGACGGTTACTTTTTATGGGGATCTTAGCATCAATGGAAATGGGGGCGTTTTAGAATTACAAAATGGTGGCAAACTGGTTGTTGCTCCTGGGGCAACGTTGCACTTAACAGATTTGGTAATCAAAGGTTTGGGGGATGGATTTGGCTCTCTTATTTTACAAGATACAGATTCGCAAATCGTTGTAAGCAATCTTACCCTTGAGCTTGAAGGGAATATGACAACGACTGTTGGTGGAGTTTTTTTCAAAAGTATCAGTACCATTGTTTACAAAGAACACGATTGGATTTTTAGTGATCTTTCTACGGTAACTGTTGATGGCGTGACCGTTTGGGTTGATCCTTCAGGTGCAGAAACTCTAGGGCAGGTGACATTTGGACCGAACGATGAAAACTTGACGCTTCTTTCTAGTGGAACAGTTGCCAATGTTTTTAGTAACTCTTGGAGCGAACGTATTGAATCTTTAGAAACATGCTGTTCAGAATTGAAGACAAGTACTGGTGAATTGATTTCGATAATCGACGAATTGTCTCATTGTTGTCCAGATTGTATTATTTCTGTCACCTCTCCGGATACGTATTTTGTTCCTGCCATGATCCCAGAAATGATGCCAGCTGCGCATCAAGCGGTTGTCTTTAGGTTTGAGCCGTGTTGGGGATATGTCTGTGGTGGAATCGGCGGAACAGAAGTTGTTGGCAACATGCCAAAATTAATTTTTAGTAAAGCAAATATAGATGGCGGAACCGGTAAAGTGAAATTGCCAGATGGTTCTCGAATGATCTTTCAAGGTGAAGGTATTGTTGAGTTAGAGGATGGTGTTGAATTTACATCAGAAAATACATTCCTACCTACCTGTTCATGGCCATATGTGATTGTTGAAGAACGCGCTATGGCAAAACCAGTTGAAAATGCCGAGGTTCAGTTTGCTGGTTGGCTTAATGTTGTCGTGCGTGATGCCGGTATGATTCTGCAGGACGTTGCATCCCGTATTTTGTTTGGCGCACAAGAATTTAATATGGCGTTAAATTCGTATGATCCGCTTGCTGCATCGCATCAGGTTGATTTACAAGTTGATGGTGTTGGTTCTGTTATTTTGAACGATCCAGATGCACGTATGACTTTTGAGCGAGGAACATTTAACCTGAATTTTTCAAGAAACAGTTTACTTAGCATTTTGGATGGTCGAGTAGAATTTAATTCAAACGATCTTCTGTATCTTCCTGGTAACCTTTCTACCTTTATATTTTCTGAAGGATCCAATCTTGAAGTGCGTAGAGGTGTGCAAGGAGTTAATGGAGGGTTGATCCGTTTTAGTCCAAATCTTGATAATACCTTAGTCATTTGGGACAACAGAACTGGTGTTATTGACGGTGGTGGACACAAAAATTTTGGCAAGGGAAGCATTCAGTTTATTGCAGATGATTTAAATGGTGCTTCTGGAATTAATAGTATGTTGACGGGAGTTATAAATACGACGCTTCGTTTGCAAGATAATTATTATGAAGTAGAAGATACAATTGTTGAACAGTTTCTTCAAGTGACTTTGTTGCTTAAGAGTGGTATTGCACAGACATCACCGTCAGACATAAATATTCTTGTAAACCTTGCCGATGACGCAGCATCGCTTGCGGCGATAGATCCAAGAAGAACTGGTTCCGTGATTGAGTTGGTTCCTGGTGATCATGACGTTGCATATGAATCGATTGATTCATTTGGTTTTGGTACTTTTCCAATAATTGGTAGAAACCAAGCAGGAAATTTCTTTGAGATTGATCAGAATGGAAATCGTAAGATCATAAGCTAAAAAAAGGCTATAAATAAAAAAAGAAGGCAGAGATGGCACGAAAAAGTTTACTTCTTTTACTTTTGCTGTTGGTGGGAGCAGCTGCTATTTGTTCGGAGGTAGATATTCCTTCCGGTATCGGCTCTTACGATACGCTTGTCCACTTGGCTGCAGTTGGTAGCAAAGTAGAAGATGATTATCTTATGGGGGTCAAATCAAAGGCATATTACGATTCTCTTGTGCAGGAGGCTGCTGAGCGCCGTTGGGCATTTCCGTTTGCATTTAATTATACGCTTGAATCGCGACGTTTTGATTGTGAAGGGTGTAAAAGATCTGCTGGAAGTGCTTTGTTTGGTGAAGATACTGCCTTGCGAGATGTATTTGTTTTGGCACGTGTTTCTGAACAAGATAAAATGTACCTTCAGGTTGGTGCTGTTCGTGGTGCGACAAGACCATTGCCGTCTCCACCAGGCGTTCAGTTTGGTCAGTTTACTGACGAGCAATACTTGTCCTTAATTGCTCCCGCAAAAATTGGGCTATCAGCACGTCGCCATGCTCTTGATTTTAATTTTTCTGGTATGTATAGACTTCAACCTTTTTCTGGAGAGCGTTTTTTTACAATTTTGGGATTTAACTTGCCGGTACGGCTTGAAGTTCGCATGATGGACATGCAGTCATATGATGGTTCACTTTTTACCCATGGTTTTAGTCCAAATAATTTAATTCGGGAAACAACTCTTTCTTTGTTTACAAAAGATTTTATGAGTGTGGAAGATTTTTTTATAAGAGCTGTTTTGGGTAGCAAAGGAATTGTGTTTGAACCGAATCAAGAAAGAGTTGGCTTAGGAGACATTTCTCTTTTTGCCATTGCAGAATTTGGACCATATTTTAGAGAGTTTTGGAATGGTTTTTGCATGAGTCTTGATTCTGTTCAGTTCGGTGTAAACGTTTCTTTCCCGTCCGCTTCAAAATGTAACAAAAATCGACTTTGGGAAATTGATTTTGGTAATGGCGGAGGGTATCAGATAAGTGCTTTTCATACTGCGCATTTCAGAACTGAATTGAATTCTATTAATCCGTTTTATCAAGTTGGTTTGGAGTTTAATCCAAAGTTTTGTGCAAGCCAGTCAAAAGGAAATGGCATACGAATTCCGCGTGTTGTAACGCATGAGGGGACCGAGCGTCTCGAGAATGACCCAAGTGTTAATTTGCCTCTCATTAATGGAAGACGTTTGTTTGGTGAGTTTCGTGCGGATGATTTTATTGAGTTAGATTCAAACGTTGCTATGTTTGCGGACAATATTCCAAATACTACTGTAAAACTTGGTCGTAGAGTTTTTTTTGGAATCGGAAATTATTTTTATGACTTGTTCAAAACTGGTTTCAGGGCTGGTATTTTCTACAACTATTCAACCAAAAAACCTGATTGTTTTACCGTTCAAGATGAATCGTTTGATACTTCTTCTTTATCATTTAAAAGCAAGTCACATAGAATTGGCTGGAACCTAACGTATCAATCGGAAAATGCTGTTGAAGTTGGATTTGGTTCGCAACATATTTTTGCCGGGTGCAACGTTCCTGAACAGCATGAAATTTTTGCGTCACTTGTTGTTTCATTCTAGATTTTTTACTTCGTGATATAAAAAAGAGAAGAGGCAATGAAAATTTTTCCCAAAAAAACAGTTCTTTTTTTTCTAGTTTTTTTTCTAGTATGTCGTATTTTTGCCGTTGATATTGGTTCGGATACCGCGGTTACGAGATTTAACAATCAGGTGGAAATTAATGATGGGGACAGAGTTGCTGGTTTTGCTGCACTGGCGGGTGGCTTCTATATGATTGATGGGTCAGTTTCCGGAATTTTTGATAGTTTTTTTCCTGTTTCTGGAACGATTGAGTTTCGGTGTGGCACATTGAGTTTAAATCAAGATCTTATTTTTACTGGTGATACTACCATTGCGAATTTGGGACATATTGAAGGCAATGGACATATTTTGGATTTTTCGCCATCTGTTTCTACGTGGCTTGTTGGTTTTGATACTTCTGGTTGTGTTTGTCAAATAAATGGGGTAATTGATAGCACTGCTGCTGTGGCTGGTGACGTGTATGCTGTTGGTTTTTCTTTTGATGACAACTATCTCATGTCGGGTCAGATCGCGGGCGCAGATCCTCTTCGAGTTTACAGCTGGGATGGAGAAAACTTTGTTCTTTTGGATACCTATTCTTGGGGCCCAAAGGGTATTTTGAGTGCGCAGTGGCATCCAACTGATTACTTTATTGCCGTTGGTCGAGATTATGGCGTCGGCAATGATTTGGTTATTATGGAATTTGATACAGGAACAGATACGCTTTCTCCGGCAAGTGGTATCAATACAGGTTATGATGTTGCAGGAGTACGCTGGTTTCCAGGGACAGGAGAATATCTTGCTGTTTTTCAGGATAATGATCCAGAGGAGTTAGCGATATTTTCCGTCGATTCATCGGGGATTATAAATGCAACTCCGGTTGCAACAGCAGATCTTCCAGACCCT
>Ga0180433_10012091_pt1 | contig 10134 bp, 8 predicted proteins | sample SS_ome_8_FD_132980 | JGI IMG/M metagenome (GOLD analysis project Ga0180433, IMG submission 132980) | Hypersaline lake sediment archaeal communities from the Salton Sea, California, USA - SS_1_D_1 metaG | ecosystem: Environmental > Aquatic > Non-marine Saline and Alkaline > Hypersaline > Sediment...
ATGATGGTCACAGGGCCTGTAACATCTGTATGAAACCACAGGAGACTATTGATCACAGAGGCAAGTGTCCATTATGCGGTCAGGATCTCACAGTAGGTGTCTTGCATCGAATAGAGGAACTTGCCGACAGGAATGAGGGCTTTATTCCTAAAACAGCAAAGCCCTGTGTGCATCTTATACCCCTTGAGGAAATTATCGCTGAGGCATTTGGTGTACGAACCATTACGGGTAGAGTAAAAAAAGAGTATCAGAGACTGATTCAGCTCGGAGAATCTGAAATGAATATACTCCTCTGGAAGAGTGAGAAGGAGCTTCAGTATTTCGTGCCGGGCAGGATAATGGAGGGAATACTGCGTATGAGAAAGGGTGATCTAAAGATAAGTCCCGGATACGACGGGCTCTACGGAAAGATCAATATCTTTTCCAAAAAGGAGAGGGAAGAGCTGCAGGCTTCAAGAGCAAAGGCCTGCTCAAGAGAAAAGGTGCTGCAAATGGATTTGTTTTAATGTGAAAATCCTTGAATCAGTTTTTCCTTATTTTCTCTCTGGTTACCACCTGAAGAAGCAGCCCAAGCCGCAAAGGTTGTCCTGTCAGATCTGCTAAAAAAACACTGTAAGCTATATTCCCTTATTCCAAAAACCCGCCTTAATCTAAAACATACCGGCCTAATCTATCTTCCCTTCAAATTTCAAGGCCGTGAATTTGTTGGCCTACATTCCGGTCAGGCTATACCCTCAGATGCTATAGAACGTGGAAGAGTCATTTAGTATAACCCGCTTTTTAAAAGCTGCGGGCCTATGGAATAATGAATAAATTAGAGTACTGGTAATACAGTCATATTTTGAGTATACAATACCTTAAATTTGAATGATTTTGAGCTATGTCGAAAAATTATAGGTCGCACTATGTCATCTGAATTAATGGATGCGACTATCATAGCACTTGAGTTAATAGAGGAGCAGCCTAACAGGGGCAACATGTTAGAGGCATATTACGATGAAAAAAAATAACCGGAAAAAGAAACTTAGTATCATAGGTGCAGGGGCAGTGGGAACAGCCGTTGCTCAGTGGGCTGTATCCAGATCTATTGCAGACACCATAGTGCTATTAGACGTCGTAGCAGGTCTCCCCTACGGTAAGTCTCTGGATCTCATGCAGACATCTCCATTATATGGATATGCCGGGAATATTGTCGGTACTGATGATTACGCTGATACCGCCCAGTCAGACGTAATCATTATAACTGCCGGGCTCGCGCGGAAGCCTGGGATGAGCAGGGATGACCTTTTAGAGAAAAACGTCCTTATCATTCAAATGATTACTGAGGAAATCGTCAAATATTCTCCCGATGCATGCCTGGTGGTTGTCACAAATCCTATTGATGCCATGGTCTATACGGTTTTTAAGGTATCCGGATTTCCAAAACGCCGGGTTGTTGGTATGGCAGGTGTATTGGATTCCGCCAGGTACCGCACATTCATAGCCCAGGCCCTGAACGTGGCCCCTACGGATGTGACGGCCCTTGTAATGGGCATACACGGCGACCATATGCTACCATTGGTCAGGCTTGCAAGTGTTGGAGGTGTGCCCATAGAAGAACTTTTGTCCAGTGACGAAATTGAGAATATAGTAACTCGCACTCGACATGGAGGGGCGGAGATAGTACAGCACCTCAAGACGGGAAGTGCATTCTCAGCTCCTGGTCTTGCTGCAGTAGAAATGGCTCAATCCATTCTGAAAGACGAAAAAAGAGTGGTGGCCTGTGCGGCCTATTTGGAGGGAGAATTTGGCATCAGCGGCGTATTTCTTGGTGTGCCGGTGGTGCTTGGAGCAGACGGCGTAGAGCGTATCCTGGAATTTCCCCTTGCGTCGGATGAGCGTAAAGCCCTGGAAAAATCTGTGGAGGAGGTAAAGAAACAGGTTGCGGCTACAGGCTTATGAATCATGACAATCCATCGGAATATTGTATTATGGATCTTCCTGGTCGGGCTGATTGGTGCCCTAAGTGGCTTGGTTGTATTGTATAGACTCTTCTGGCCGTCCGCTACCACTACTTTGCCTGTGCCTTTAGTAGAACAGGTCCCAAATGAACAACTTCCAGCCTTTGAGAATATCGAGGACAAAAAGGGACTGCAAAAGTCTATTTCAGCCAGTCTGGAATACCTTGAAGGGCATAATGATGACAAGCAAATATCCTGGGGCAATAAATCCATAAACATAGGCACATTAAAAAAGACACTAAAATCATTTTCCGAACTACTTGACCAAAATTTGCCTCAGCAGGACCTTAAGAGGGAAATCCGCCGCCGGTTTATAGTTTACAGGATAACAGGGGGTGAAAATGGGGAAAGGCCTGCGGGGCCGATCCTCGTGACAGGATATTTCCAGCCCGAGCTGCCTGCGTCTCTTGAGTCAGATGAAGAATTCTCCTATCCGCTTTATGAAACTCCCAAAGACCTTATTCGAATAACTCTCAATGATTTTGATTCCTCACTTCCGCGCAAGACCCTCTGGGGAAGGATATCAGGGCAAAGTCTGATCCCATATTATACACGCGCTGACATTGACAATGGCAGAAAGCTCGAGTGTGCCGGTGTCCTTGCATGGCTGCGTTCGCCAGTGGATGGGCTTTTGCTCCACATACAAGGTTCAGGGGCACTCCGGTTTCAGGATGAAAGCAAGAGATATATACATTACGCCTCCAGCAATGGTCATCCCTACTATAGTATTGGTCAATGGCTTATAGAAAAGGGACTGTTACGTGAGGATCATGCCGACTGGCCTGGCATACGTGCTTGGGCACAAAAAAATCCAGATGAATTCAGAAATGCCTTTGCTGCAAATCCAAGATATATTTTTTTCAGATGGGAAAAAGAAGGGCCAATAGGAACGCTGGGGAAAGTGCTGACACCTATGAGATCAGTGGCCCTTGATAACAGGTTCTATCCTCTCGGTGCCCTTTGCTTTTTACAAATGCCGATGCCTGCGAACATGTCGATCCGCGGATATACAGGCATTTTTCAGGGCTTTGTCTGCAATCAGGACACCGGCGCTGCCATCAAGGGACCATATAGACTTGACCTCTATTGCGGAGCAGGTGAGAAAGCCGGCTACATTGCAGGAAGTCTGAAGACACCAGGATCTCTCTATCTGTTGTTGCTCAGGAATGCTGTCCTGGAAACACGGCTCGGTCAATCCTGAAAGCATCTTGCTTTTCCCTGGCCGACTCATTAAGCTTGTAAAATCATAATAAGCTCATGGCTGCTTACAAAATTCCATCTCTTGTCTGATGGTTTGCGTTGCCCGTTAGCCAAAATACTCATATATTTTATTCTAAAAGCAGGTATTCAACAGCCCATGAATTATGAGCTATGAACCAACTTTCATGTATATTGGTAATAGTTCTTAGCATGAAAGTTTAAGTATGTTTTGTATGTAGCTCAACATAATTACAATTGTAAGAAATTGCTAAACTACCGAGTGACCTCTTCAAAATCCACCCTAATTATAGCGTTTCTTATCTTGTTTATTCTGATCCTGACACCCTGTTCTTTATTCCCAATAATTAAAACCGCTGTATCATTGGCAGAGGACCGGCCTGAACCAGAAATATTTGAACTTACAATATCAAGTTCTCGGGACAAGCTCATGGCTTACTTTTCCCTCAAGAACGGGTGTCCTAACTATGTGCAAATTGCCTTAGAAAGCGGGATTATAGTACGTTATATATACGAAATAGAGCTGCAAGCACCCCGATTTCTGATAAAAAAAAGGCTCTCCAGAATCTTCATATTAAGGACACTTACCCATGACAATCTCAAAGGGGAATACAGGGTTTCATTTGGTCCTGATTCCCCCAAAGTAGTCAGCGTAAGAACCTTGGAAGAAGCAAAAAAACTTGCTTTTGAAATTAACGACATCTCGATAATTTCTTTGTCCGAACTACCTCGGGGAAAGACTTATGTATTAAGGGTACGTGCGAAGATGGAAGAGGCGGCATCGTCTTTGCCTTTTAAAGGTCTTTTGGACTTGTTTTCATCGTGGGGTTTTCAGACTAAATGGTATGAAGTCCGATTTAACTACTAGCGAAGCTAGAAAACGAAGAATAGAACGAATCATAATGATGGCAGCAGTGGTTTTTATAGCCCTGCTGTCCTTAGCCGAGTACTATCTGATTTCGGGCTTCAGTCCGCTATCGACAAGTAGCAATGTACTTATCTTCGCAGTAATTAACCTTGATATTTTCCTTATTCTGCTTTTGGGTTTTCTCGTAGTACGTAATCTGACCAAACTTGTATTCGAAGACAAAAAACACTTACTGGGTGCTAAGCTCAGGACTAAACTCGTAATAGCCTTTATCTCTATATCCCTTATCCCTACGATACTGCTCTTCCTGGTCTCCTTCCAGTTTCTCAGAACCAGTATCGGATACTGGTTCAACATAAAGGTGGAAAAGTCCCTTGATAATGCCATGACAATAGGTAGAACATATTATGAGGGACGGGTTACCGGGTTAGAGCTCATGTCTCAAGAGACAGGGAGGCTGATAAGTCTGAGGTGTATTGAGGAAGACGATACAATAAACAGGATATGCATAGAACAGCTAGTGAATCCCACACCGCTATCACCAGGTATTCAGGATTCCAGCAGGGCGATTTCCTTAAATTCTATAGAGGTGATAAATTCAGTTCACAAAGAGCTCTTTGTTAAGATATGGCTACCGCTCGTTGATATGCCGCCAGATATTCCCCATTCCGTACTTAACCAGATTTTTGAAGGCAAAGATTCATTATTACATAGTGTCACCCTGGAAGGCGGTGAGCTTATTCGTATATTAAGTCCTTTAAAAAATGCGAATAACGACATTCTGGCCGTGTTAATCTTAGGCCACTTGATGCCCCAGGATATGAGTTACCTGCTCGATGATATTCGTTCAGGTTATGATGACTATAGACAGTTACAGCTGTTTCAGAATCCAATAAAAGGCTCTCTTTTAATTACCCTTTGTCTGATTACTTTGCTGATTATTTTTGTTTCCATATGGTTCGGATTCCGTCTTGCCAAAAGCATTACAGAGCCTGTTAAAATGCTTGCTGAAGCCACTAACCGTGTAGCAATGGGAGACCTGGATTTTAGCCTTGAATCTCAAGGCAAGGATGAACTCAGTTCTCTGGTGCAGGCATTTAATATAATGACCCAGGATATCAAGGAGGCAAGACGGAGGACTGAAGAGACTTCAAGACAGTTACGAAAGAGCTACGGCGAATTGGAACATCGCCGACGCTATATTGAGATTATACTTCAAAACGTAACAGCAGGAGTAATATCTATAGATAGACAGGGCTTTGTGACTCTAATGAACAAATCAGCTGCGAGCATTCTGAATATATCATCAGATCAGATAATCGGTAGACCTTATTCTCAACTCCTGACAAGGGACCAGGCCAAGGAATTTGAGGAAATCAGACAGGAACTCAGCCATTCTCCAAAAGGCACACTTCAGCGTTCGATTCGCATGGAAATAAGAGAAAAAACCCTTTCTCTTCTGGCAAGCTTTACCATATTGAGAGACCAGGACGAGAGATCTCTTGGAGTAGTCATAGTCTTTGATGACCTCACAGAGCTTGAGAAAATTCAGCGTCTCGCTGCTTGGCGTGAGGTGGCTAGACGTATCGCACATGAAGTCAAAAATCCCTTAACGCCTATACAGCTCTCAGCGCAAAGGCTGCGCAAGAAATATCTTGATAAATTGGATAATGAAACCAGAGTTGTTTTTGATAAATGTACAAATACCATCATAAGCCAGACCAAAGAACTTAAACATCTGGTAGACGAATTTTCCAATTTTGCCAGGCTGCCGTCAGCCAGGCTCCGGCCTACGAAGCTTGACGATTTGGTAGATGACGTACTTTCAATTTACAGGGCTGGACATCCAAAAATCGAATTTAAACTGGACGTACAGGAAGGTTTGCCGAATGCATTGTTGGATTCTGATCAGATAAAGAGGGCACTTATCAATCTCCTTGACAATGCGGTAGCCTCTATGACTGATGGTGGTAAAATAAATATTCTGATAACATATAACACCGCCGAGAATGAAATAAGCCTCAGCGTTTCGGATACCGGACCAGGTATTTCGTCTGAGGATCTTCCAAGGCTCTTCGAACCCTATTTCTCTAGAAGAAGAGGCGGTACAGGCCTTGGGCTTGCTATTGTAAACTCTATTGTGGCGGACCATAATGGACACATTATGGTGAAGGACAATATTCCCAACGGGACTCGATTTATATTGATTTTTCCTATTAACTAAAAACAATCGGATCGCTTGCAATAATGCAGTGAAATTAGAAACTTGAAATTAGAAATTAGGTAACGCATCTACATCTTTGTATTTTTTCAAATTTCCAATTTCAAGTTTCACTGCTTTTGGGAATAAGTGCAACCCAGCAAATATAAGGATGCCCATTTTTGCCATGGTGAAGAAGAAGATACTTGTCGTAGACGACGAAGAGTCAATCCTTCAATCTGTGACTGATATTCTGGAAGACGAGGGGTTTGACGTCCAAACCTCACTGGACGGAAAGACTTCGCTTGAGATCATGGGAGAAGACCTTCCGGATCTTGTACTGCTGGATATCTGGATGCCGGGTATGGACGGTCTGGAATTGTTGAAACGGATAAAGGCCGAGTGGCCGTTTATACCGGCGGTAATCATGTCTGGCCACGGAACTATCGAAACGGCTGTAAAGGCCACCAGGCTGGGGGCATATGATTTTATAGAAAAACCCCTTTCCTATGAACATCTGGTGCTCACGATCCAGAATGCCCTCAAATATCATAAGCTTCGGGAAGAAAATGTCTTTTTAAGACAAAAAACCGGGGAAACGCGAGAACTCATTGGTGAAAGCCATGCCATGAAAAGGCTCAAGCAACAGATCGCTATCGTTGCCCCTACTGATGCGTGGATACTGATCCAGGGTGAAAACGGAACAGGCAAGGAACTTGTAGCTCAAACTATTCACCGCATGAGCAAGCGAAGCCGGAAACCACTTATAGAAGTCAACTGCGCTGCAATACCTGAAGAACTTATTGAGAGCGAGTTGTTTGGACATGAAAAGGGGGCCTTCACCGGTGCAACTACCATGAAAAGAGGGAAATTTGACCTTGCCAACGAAGGCACCTTGTTCCTTGATGAAATCACCGATATGAGCCTTAAGACCCAGGCAAAAGTCCTGCGAATACTGCAGGAGCAGAGATTTGAGCGGGTCGGTGGAAACAAGACCATAACTATAGATGTGCGCATTATAGCCGCCACAAACAAAGATCTTGAAAAAGAAATACAGAAAGGGTGCTTCCGGGAAGACCTTTACTACAGGCTAAACGTGATACCAATAGAGGTCTCACCTCTCAGGGAACGCAAAGATGACATCTTTCTTCTGGTAAAAGGTTTTCTGAGCGAATTTGCAGGAAACACTGCTCATGGCCCCAAAAAAAAGGCAAGCCGTGAAGTAATTGAGGCATTTATGGCATATGATTGGCCAGGGAATGTAAGAGAGTTGCGAAATATGATAGAAAGGCTTGTGATTCTATCAAGAGAGCCTCAAATTACAACGAATGACCTGCCTCCATCTCTTCGTAAGGGCATCAGGACAACTCCTGAGGCTCAACAGACCACTTTTCCGACCAATCCTGACTGGCTGAGCTGTCATGACTTCAGAGAGGCAAAAACCTTATTTGAACGGGAATATCTTGAAAAAAAACTTGCCGAACACCAGGGTAATGTCAAAAAAACCGCCGAAGCTATTGGTATTGAAAGGAGGCACCTGCACCGAAAAATTAAGGCATTGGGACTGGAAACATGAATATACTACTGAGAATTTGGAACCGGGCTTCCCCTCCCCCAACTCTTTTCTTCCCCCTTTATCAATCGTTTGATGTTATCCCTGTGCCTTATCCAGATAATAAGGGTAATCACCCAAGCCATAAGTTCAAGTTCATATGCCGGACAGAAAAAGTGCATCAAAATGGGCATAAATAAGGCCATTGAAAGAGATCCGACCGATACATAACCCCACTTCTTTAGCACTACTATAAACGTAAATACGGCAACACCGACTCCAAAAGGACACACTCCAAGGAACACTCCTGATGCAGTAGCGACGCCTTTCCCACCGCGGAACCTGAAAAATATTGAATAGCAATGGCCCATGACAGCACCGATGCCTGTAAACGCAATCCATAAATCAATATCAGCCGTTCCGGCCATTGCCCAGATGCACCCAAGGACCGGCAAAAGACCTTTCGCAAGATCTGCTGCCAGTGTAAGAAGTCCCCAGCCCTTACCCATCACCCTGGCTACGTTGGTAGCCCCTATATTCCCACTGCCATGTTTTCGAAGTTCTATGCCTCTGCAATGGGCAAAGAGCAGACCGAAAGGTATTGACCCCAGAAGATAAGATCCAATTGGCCAAATTATTTGGGGCAAAAGACTCATTTCTCAGGACAGGTTAAGAGATGGCCTTTTATCAAGGCCTTTTTAAATTCTTCAAGCAGTCTGCTGTAAGAGTTTTGTTTTTTATTTGCAGTACCCAATGATCCGGTCTGTTTATCTCCAAATCCAAGTTTTCCATCGGCGTTACGATCAAAAACCATATAACTGGGAGGCCTCGAAATCCCATCTCCAAAGAGCAAGATTTCAATAGACCTGCTGTAATCGTTTCCCTCTTTTAATCTCAAAAGGGCCTGGCCGAAAACTGTAGCCAACCGAAGTTCAGAAATGTATCTTTTACCCTTTCGTCCCGGCTCTGAAATCTGATCTATGTATAAAGGATTTCCAAAAGGACGCATCATGTCAAAAAATTGGTGTTTACTATTTAAAATAATTACTATATCGCCGACATCATTGAAAGAGTAAATAACATCCATATCCTTATCATTAACGGCTATACAGCCTTCGGTCCAGTCCCTCATTCTGCTTTTTCCTCTTTTACGGTATACTCCTCCACCGTGTATACCAACACCACTGCCAAGAGAAGTGCAGACAGGTGGCAAACCCCTTGTTGATATAGCATTTGCAATTATACGATATTCACTCAAAGAAATAAGCCTTTTTCTTAATCCCAGCCATGCGTCTACTTTATTGGGGTACGAAAGCCCTAAAAATTTATGGAATCTGCTATTATTCTTTTTGTAGGTCACATAATAACACCCCTCGGGGGTTGACTTGTCTCCCCTGCGGCTCTTGGGCGATATGGAATCTACGCCGAGAGACACAGCAAAGCTTTCTATAACCTTGCCATCTCTATAGAGATATAGGCGATGGAGTCCCTTGTCGATAACTACATATTTTGAGTACACTGCTTCGGCATAAACGCATCCAAGTAAAAGGATTAAACCTGCTAAAAAAGAAGTCAGTGCAGTAAAAAGCTTTAATGAATTTTCCTTCATAATCTTTATAAATCAGAATTTATATGCTTGCCTACAAGCAAGCTATACTGTTATATTTTTAATATATCTTTTCTGTCTGGAAAGGTCACCCTCTCACAGGTAGTTGATATTTCAGAACGGCAAATGTGCATAAAAATTTCCTATTGAATTACCCGCAAAAAAACAAACTTAATATAATACCTTTAAGGAGAAGCCATGACACAAAAAATTCCTGAAAAAAAATGGGTTATTATGAGAACGGCTTTGAGTTTGTTGCTTACACTAGGCCTGCTCACTTTGGCGGGCTGCGGTCTGAGTGAAGAAGACAAGGCCATAATAAAGCAGGGCGTAAAGGCTGCTGAAGAATCGAAAGCGGCAGCATCCAGGGCGGAAGCCGCCACTAAACGATTAGAAGACCTGGCTTCTCGGCTAGAATCATCTGCACGAAAGGCTGAAGAAGCTGCGGCTGCTGCAGCCATAGCAGCCGACCGGGCGGATGCGGCTACAAACAGGGCCACTGAAGCAGCCAGCAGTGCTGAGACCACAGCTAAGAAGACGGAAAGAATTTTTGAAAAGAGTCTTCTTAAATAATTAAGGACTGAGTTTCTGTTTATTAAATCCGGCATTCTACTTACAGTGCAAACAGCAAAATAAAAGATGCCCAACAAATATTTTATTCTTTGTCTGCCTGTGCCACAGGCAACGGAA
>Ga0180433_10012092_pt1 | contig 10134 bp, 9 predicted proteins | sample SS_ome_8_FD_132980 | JGI IMG/M metagenome (GOLD analysis project Ga0180433, IMG submission 132980) | Hypersaline lake sediment archaeal communities from the Salton Sea, California, USA - SS_1_D_1 metaG | ecosystem: Environmental > Aquatic > Non-marine Saline and Alkaline > Hypersaline > Sediment...
CGGGCGAGAGCTTTCCAACGGTCGCCAGGTTCAAATTGTGGTAGGCCATGCTTTTCGCCACGCCTGGATTGCTCAGGATATACCGCAGGTGAGCCTCGAAAGCCGGCGCCTCTTCGGACTGCGCAGTATTTCTCCGGTCGACCAGCATTGCACCACCTGTGCCAAACAGCTCCTCGACATGCTGCATAGGACCGCCGGTCGCCGTTATCACCGCCATTCCGGAGGCCGCCGCCTCCAAAAAGACGATGCCCAGTCCCTCGAACTTTGAGGGATGAAAGAGGACATGTGCATCCCTGAGAACCGACAGGGTCTTCTTGTGTGAAAGTGACTGGTAATGCACTACAGATGTTGGTTGTTTGCCGCGTTTTCGCAGTTCCTCTTGCGGAAGCTTTCCTATATACACGAATCGGTCTGCTGCGAATTCACGTGATAGGCGCGCAAATATCTCTAAGGCCATCCTTCCATTCTTGCTCTCATAATCTCTTCCACAGAACACCACCGTCAGCGGTCCGCTCCTGCTCCACTTTGCCTCCATCGCATCTGCCGGACAAGCTTCCTGTGCGGGATAGAGGACCTGGATTTTCGACAGGTACGTTTCTCCCAGCTCTCCGGCGCCCAGCTTGCCTAACCATATGCGGGCATCGCGGACTGTGGACTCGCTGCGGTAGAAAATCGCCTTGCAGCTCGGATGGGTGTATGCCGTCAGCATGTTCGTTGCTCTCTTGAGCATGTTCCTGTGAAATTCCTTCGACCACTGCCGGCGGAAGGCCCTTCTAAAGTCGGGACTCAGGAAGTGGCGCCCGCACACAACCGGATAGACGAAATCATCCGTATCTGTAACCCACGCTTTGCGATTCAAAACCGGCCACCGCGCCGAGTGGACAATTGCCCGGCCCGGTCCGAAGTCGGCAAACTCCCCCCAATGGAACGAACCGAAGGGCGACTCGTGCTGCTCATCGGCCATGAGGAATGTGTGTACAGAATCTCTTTTGCTGTACTTGAAAGCCGGATCAAGTAGCCTGGCAAATGCACTATGCACACCGACGTGCAAATCAATCTTTGGCCCGAGCAAGACCCGGTGAGTTGTTTCCACTTCCGGCTTCCGCGCTGTTCTCCTTTCGGCGTGCACCTGCTGCGAAGACATTTTGGGCTCTTCGGCCATCCGATTGCGGAGATGAGCGATCAGGTCCCGCAGTCCACAGCAACCGTCCCGGTGCGATGTGTTGTGCCGAATCGAAACATGCCGCTCGTGGGGGCACCAGCCTTTGCATACCGGAAATTCAGGACACCCTCTCATTGCCTCGATGGCTTCGCCGTGCTCCTTTTTCAACTTTAGCAGTCCTTCGCTGTTGGCTAGTTCTGCGAAACTGGCATTCATGATGTTTCCCAGGGTGTATCGGGAGTCGCCCGAGAATACATCGCATCCCCCTACGGTGCCGTCCGGTTCGATCGTGAAATAGCGGCCCCAGCATTTCCCGCTCAGCGTGCAGGACCGCCCTGACACACCTTTAATCTGCGCCTTCAGCGCGTCCAGCTCTCGAATTTTCACGTCCCGGTCGCCGCGACTGAGCTAGGCATCGTAGAGGTCCATCAAAAACGCGTTTACCCTTGCAGGTTCGATGTAGTGCGAAGTTTTTGTGCCACGTTTCGCCGCCGGATCGTTTCGTGGCTTCGCGGGAAGAAGTCCGAAACTGCGAATGCCTTGTCCTACCAGGAAATCCAGAAGTCTCCGGGCTCCGAATTTGAGTGTCCTTTCGTCCACAACAACCAGGCCTGAGAATTGGACTCCGTGCTCCTTAAGAAGGTTCAATCCCCGAATTACATCCTTGTAGCTGCCTTTGCCGGAGCGGTAGCTGCGATGGCTATTGTGGAGATGTGCAGGTCCGTCAATGCTTATTCCCACCTGGATGTCATTGGCCCGGAAAAAACGGGCCCACGCCGGCGTCAGTTTTGTCGCGTTGGTTTGGAAGGAGTTTCCGATTTTCTGTTCCGGTCTTCGTAGATGCGCCTGCACCAGAAGGGCTTTTTCATAAAAGGAGATCGGCAGAAATGTCGGCTCCCCTCCGTGCCAGATGAAACGCACATGCTCGTGCTGAGCTAATGCGAGATCAATCATACGCGCCACTACGGGAAAGCTCATGACCTCCTTACGGTTATCTCGCCAGTCATTGCAGTATGTGCATCGCAGCGCACACTGCCGCGTTACTTTTACTATCAGCGTTAAATCCCCCCGCACGGGGCGTTTTTCTCTTCTTGATCTCTTCTCCAGCGAATGGAGGACTGCTTCTTCATCGCCGCTCAAGAGATCCGATGTCTTGAGGCAAAGAAAGCGATCCAACGGCTCCATCGCCCGCAGCAGCATTTCGTAGAGAGCGTGTTTTTCACGTTCCGGCAGCGTGAGTGCATACTCGCCCAGACTTTCTGCGAGGCGGTGCATGTCCTGCTGACTAAAGCAACTACTCGTTCGCAACTTGCTACACACGTCAACACCGGTTTGCTACAATTTTCTGTCGGTCAAGTCCGTTGCTAATAACCGTAACCGTAAGCTTTCTGCCAAAACTCACCGTACCCTTTCAGCCAAAAAGGGCCGCCCCTTACCCAGCCGCTTGTGGGCAGGTCAGGGTTGTAGCCTTTCATTGCACGCATCACAGCCTCTCTTATCTTGATATCCTTAATCCCCGTTCTCTTAATTATATAATTGTTGTCCTCCTTGCGGTTTTTGGATTCGTGCGACTTGAATCCGTGTGACTCGCAACGGGATAAGAGCCACCTCAAGAGCCGCTTCTTCTGCTCCTGATTGAGCGCGTCGCGATCGTCGGGCTTCTTCTCCGCCCACTCCTTAAGTGCTTTCGCGAATGCTTTCACCTCTGGATTTGGTCTCTTTTGTTTTGCTTTCTTCTTTGCCATTGTGCACCTCCGATGGTCATTAGTGAGGAATCATCGTGAGAAGAAACATGTATACATGCGGATGGGTAATCAGACGTCATCCGGCCCTCTGATCCTGTTTCCGGCTCCTTTGTTTTGCGATTTCACGTGCATCCCCTTCTGAAAGTCTTAATCATGGTTCATTCGCTTCGGCCATAAATGTGGTTTTCCAGGCCATAGGGTATCCGAACTGCGCTCATCCTTGACGAATGCACCTCTGAGAAATGCGAATTCGGCAGTTCTGCCGATATCCTTGTGGTTACGAATATTCATGAATCACTTCCTACCCCGGTCCGACGAAAGTGAACTGATCCTACCGGTCTGTATAGTACACCCTATCGCACCCCTACTACCGGTTCACCCGACTCGAGGAAAGTACATCTGTGCATGAAGAGACGTGCAGGTCGCAAGATCAAATGAGTCGGATGTCTCTACACGTTTTAGGTATTATCTGACTTCTGTATGGGTATGTCAAGAAAGAAATACGTATTTTAGTTGGAATTGGACTTTTGCAAAATTGAAGTTAGGCATATATTATTTCAGAAAATCGGCTTCACGATTTTCTGGGAATAATTGGGCTTCTCGATCATAACCTATTGTTAATCCAAACCTTAAGCGTAGCTTTTCTTCAAAGAAAAAATCGAGAGACAAGATTTTTTCTTTTCAAAAGTATGCCTAACTTCAATTTTGCAAAAGTTCAGTTGGAATTTCCCGGTCATCGACCACAGGTAGAGATGGTGAATTACGGGCGATGTCAACAAAATCTGTTGACGTTTATCTAACTGATTGGTGAAGCTCAGATTCACGAATATACACGCGCGAGAATCTTACTTCTATGCTCATTCAGCGCTTTGTTCTTGTTGGCAAAGCCGTCGGCCATGGCCTGAGCACATAGACAGTCCTGGTCATAAGCATAGGGTAGATCTTTAGGCTTACTGATATTCTCGTTGTGTTCTTCTTTATTGTACGGAATAACACTTATTCTCACGTCGTCCTTGAGTTTGGCCGACATCCAGATATCATCGCTGTACGTGAAACTTCTGTTCGGAAACGGAAAAACATCAGGCTCAAAATCATCCCGGCTGAAGACCGCCGTGCCGCCGCCGATATAAATGTTACATAAGACGGGTTTTGATATCTCCCCCGCGAATACACTGTAACTATTTGGATAATGCAAATCATCTGCGGGCTTCCAGATTCTACCCCTGCCGCATACCACATGCCCCGGCAGCCTGTCACTCCAGAAAAGCAGGTTTTCAAACCAACCTCTCGGGAATACCGTGTCATCATCCACCACGATATACCGGTTGATTCCCAGATCCATGTAGAGTGGACCGTGCTTCTTGAATGCACCATAGTCCTTTGACCTAACGATCCGTATACCGCTGTTTTTTATGAATGTTGGCAGTTTAAGGCCTTCGGCTATAACAAGAAGAACTCGATCGGCGGGCCATTGGTCCAGTAATGATTGGAGCATTGGGGCGATCTTATTCACCCTCGGTTCGTGAGTTGTGAATGAAATATATGTCGCCTTCATGAGACTCTGAATCCGCGATTTCTCATATCTGCTCATAAACGACCATCCCTTCAGCTTTGAAGTCAACTATACCACCTGACGGCGCTGAAAGCCAGTGTGAAGCCGAACGCCGGCGATAGGATGTTTGTGTGGATTAACACGGCACACCTTATCAGAGAGGACTTAACGGCGGCGGGAATTGAACTGACGGACAAAGACGGCAATGAGATATCCTTTCATTCCCTGCGGAATTCCTGTATCAGCTTCCCTGCGAACCGTCAGGTCCCCGCCAAGGTTGTCGGGAAACTTGCGCGACATAGTGATGCCAAATTGACTTTCAACACATACGCGCGAAGCTTTGGGAAAGCCGAACGCAAAACGCTGAATTTCCTGCCGAACTTCGGTAATTTTGTCTTGTCCACCTGCTTGGACAAAGTGTGCAGAAAACAGGAGATTTCGGTAGACAGCCGTAGACACAAAAACGGCCAAGAAACGCTCAAACCCGCGTTCTTGGCCGAAAACAAAATACCCCCTAGGGGAGTCGAACCCCTGTCTCCAGGATGAGAACCTGATATCCTAGGCCACTAGACGAAGGGGGCCATAATATTTACTATTTATGATTTACGATTTACTATTCAGATCGGCAAAGCCGCATGCATAAATACCAAATCATAAATCGAATAGCGGCGGATGGATTCGAACCATCGACCCTGGGCTTATGAATCCCATGCTCTAACCAACTGAGCTACGCCGCCACAATTTCTAAGTCGCTGCAATATAACGGCTTCCTTCGTATGTTGTCAACTCTTTTTCAAGCTCAAAAAACATCTCCACCAAAATGCACCAATTCTCTACGCAAACCCTGGGCTGTTGCAGCCTTTGCACGACGGACTAAATCATCGGCTACAGCCAGGTAGAATTCATGAGTTGTGGCAAGACTATGCGTGCCCGGCAAGCACCATCACATCGTGTTCACTCATGCCATTAGCAAACCACATGCTTATGGCTGTCCTCCGGAAATCATGGAAAGCCCCTTGTTTGACACCCGCGTGTCTCAAAATCCAATTAAATTGACGTCTTAAATTGTCTTCTACCTTCGTTGACGAGTTTACTAGCGCCTGGAGAGAGGTCGGATGGCTGCAGGGGATTCAAGCGAGGTCCAAGAATGGCAAGTTGCGTACAAAGGCCGCCGAAGGCTATCATAAACCTTTGCTTGATGCACCGGGCAAAGACTCGCATAGAACCATATCATCCGCTTAACAAAGGGGCAAACATCCCCCAATCTCTTAACAGCAGCCGGAGTGTCAGACAAGGCGACCAACCATTTGCAGGACTCGGACAAACGCGAAGCTGTTAGTGGTCTCATAAAGAACTTCCTCGAACCGGCAGGTAACAACTTTATCGAGGAACTTGTCTTCAGATTCCTTCTAACGCGCGGAAACACACTTGGTGGTTCCATGCGGAACATCGGTGGTTTCATGGCGCAGAAAAAGCTCACGCGAGCTATTATCGCCTACTTGAAACTTGCCGGATACCAATGCCAATGGCTTCACAGTGAAACGAATACTTGGGCTATATTACCACATGACGACGCAGAAGTGGAATTATCTTTACGTGGTCTACCTTGGGATGAGGATCAAGTCAATTCTGTCTCAAAATGGCTATGTACACTTTGAAGCAAGTCTAAGTTTTACGGGAGAAATAAAGGCATCCGGCAACATTTTTCGATGATTTGCGTATGACAATGATAGTAGCGCAGAGTGGCCCCTGCCCTACCCTCACGAATGTCACGTGGTTTGTGATCGAATAGTATTTGTTCGATTACCGTTATCTTCCCGATACCTCGCGGAGAACCTTAAGGAATCTCGGCGATATTTCGTAACCCAGCTCCTCCGCCATGTGGACGTCATCCCAGGCCCTGTTGTATTGCCCGTCGTCATAGTACACATTCGCACGATAATAGTAGGCTTTCGCATGCTTCGGATCCAGCTCGATTGCCTTGTCGAACTCGGCTATCGCCTCATCGTACTTGTCCTTCTTCCAGAGAGCAATCCCGCGATTGCTGTGTTGTGTAGCCTCGTCGTTACAACCTACAAGACTTAGACAGACGATTGCCGCCAAGCAAAGCGGCAGCACTTCGCCTAGTCCCTTCCTTCGAACGAACATCAGAAGAACCTCACTTTCCCGTTACCCGTACTTACACCCCATATTTTTCTTGTCACGCTCCTCTACACAGGCTCGTGCTGTCTTCACTATCGGCCATCCGGGTCACCACCTTTACTATTGGCCTTACGAATGAGCATGTCACCAGCAGGAACTTGTAGTTCACTTTGCCCGCGTTATAGGATGTTCAGTTCGCCCGTGTAGGGTCTGAGGGTAGTGACGCAATGGCCGACAGCTTATCGGTCCGCTATCAAAACTTGGGCAGCGGGATGTTTTCCAGCACGAACGGAATCTTGCGATGCCTGAGGTTGACCGCTATCACAAACCGTACCTTCTTTATCCGGCCAAGACCTTTACCACCATATACTGCACATTCATCAGTGATTGAACGCGGCAGACCTCGAATAGCGGTAGGATGGTCGATCAGCTTATCGTCGGGACCTAACACTCGCCGCTCTACCAGGAGCCGGTCCGGCAAGTAGCCGTGAACATGGAACGGAGCCATGGAACCACTTTCCTCGGGACGCGCCCTTATTTGGAGTCTGTATTGCGACTCCTTGCACCAGGGACCGGGCAGTCGAATCTCCATGTCGGGAGTCAAACGCACCCAGTCGTCACTTTGCTTGAACGGCACGTCCACGTATGCAAGCGAGTCGGCAACGAGGGCATAGAAACAGCCTTTTACGCAACTGATTTCTTCGCCGGGCTGTTTGGTCATTCCGGCATCAAGATTTATTTGCATCCGGTTGGATTCCAATTCTTTGAACCAGGTAGGGCGGGAACTCGTTTTTCGAGGCATTCCCAGTGCCGTACGAATAGCATTTTTCCACCTTGAGCTCGTTCTAACGTGTCGCCGCTGATAACGCAGGAGATCATATCTCATGTCGCCCGAGCCGGGCGGCGCGGAGCCGATCTCGACACTCTTGCCTCTGCCGTTTGTTATTTTTTCGATTATTGGCCGGCGGCATATCCCCAGGACGCGGCTGGAGTCCGATATCTTAACCTCACATGAAAGTGACAATGCTTCCGCCAATTCTCGCTCTTTACCCCTGGAAACCGCAGGATTGCGTAAAGCCAGTTTCTTATTGTACGTAATCGAAGACCAGCTTACTTTGAAGTTGTCCTCGACTTTCCTATTGGATTTGGACCATCCCTCGGATAAACCGATTGATAGGGCGATGGTCGCGAAGACCGCGATCCGGCGCATGGAATTCATGCCAATTGTCCTTTTTGCATCTCTAAACACAGTTCGCGGCAGACTCCCCATCCATCCGCAATCACGGCTTGGGCAGCGGAATATTTTCGAGCACTAACGGAATCTCGTAATGTGCCGGATTGACCGCTATTACATACCGAATCTTCTTTATCTGGCCCATATTGCTGCCGCTTCCCGATGAGTTTCCACCAACGTGATATGGTAGGAATGGACTTCTGTGCCGGCGAACCAGTTCATTATCCGGTCCGACCAGTTGTCTGTCCATCACGAGACGGGCCGGCAAGTAAGTCTCGGCAGACAAAGAATGAATGGAGCGTCCCCCTTCCGGACGCCCTTTTGTGCTGATACGATACGACGAACCTTTACACCACGCGTCGGTAATCTGAACCTCTACGTCAGGCGTCAAACGTATCCACTTGTCGCTCTTCTTGAACGGCACGTCAACATATTCATAAGACTCGGCAATTAGGGCATAGAAATAACCTTTGACACGACCAATTTTTTCCGGAGCCTTTTCACCCAGGCCGACGTTGAGGTCTATTTGCATGCGAACGGGCCGGATTTGCTCAACCCATCGAGGCTGAGAGCTTTCCTTCGGAGGCAGTCTCAGCGCCGACCTGACGGCGGTTTTCCATTTGGCAGTCTTTATCGGAGACACATATCGCCGGTCATAACGGGGAGCTTCGTAGCGCATCTGAAACGAGCTGGATGACCCGGTATCGATCTCAATCTTGCCGCCTTTGTCGTCCGTCATCTCTTCGATCACGGGCGCCCGGCTTACTCCCAGAACGAAGTTTGGATCCAGCATTTCAACCTCACAGGAAAGCGACATCCGTTCCGAAACATCCTGATCTTGATCTTCGGAGCCATCAGTATTGCTCAACGATACTGTTTTCGTATAGGAAATTCTCGTCCAGCTTACCTCGAAATTATCCTCAATTTTCTTCTCGTCTTTAGATTTGGCTTTCGACTCAGACTGTGCCGCAGACAAACCAATTGATAAAGTGATAATAACAATGACCGTGATTCTGCTTATGGCATTCATTCCTACTCTCCTTTCCACATCTCTAAAAAGAACACGAGACAAACTCCGCACCGAATTTCGTCCGCACCACAGGCAATTATACATATTTTGCGGCACAAGTCAAGAGTCAATAATCACGATGTCTTCAGGTATCGCCACAACATCGCGGTGGGCGGGGCCAAGGAGCTTCTTGATCTCCGTGCTGTGCTTGCCGGCCAAGGTCTTTAGCTGATCGCTGCCAATACTCGTAACGGCCCTGGCGTTATCGTTTAGCATCACGACATCCCCGGCCTCGAATTTCCCTTCGACGCCGGTTATGCCGCTCGGCAGCAGGCTCTTGCGATTCCTGACCGCCCGCATGGCGCCTGCATCGATGAATATCGTCCCGGCAGGACGGCTGTTGAGTATCCATCTGGCGCGGTTGGAGAGCCTCCTTTTGGGCATGAAGATCGTCCCGATCTCTTCACCGGCGACGATTCGACCAATCACATTCGGCAATCGGCCATCGGCTAAAACGATCCGGCAGCCGGCATTGGATGCGATTCTAACCGCTTCGATTTTGGTTTTCATACCGCCGGTACTGTGAGCGCTGCCTTTACCTCCGGCGTTTCGCACTATCTCGTCGGTTATCTCGAAGACGGTCGGTATCGGTTTGGCGTCGGCCGACTTTCGCGGGTTCTTGTCATAAAGGGCGTCAACGTCACTGAGCATTATCAGCAGATCGGCGTCGATCTTGCTGGCGACAAGTGCGCTTAATCTGTCGTTGTCGCCAAAGGCCGTGCCGATCTCATCGGTGCTCACGCTGTCGTTCTCGTTCAGGATCGGCACGACCGACAGCTTGAGCAGTGTTTCGATGGAATTGCGAAGATTCAGATACGTCTTTCTGTGGCTGAGCACCTCTGCTGTAAGCAGGACCTGCGCGACGGTTATGCCGTAGCGAAGGAACGATTTTCGGTACTGAGCCATCAGGAGCGGCTGACCAATAGCCGCACAGGCCTGCCGCATCTTGATACCACGGGCTTTTGTGGTTTCGAGCTGGCCGAGCCCCATCCCGATAGCACCGGAACTGATAATAACGACCTGTCTGCCCTCCTCGAGCAGAGAATTTACCTGCCCCGCCACCCGGCGAACGTACCCGGCGTCAACGAAGTCGCCCTCCGTAAGGATATTAGTGCCAATCTTAACTACAATTCGCTTTGCATTCTTGAAATTTCGCATGGGTGCTCCATTTTTACAATCATCCTGACCACATACTATGACATCATTTGCAATTATTCAATAGACTTCCGA
>Ga0180433_10012093_pt1 | contig 10132 bp, 10 predicted proteins | sample SS_ome_8_FD_132980 | JGI IMG/M metagenome (GOLD analysis project Ga0180433, IMG submission 132980) | Hypersaline lake sediment archaeal communities from the Salton Sea, California, USA - SS_1_D_1 metaG | ecosystem: Environmental > Aquatic > Non-marine Saline and Alkaline > Hypersaline >...
ACAACCGTTCCGAACTGGGGATCGTTCTGGGACCCGATAATCACCTCGACCCCCTCCAGCATCTCATCGAGCAGAATGCCGTCAAAGCGGGGAAGTTTTCTAAACTGTCTGAACACCTCTTTGAGGTGTTCATCGTCGCGAACACCGACAACAACTCCTCCCACATCCGATTTATGTATGATTGCCGGAGAGACCACTTTGGCAACGAGCGGATATCCCACCTCCTGAGCGCCGGAGAGCGCCTCTTCAATGGATTTTGCCCATACGAAATGTGAGGTGCTGAGGCCGTAAACCTGCAGGAGGTCCTTTGCCAGCGGCTCCGGAATCCAGCCGAGACGTCTTGAATCTGTTATCGTCTTCTTTACGCTCGGGTTCATTCTTGCCTCCCAACGAGCCCGCTCGCCATTGAGACCGCACCTTCGACAGAGTGTGCGACCGGTATGCCGTTCGATTCGAATCCTTCAATGAAAATGCCGTATTTGACCACGTGGGGAATATAGGTTATAATTGCTTTTTTATATTCCCGTGTGAACTGAGCGATGCGCGCTCCGATGTCGGAGGTGAGCCCGGGGAGATATGGCAGCAGGAGAAGGATGATGCCGTCCACATAGTCTTTTTCCAGGAAGAACTTTGTCGCCGTGACGAAATCGTTGTCATTCGCGCTCCCGGTCATATCAATGGGATTCGTCAGTGAGGCGATGTTTTGAATGCTTCCGGAAAGCATCTTTTTGAGCGATTCCCTGTCCGGCGAGGGTATCTCGGCGATGGTGAGACCGGCTTCGTAGCAACCATCGGAGGCGATGGCTCCGTGTCCACCGCTCGAGGTGATGATACAGATGTTTCGCATCTTCTGTCTGGGAAGCGTTGAGAATGCTTCACAGCATGAGACAAATTCCATTTCGTTCTTTGCCTCGATGGCTGCGCTCTCCTTGAGGATCTCGCTGAAGACGAAATAATCACCGGCAATAGAAGCGGTGTGCGAGCTCACCGCCCGCGAACCGCCGGGTGTCTTTCCCGATTTCAGAACGATGACCGGTTTCGAAGAGCGGTTAACCTCATCGACGAATGCTCTTCCCCGTTCGGATTCAAAGCCCTCGAGGTAGATGCCGATAACACCGGTTTTTCTGTCCCGTTTGAAGAACTGCAGCATGTCAACCTCGTCGATCACCGCCTTGTTTCCGATGCTGACGGCGCGTGACAGGCCCACCCCCTCCTGTGTTAATTTGATCATCTGATCGACGAGGATGCCGCCGCTCTGACTGACGAGCGCCACCGTGCCCTCTGTCGGCTCGACAAGCCGCTCGTTGGGTAGAAAGAATGAATCGATGTGGGGTGGCGAGTAGACGCCGAGGCAGTTGGGGCCGATAACGGGAAACTCGTTTTTGACCGAAAGTGCCCGAATCTCCTCCTGCAGATCTGTTCTCCCCGTTTCCGAAAAGCCGCCGGATATGATGATCGCTCCCGAGACGCCCGATCTGATGCACGCCTTGATCGTTTCCGGGACGAGCTCGGCCCTGATGCTGAGAATCGCGAGGTCTATTTTTTCAGGAATTGCAGCGATTGACCGGTAGACTGTCTTGCCGTAAAGCTGTCCCCCCTGCGGATTCACGCAGTAGGTCTTTGCCCGGGTGCGGAGATGATTTTTATTATAGATAACGGTCGCCGGATTGAAGGGGTTGCTCAGTGAGACGCCGACAACGGCAATGGTATCCGGCTCGAGGACTTTTTTTAAATTCATGGTTTCCGGTATATGCTGATCCTTTGCGTTTTCCCCGTCTCGAAATTCGGAGTTAAGGGTTTATACATCGATATAAAAGAATATATCAAGTACAATTTCACTTTATCATCCTCATAATTGACGAGCGGGCGGCTCTTCAGGCTCTCGAGCCATTTCCTCAATGTTACTATCTTCCTGCCGGTATCATCGGTTTTCGCCTTTCCCTATATCTTCTACATACTGGAATACACCAAGCCGGAGAACATTATCGATAAGATCTTCGACGGCTGCATTCGCGACATCAATCAGCTGGCAAAGAGGAGGGACTACGTTCGGACCCTTTCCTCCCTTCGGATTGAGGAGTATCAGCGGAGATTGTTTGCCGCCCTGAATCAGCTCGATGATATCCTCTCCTTTACTCAGTTCAAGGAGACGAAGTCCGTTATCATCGGTAATTTCAGACGCATCCTCGATGTTTACATCACAGCCAAACAGGATCTCCCCGAGAATATCTATGCGATTACCCCGACGATGAAATCAGATATCTCCTTCCGCGCGACGGCGGCCACTTTTGTCGGCCGGGAGCGGTATGATCAGTTCTTTGAGAAGAAGTGCTTTCGCATGCTCGGAAACTCGTATCAATAAGCGGGCGCGTGTAGAGACACGCGCCCGCTCGTTTGCTTATTTGTCAACTGCAACAGGCGTACTGCTTCACGCGAGATATTCTTGCGCTATCCGTTCACCCTCGGCAATATCCACTTTTTTGAGCAGATAGCCTCCAATTAAAAAGAGAATCAGAATCGATACGATGCCGTATCGAACATTCCCCGTCAGGATGGTCACCGAGCCCATCATGACCGGTCCGATCACAGCGGCGAATTTTCCGAGCATGTTATAGAATCCGTAGAACTCGGCCGATTTTTTCGCCGGTATGAGGCGGGAGTAGAGACTCCGGCTCAGTGCCTGAATGCCGCCCTGGAAGAGACCGACGGCGGCAGCGAGGGCGTAGAAGTGCATTTCATTGGACATGAAATAGGCGAGGAGGGTGATGAGGCCGTACCCGGTGATGGCGATCATCACCGCTTTCTTGACGCCGATCTTGGAAGCGAACCAGTTGTAGGCCATCGTAGCCGGAAAGGCGATGAACTGCACCATGAGGAGCGCGGTTATCAGTGCGCTGCTCGGAAATCCCAGTGACATGCCGAAATCGACCGCCATTCTGATAATGGTGTCCACGCCGTCGATATAGAACCAGTAGGCAAGGAGGAAGATGCCGACTATCTTCAGGTGTCTGATCTCGCTCAGCGTATTGACGAGCTGCTTCCATCCGAGCTTGAAGGCTGCACCCATGCTCACCGCCTCCTCCTGAAAAGGCTCCTTGACGAAGAGAAAGATGGGTATTGCGAATCCTGCCCACCAGACCGCAACGGTGAGAAAAGATATCCTGATGGCGGTGGCACCGTCGGGGATGCCGAAGAGCGCCGGCTTCAGGTACATGAGAACATTGACGAGAAAGAGCAGCCCGCCGCCGATGTAGCCGAGGGAGAAGCCGAGCGACGAGGTGAAGTCGACCTTCTGTTTCGAGGCAACCCCTGGCAGGAGAGAATCGTAGAAGATGTTCCCGCCGGAGAATCCCAGCGTTCCGCAGACGTAGAACACAATTGCAAGAATCCAGTTCCCCTGGGCCACCATCCAGAGCGCGCCGGTGGTGAGAACGCCGAGGCAGGCGAAGAGGAAGAGGAATCGCTTCTTTGCGGAGCCCTTGTCGGCAACCGCACCGAGAAAGGGTGCGAGCGCCGCAACGATAATTGCCGCTGTTGAGTTGGCCAGTCCCAGGTAGAAGGTGCTCTCTGTGGGATTATCGGGATTGGCCCAGTAGGCTTTGAAAAAGAGGGGGAAGAAACCTGCCATCACCGTTGTTGCGAAAGCTGAATTCGCCCAGTCGTATAATGCCCATGACCAGATGGATCTCTTTTGATCCAGCATAATAGCGCCTCCTCTATGTTGTTTATGGGAACCTCTGAATGTCCCCGTTCGGTTATGGTTCTCTTGTTTCTGTATGTTTCAGTATATCCAATTGTAGTGATACAAATGGAGAGATGTCAAGATAATAATATCCTCATTCGCTCCGAAGCGAATATTATCTCTGACGAATTCGTTTCATCTTTTTTTCACCTTTTTTAAATTTAGTATTCTAATTCATTTATGTCTAACGTGCTGTTTTATAATCACGTGAACCCGACACCGGGATATCGGAATATATGCTGTGCTGGGGTGTTTACAATGTTTTAATGCTTGCATTGCGCAATCCTGAATTGTACACTCGATTGAATTGCTGCACGGATGCGGGAGACACCTTGTAAAAATTAAGAGGGAGGATATATCGCGCTCATGTTTCTGAAAATCGGCCATCGCGGTGCCTGCGGGTACGAGCCCGAGAACACGCTCCGCTCTTTCGAAAAGGCGCTGGAGCTCGGGGTTGACATGATCGAGCTGGACGTGCATTGCTGTGCCAGCGGTGAGCTCGTGGTGATTCATGACAACCGGGTCGACCGGACAACGAACGGGACAGGATATGTTGCCGGGATGAGCCTCGAGGAGCTCAGGGAGCTCGATGCGGGGAAGGGGGAGCGGATTCCCCTTCTCGGTGAGGTATTCGAGCTGGTGAAGGGCCGTGCGCAGGTCAATGTTGAGCTCAAGGGCTCGGGAACCGCGCTCCCTGTTCACGACCTCATGAAAGGACTGGTTCAGGAGGGGGGCTGGTCCTCTGATGATTTTCTGGTATCATCCTTCAATCACTATGAGCTTCTGGAATTTCTTCGATACAACGCTAACATCAGAATCGGTGCCCTCACCGAGGGGATTCCCCTCGGCTATGCCGAATTCGCCGAGCGGCTGCATGCCGCTTCGGTGAATATCAGCCTGGAGTTCATCTGTAAGGAGTTCGTTGACGATGCGCATCGGCGGGGGATGGAGGTGTTCGTGTACACGGTCAACGATCCCGAGGATGTTGATCTGGTGAAGTCGCTCGGTGCGGACGGCGCCTTTTCGAACTTTCCCGACAGATTATAATAATAATTCGGATGTTATCACGGAGGCACGGGGGACAGTATAAGTATTTGTTATTTCTTCTTGTAACTATTCTTTCTTCTGTAAATATCAATTATAAATACAATTACCTTATCATTATCGACGGTATAAAAGAGCCTATAGTCTCCTACTCTGTATCTGTACACTTCTGAAAAATCACCTTTTAATTTTTTAATATTTAATCCATAAAAAGGATTTTTTCTTCATTGCGGGTAGATATAATTTTTAATCTTATTGTAAACGAATTTAAATTCCCGTTTTCCAATTTTTTTTATAAAGCTTTCAGTTTCAGCTACTGTATATTCATTCAACTATTTTATAGCTTCCTTTTTTTATATCTTCGAGACCTTTTTTGATGCTGCTCACAAATGTCGGATTATTGAGAATTTCATCCATCTCTTGATCTGATACGTACATTTCGTTTGTAACGTATGCGAGTGCTGCATATTCAATAAAATTTGAGATAGTACGTCTCTCCCCATCTGCAGCTTTTTTAAAAATATTGTAAACATCTTCATCTATTCGAATGGTAATTGTTTTGGCCATGATACGCCTCCCTGATAAATTCAAAATTATTCAAATTTGTTCTATTAGTCAATTATTTTTCATTCTTGGAATGTGAAAATACCTAAGGAAACAACATGTATTTATCGGAAATATCATTAAAAATTCAGACATGATTACAGAATATACATGAAAAAAGACATGGATGGTTAATAATCAACCTCGATGAATTAATAGTTGACATAAAAGGGAAGTAAGAGATTTTCAAATTGAGTGTTTAAGGGATAAAAAAATAATTCGATCATCTAATCCTGTTATCCTGTCTATTTTTTTGCACCGACTATATTTATATGACGGGCTTGTGCAGTATATTACTCAAGAGCTGTACTCTTTGGTTTTGGCTTTTCCAGGTAAGGTATATGAAAGAAGAAACAATCAGAGGAATCCTGAAGGAAGAAGACGGTCGAAGCTTTGTTCTCGGAAAGAATGGCGACCGCTTTCTCGAATCATCGATGATATGGGACGGATACCTCACACACTGGCGCGACAGGCCGGTATGCGCGAGATTGCTTCCGCAGCGGGATTATGAAACAGGTGATCCGATAATCATCATGTGGCCCGATGAGGACCCGTCGGCAGCACCCTTCGTCGAGCTGTACTATAACGAGCGGCTGGTAAAATATCCCGCCTCGACGCTGGGCCATATCGCCATCAACGTCAACGGGGAGATCTTCAACTATTCGCATCTCATCAACGAGAATGAGGCGATGCACGCCGAGGAGTACTTCTACCGGCCCGCCCTGGGGGAGTTCGCTCCCCATCCCGAGCTTGGCGTCTTCAACGTCGACGATCCCGGGCGGCCCTACTACGATAAGTTCGGCAGGCTTTTCATGCGGACCATTCACGTTATACGCATAGAAGACCTCGATACCGATACGCTTTCACGCATCTATCACGAGGAGCTCGATGTGATACACAACACGCCGCCCGATCCCTCCCGGCCCGAGAAATATCCCGATTTCAGCATCTTCACCAGGAGCTGCACCACCATCATCCGGGACGGGTTCAAGCGGTACGGCTTCTCCATGATCCGGGGGATCTTCCCCCGCGATCTCTGGGTCAACTGCGCATACCATCTGCTGCGGGTGGCCGACGAGAGAGGCATTAAGGTTCGATTGTTTAAAAAGAGGCAGTTCAAGGTTCAAGAGGCGCCCTACAGCGCAATGACGCCCCTCCTGAATCCGATGAATCGCCTTCGGGTGAGGAGGCTGCCGGAGTACTAGGGAATAGGGTTTTTTCACGGGGCACGGAGCGTCTTCGTTGAGATGATTTTGCCATTAACACGAGAGTAGTTACACCTCTGTTAATGCAGTTGATTTTGTGGTGCTCTTTCTGAAAGTTGTTTTATTGCTGTGTTTAAGAATTTGACAGGATTAAAAGTAAAAAGGGGATTCGTGAGTCCTATCTCCCTGCAGTGAGGGAACCATGAGCATAGAGCATATCGCCGTACTGGTATTCGTCGTCGTGATTGTCGTTTTCTCAATAGCGACGAGGAAGTCCACCCTGGACAAGCTGGAGAAGCTCCCCGGTGAGGAGACCCTCTTCGAGGAGGAGGGGGTTCGCGTCGAGCAGGCGGGCGCTCCCCGGACAGCGGTGTTCATAAACTGTATTGTCCGCGTTACCAGCCGGAGAATAATTATCGCCCAGAAGGTGCTCCTCGGGAAAACCTATGCTCTCAGGCACGTTATTGTATACGATGTTTATTCCGATGAAACCGATCTTGCTCAATCTTTACGCAAAGGATATCTCAACTTCGAGGTGACCAGATCGAAAGTCAAAATCGAGCGGGATTCCGGGAAATGCCTCATCACCATACCGATTCCGGCATCAGCGCTTACCGGGAATCAGTACGTTCAGTTCGAGACCGGAAAGGGTGATGAGTATTCAAGGGTGTTCGGGTGAAATGTCATGGTTGGTCTATTCTTTGGTTGCGGTTGTACTGGATAAAAAATTGGCCACAGAGGCGGGGAAGCGCAGTGGTTGTTTCGGTTATTTGAAGGTAGGTATCTGTTTCGTGAATTAACGAGGTGTTGTGCGGCGGGCTCTGCGAGCCCGCTGCCGGTGGCTGTTAAACCTTTTTATAGTGTCAGCAGCTTTTCGTCATTCGATAGGATTTCAGTGAGCGGGACTCCCCAGTATTTGACTTCGATTCCAAGGCTTTCCAGAGTTTGCGTTACTCCCAGCTGATCTGCACATGCCCTGCATGCCGTTACGTGAACACCGGCATCTGCTTCCCTACCTTTTGCTGTATGCTGATGTATTCATTCCATTTGAAAAATTACAGCCACCGTAATGAAAATCAATTTTTAATCAGAATGCATTTAAAAAGGTTTTGACGATTTTTTATTGCTATCTATAAATCGTAGTTTAGAGTGAAGGTAGCAGAACCACAGAACATGTATGCAATAATAGAGAATTTTACACGATTTTTCTCTCGAAATTATAACAACACATGGTTAGAATGGACACTTCGACATACTCAGTGCATCGATTTTTTGAAAATAAAGGGGTTTTCTCTGATCTAAAAATGCGCTCTATTGTAAATATTTACTGCCTTTAATGGCAGTTCTTGTTTTTCAACTGGCCTTTATTCTGGGCATTTACTGAAATAACAAACAAAACAGGAGAGGTTTTCAAATGAAAAAAGGAAGTGTTACAATCTTTCAAAAGCTTGTCATCATTGCTGTTGGATGCATTTTCCTTACAGCATTGCCAATGATGGCTGATGCCAGGAATACCGATATCGGCCTTGGGGCCGGCATCTGGTTCCCCGGAACTGTGGACATTGAAGGGGAGGATGTTGATAAGAACATGTCATTTTTAGTTCGTCTGTTTATTGACTCGTACATCGTCCAGCAGTTCGCCGTTGGTGCCTATTTTAATTATTCCAATCCGGAATTTGAATGGGGCCCCTATGAAGAGGAAGCCGAAATGTACGAGCTTGGTGTTGCTCTTAAATACCGATTGCTCCTCGGCAACAGTTTGCCTCTGAAAATAGGTCTCAATGTCGGATACCGAAATATGGATGCGGATGCACCAATTGATGATATTCAGGGTTTGGGAATTAACATGAGTGCTGAACTGCAGTTCAGTGCAACCAGTGGCATTACCCCTTTTATTGAAGGCGGTTTTCTCACGCAACCAGCCGGAGGGAATGATGATGCTGATGTAACATGGGCACCAATATTCTATGTGGCCGGTGGTATTGTCTTTTAGGCGCCTTATAAATTTCACCAACGCACTGTTATAAGGGACACTTTATACTCAGTGCATTGTTTTTTTAGTGAAGAAAAGGGCCTTAAACCCAACGTTTCTTTGATGGTCAAAACGTGGAAAACATCTGAGATGATCCCCGTCTTGACTCCACCAAACGGCTCGTGGCCAGAGATCATGATTCTGTTTTTGTATTGTGATTGAGTTGTTTGGAGATGATTGTGTGTTTTGGAAATTGACGTGAAGCTGTGCGGCGGGCTCTGCGAGTCCGCCGCTGCTTTGTTAAAAATGGTTATAGTGTCAGCAGCATTTCGTCATTCGATAGGATTTCAGTGAGCGGGACTCCCCAGTATTTGACTTCGATCCCGCTGCTTTCCAGAGTTTGCGTTACTCCCAGTTGATCCGCACATGCCTTGCACGCCGTTACGTGAACACCGGCATCCAGCGCCTCTTTGATCTTTTTCTGTATGCTGGCGTTTTCACTTACCAGTTGTGCAGTCGCCCCCCAGATAATCAGGGTCACCTCTTCCCACCAGCCGTGAATAAGAGAATTGATGGTATACATAAACACCATCTTTTCGGCTGTGATCTGGTTATCGTTGGTCCACAATACGTAGAGATGTGTTTTTTTGCTCATCGGGTTCCTCTTTTATTGTTTGGGTTTTAGTGGCTTATTGAAACGTATACCACAATATGGGTGATTTATCTGATTATCCCTCCGACTTGAATCCTTCGTGGAAAGTGACGGTGCCCTGCGGATACCGCCCATCGAAAGACAGGGCGAAGAAGACTTCCTTCGGCACCCCCTCATGCACAAGTCCCGATATATTTTTGAACCCGAATTTCCTGTAGTAATCCGGATGTCCCACGAGACAGCATCCCTGCGCATTCATATCCTTCAGCCGTGACAGCCCCTCCCGTATCAGGGCTTTACCGATGCCCTTCCGCTGATACTCCGGCAGCACGGAGACCGGGCCGAGGCCGTACCAATTCGGGCTGCCGTCGGAAATGGTCACCGGCGAAAAGGCGATATGGCCAATCACCCGTCCATCCGCTTCCGCGACGAGCGATATCGTAAGTGCCCCGGCGTCGCGTAGTGCCGCTATAATGAACTGCTCTGTCTGATTGCTGACCTCCAGTATCTTGAATGCGGCGACGGTCACCCCGGATATTGCGCCCACATCTGCATCGGTTTCGCTTCTGATTACGATCTTCGGATTCATGAGTTTTTTCTTTCTCCTCTTTGGTGGCTAACATCTTATTAAAATGTATACCACAATATGGTTTATATCTCTGATTAAACAGAGTTCTATTTAATTGGAAGTGTGATAAATTTTCAAACGGTTTTGCTGTTGCCTCTTTTGAAAAAGAGGGGGAATTTTCCGGTTTGCGAAACCTTAAAGTTCCACTTATGGCAGGCCATTTTGAAATCCTCGCTCGTCCCGGCGAAAATATCTCTTGCTGCACAGGATATACGAAAAGCTAGCTTAGATTACGTGTTGGATATAAGACCATACTTCTTTAAAATATTATTATCTTTCTCTATCA
>Ga0180433_10012094_pt1 | contig 10132 bp, 6 predicted proteins | sample SS_ome_8_FD_132980 | JGI IMG/M metagenome (GOLD analysis project Ga0180433, IMG submission 132980) | Hypersaline lake sediment archaeal communities from the Salton Sea, California, USA - SS_1_D_1 metaG | ecosystem: Environmental > Aquatic > Non-marine Saline and Alkaline > Hypersaline > Sediment...
ACGCAAGCGAAAAATCGACCGGGCTCTATCTGGATTCCCTGAAAAAAAAGAATGCCGCCCGCGTTGTCGTAATCACCAATTCCCGAAATACCGGTTTTATAAAAGCCGTAAATCAGGGAATGCGTTTTTCAAACGCCGCCTACATGTGCATATTAAACAATGATACCACGGTAACACCCGGATGGCTCGGGGAGATGATAGATATACTCAGGAAAAATCGCGACATAGGAATTGTAAATCCCTCCAGCAATACGTTTTGCGATATTTATGAGGGTATGAACGAACATTTGAGGGGAAAATATCAGGAGCTTTGCGGCGCCAGGGCATTTGCGGCGGTAATAAAAAAAGAAATCGTGAAAAAAATAGGATATCTCGATGAGGCGTTCGGCATGGGTTATTTTGAGGACGTGGATTACTCGAAACGGGCGCGTCAAGCGGGATTTAAAACCGTGAAGGCCCGGGCATCCTTTGTGTATCACAAAGAAAGCGCCTCTTTTTCCGGGGTAACCGGGAAAAATGATATTTTTCGCAAAAATGAAAAAAAATTTATAGACAAATGGGGTGCTCAATTAAGAGTGGCTTACGTGCTGCCCCGCGTGAACGAAACGGAAAGAGACAGGGTATCGTCAAACATAAACAGGATCGCCGATCTCGGCCACCGCGTGTGGATCTTTACAAAACGGGACCCGAATCTAAAATCCGGCCTTATCGATCACGAAGCAATAAGGTTTTTTTACTGCGGGGGAGTTTTTTTTCATCTGTCTGTTTTCTTCAGAATATGGAAAAGAAGAAAAAAAAAGAAGCTGGATCTCATTTTAATAAAAGGAGCGGGCGGATTTGAAAGGTCTGAACTTTTGAAAAAAATCCTTGCCGCCGATATAATGCCGGACCGCGATTTCCCAGCGATAGAGAAAAAAATTAACGCCGTATCAAGGAAAAAATGAACAAAAACACCGGAAATGAATACGCCGAAATCGCCGTTTCGCTTCCGCTCAGGAAGACGTTTCATTACAGTATCCCAAAAAAGCTGCGCGGGAAAGTCGAATCAGGCAAACGTGTCTGGGTGGAATTCGGGAAAAGAAAAATGATTGGTTATGTCGTGGGGCTCGCCGCCTCATCCGGGGTAAAAGACGTAAAACCGATCAAAGGGGTAATAGATGAAATTCCCGTTATTTCCCCGCAGATGCGCCAGCTCTGCGGCTGGATAAAGGATACGTATCTTTGTTCGCTGGGACAGGCGATGGACGCTACCATTCCGGGTGTGTTGAAAAAAGGAAAGGTTTCGGTAAAAGCGCGCCGCGGGGGCGCTCTTGATGGGGACAGGTCTCTTCCTGGGACTCTACCCAATAACGGGACCCGTCCCCATACGAGTACCCGCATGGATGCCGTTACTTTGAGCGCGAAGCACACCTTAACCGCTGAGCAGGGGGCGGTTATGAAAAGCGTGCTTCACAAAATAGACAAAGAGGATTTTACCGCTTTTCTTCTTCACGGGATAACCTCGAGCGGCAAGACGGAAGTTTATTTGCAGGCGATAGAAAGGGTGCTTGCGAAAGGAAAGACAACCATCGCACTCGTGCCGGAGATAGCGCTTACACCGCAAACAGTAGGGCGTTTTATTTCACGTTTCGGCAATCTGGTGGCGGTTATGCATTCGGCGCTTTTGGGTTCCAGCAGGTGCAAGGAGTGGCAAAGGATTGCATCCGGGGACGCGCGCATCGTGGTAGGCGCCCGTTCGGCCATTTTTAGCCCGGTAAAAAATCTCGGACTTATCATAGTCGACGAGGAGCACGAAACAAGTTATAAACAGGAGGATGTTCCGAGGTATCACGCCAGGGACGTCGCGTTTATGCGGGCGAAGCTTTCAAATTGTCCCATAATATTCGGCAGCGCCACACCGTCTCTTGAGAGCTACTACCTTGCCGGTAGAAAGAAAATGGAACTGGTGCGCCTGACGAAAAGGATAGATGAAAGAAATCTTCCAAAGGTAAAGATTGTTGATATGCGCATGGAGCTTGCTACGAGAAAAAGGTTGGTCATGTTTTCCCGGGTGCTGATAGAGGCGGTACAAAGGGCCCTAAACAAAAATGAGCAGGTTATTATTTTTTTAAACCGCAGGGGATTTTCCACCTATGTGAACTGCAAAAAATGCGGGTTTGTCTTGAAATGCAGGCGCTGTGACAGCGTTCTGGTCTATCATTACCAGACACGGTCGATGGTATGCCACTATTGTAATTCCAGGATGCCCCCGCCTCATATTTGCCCGCGATGTAAAAGTTCGTACATGAAATATTTCGGTATAGGTACCGAAAAAGTGGAAAGCGAAATCGCGCGAATTTTTCCCGGCGCGAAAATCGCCAGAATGGATACGGATTCTACCTCGAAACGCGGTTCGCATGACAGAATACTCGGTGAGTTCAAAAAACACAATATCGATATTCTCATCGGAACACAGATGATAGCGAAGGGGCTCGATTTTCCGCGTGTTACGCTTGTGGCCGTTGTAAATGCGGACGTGAGCTTGAATTTGCCCGACTTCAGGGCGAGCGAAAGAACCTTTAATCTGCTTACCCAGGTCGGCGGCAGGGCCGGCCGCGGCGAGGCGCCGGGAGAAGTTATCGTGCAGACGTACGCGCCCGAACATTACGCGATTTTGTGCGCATCAAAACATGATTATGAAAAATTTTACCGCGAAGAAATCAAGAGCAGAAAGGAGCTTTCATTTCCTCCTTTCACACACATAATAAGGCTGACCATGCGTTCACGTAATGAAAAAAAGACAATTGAGGCCTCGGGTGATCTAAAGAAGTTTTTAGAAAACGCCCTCAGGGATGATATTGAGGTGGTCGGCGCCGCGCCCTCGCCGATTTCAAGAGTAAGGGGCTATTACAGGTGGAACATATTCCTGAAGGCAAAAAATAGAAGCACCATGTGTGAGGCGCTTGTGAAAGCGCTCGAAAGATACAGGAAGCCGCATGGCATGCTTTTGGCAATTGATGTGGATCCGATATCGATGTAGGTGAAGAACTAAAAACGAGAGGCGTAAAGTCTGTGGGGTGTTTTGTGATTTCGGAGAAGATATGAAAATAGTATTTTTCGGTTCATCTGAATTTGCGGTTCCGTCGCTTGAGAGACTCCTGGAATATCGGCACGACGTTTTAGCCGTTGTTACGCAGCCCGATAGAAAAAAAGGAAGGCGCCTGGAACTTTCCGAGACGCCCGTGAAAAAGAAAGCCCTTGGGGAAGGTATAACCGTGCTTCAACCGGTGAGTCCGGAAGAAGAGGGAATATTCGAAAAAATCGAGTCGCTTAAAGCCGACCTCTTTGTTGTCGTCAGTTTTGGGCAGATTCTTACGCAAAGGGTACTTTCCATTCCCAAAATGTACTGCATAAATCTTCATCCGTCGCTTTTACCCAGGAACAGGGGGGCCGCGCCCATTAATTGGGCAATTATAAACGGCGAAAAAAAGACGGGTCTTACGATCATACGGATGAATGAGAGGATGGATGCGGGGGACATAATGCTGCAGCGAAAGATTGCCGTTGAAAAAGAAGACACTTCCGAGACGTTAAGCAAAAAATTTTCGGAACTAGGAGCAATTCTTCTTTTGGATGCGCTAAGGTTCATAGACGAGGGCAGAGCCTCTTTTAAGAAGCAGGACGACAGAAAGGCGACGTTTGCCCCCAAGCTAAAAAAAGAGGACGGCATTATCGACTGGACCAAGCCGGCCGCGGAAATACACGACAGGGTAAGAGGCACGCTTCCGTGGCCCGGTGCATACACTTATTTTGAGGGGGAAAAAATAAACATCTGGAAAACGGTTCTTACGGAAGGAAGTGCGCCGCCCGGTGTGGTAGTTGAGATGCGGAAGGAGCTTATCATAGGGGCAAAAAAGTCGCTTATAAAGGTTGAGGAAATTCAGCTTGAGGGGAAAAAGCGCATGAGGGCGGAAGAATTTCTACGCGGCTACAAAAAATTAAAAAAAGGAGATTTGTTCGGTGTCCAGAAATAGAATATCGGTCATTATACCCGCCAAGGACGAAGGAAAATTTATAGGCGAACTTATATCGGGGTGCCTGAAGTATTCAAATGATATAGTTGTTGTGGACGGGCACTCGCGTGACGATACAAGGAAAATAGCCTCCGGGATGGGTGTCCGGGTGTATCTGGACAACAAAAAGGGAAAGGGTGACGGCATTCGCCTTGGCATATCGAAGGCCAAAAACGAAGTCATTGTTTTCATCGATGCCGACGGCTCGCATGATCCGGACGATATTCCCAGGCTCGCAGGCCCCATTCTGGAGGGCAGGGCGGACCATGTTACCGGCTCACGGATGCGCGGGGGTTCAGACGAATTGCACGGTGACATCGGCAAGTTTACAAGGATGGTCGGAAGCGATATAGTGACGCTCGGCATCAATTACCGTTTCGGCGTCGACCTTACCGACAGTCAGAACGGTTTCAGGGCCATAAAAAGAAAGGTGGCTTTGGATCTGGATTTAAAAGAGGACATCACGACGATCGAGCAGGAGATGATCATAAAAACGCTGAAGAAAGGCTACAGGATGGCGGAAGTGCCCGCCCACGAATATGCCAGGAAATACGGGGTTTCGCACATCGCTGCCGGGAAGGTCTGGTTCCGATATGTCTATAGTTGGGTCAGGTATCTATTTTTTTAAACGCGGATCTCTGAGACAAATCCCCGCGGATAAAAATTCACTTCCGAGGTTTGTGTCGGATAGGAAATAAAAGAATGAAAGTACTTTTACTGAATCCTCCGGCAGTGGACAATGTCAAGATTGTAAGAGAGGGCCGCTGCATGCAGCGGCAGGAGGCCTGGGGCACAAGCTGGGCCCCGCTTACACTGGCAATTATGGCTTCGATTTTGAGGGATGCCGGTTTTACAGTAGATCTCAAAGATTGTTCCAATGACGGCATAAGTTTTGAAGGGCTTAAGGGGATCATTAAAGAGTTTCGCCCGGAACTTATTGTCGCCAATACCTCAACCCCTTCGATTACCGGCGACCTGAAGGTAGCCGGCCTTGCAAAAGAAGTAGATGAAAACACAAAGACGATTTTTTTCGGCATACATGTTACCGCTCTGCCGGAAGAAACTTTTAAAGAAAATTCGGATGTTGAATTCATTGCCTCCGGCGAACCCGAATACACAGTAAGGGATTTTGCCCTGGCCCTAAAGAACAAGCTTTCCCTGAGCGGGGTAAAGGGGTTGGTGCATAAATCGGGCGGCGTTGTGATCTACAACGAAAAAAGGCCGCTTATTGTAAATCTCGATGAACTTCCGGATCCGGCATGGGACCTTGTCAACATACCCGGATACAGGCTTCCGATAACGCAGAGGCCGTTTCTTTTGATTCTTACCGGAAGGGGGTGCCCGTATCCGTGCACTTTTTGCGCGGCCGGAACATTTTACGGGAAAAAAACCAGGCTTCGATCCCCGGCAAGGATCGTTTCGGAAATGAAGCGCGTAAAAGAGAAGTACGGCATAAAAGATTTTCTTTTCTGGTCGGAAAACGCCATTTGCGAAAGAAAACAAATTTATGATATCTCTCGCAGTCTTGTCGAAGACGCCCTGGGAATAAAATGGGTTTGCAACGGCCGGGTTGACATGATTGATGAAGAGCTTCTCAAAATGATGAAAAGGGCGGGCTGCTGGATGATAGGCTATGGTATTGAGGCGGGGACGGAAAAGGTTTTGCGCCTCATGAAAAAAAATATAAAGATAGATGACATGCGGCGCGCGGTAACGCTTACAAAAAAAGCCGGCATAGAGGTGACCGGACACGTTATCGTCGGTTTTCCCGGTGAGACAAAAGAGGACATTCTGGAAACCGCGAAAATGACAAAGAGGCTGGATTTTGACTATATACAGATCTATTGCAGCGTGCCGTTTCCGGGTTCGGCCCTGTACGAAGAGGCCAGAAAGAAAGGATTTATCAAGTCAAACGATTGGGCGATGTTTGAACAGAATTTTTCCGTGATGGATACGCCGTGGCTTTTGGCGAGCGAAGTGATGGCGGAAAGGGAGCGGATGATAAGAGACTTTTATCTGGATCCGCGTAAGATTTTCAAGACACTCCGCAAGATACGTTCGCCGCGTGAGGTGCTGTTTTTTATTAAGTTTGCGGCGAGATATTTTGCCGCGTGGGCAAAATTGCCGCAAACAAAAGAAATTGAAAATCTGGACGGCCCCCGGACCGCGCTTCTCCACAGGGACATTATACGAAGCAAGCCTTTTTTGAAGCGAATATATACGGATTTTTATAATCGGTTTAAAAAAGCCGTAAAGGGTTTCCCTGACGGAGCGTTGTTTGTTGAGCTGGGCTCGGGCGGTGGGTTCATCAAGGACGTGATGCCCGGCGTGGTAACTTCCGATATCGTGGATCTCGAAGGTGTTGACAGGCATTTTTCGGCCCTAAATATGCCGCTCAAAGATGCTTCGGTGGATGCCTTTTTCATGATTGACGTTTTGCACCATGTAAATGATGCGGCAAGGTTTTTTAGGGAAGTCAGCCGATGTCTCAGGCCCGGCGGCAAGATTATCATGATCGAGCCGGCAAATACGTTGTGGAGCAGGTTTGTCCATCGTAATTTTCACCACGAGCCTTTTGATACGGCGGGGGGCTGGACGGTCGGTAAAAGCGGCGCGCTTTCGGGAGCTAACACGGCCCTTGCATGGATAATTTTTTATCGCGACAGACAAAAATTTGAAAATAAATTTCCGGATCTAAAAATTACGCAACTTGAAAATCATACGCCGCTGCGATACATTGTAAGCGGGGGGTTGTCTTTTCGACAGCTCTTGCCGTCGTTTACCTACAATGTGATAAAGGGTGTAGAGAGCCTTATCAGCCCGTTTAACGGGTGCTTGGGAATGTTTCTTACTGTTCAGGTTGAGAAAATAAAATGATTCCGCAAAGATTAAGGCATAATTTATTTTTTGCAGCGATGACATTGGCGCTGCTTTTTCTCTTATTTTGGAACCTCGGCGACCAATACCTCTGGCATGACGAAGTCCAGACGGCGCTTTTGGCGAAAAGTACACTGGAATACGGTTACCCGAAAGCGCTTATGGGAGACTTTCTTGTGGTCACCGATGAGACCTACGGCCCCGGCCGCTCCTACATAGCGCAGCCGTGGCTCCAAAATTACGTATGTGCCGCGGCATTTCTTCTGTTCGGGGATTCCAATACCTCGGCAAGGCTAATATTCGCGATTTTTGGGTTTTTCTCTTTCTATCTTATCTATGTGCTGGCATACCGGCTTTTTGAGGAGAAACTCCTGGCGAGGTTTTCCGTTGTTGTCGCCGCTACGTGCGTTCCGTTTCTTTTAATGCTCCGGCAGTGCCGTTATTACAGTCTTACTGTCTTTCTTTCGCTTGCACTTCTGATTTTTTATATTAATTTTCTCGAGAGAAAAAAATTCAGTTCTATTTTCTTTGTGGCTACGTCATTTCTTCTTTTTCAGGCCAATTTCGGATGCCTCATTCCGCTTTTGGCGGCTGTTTTTATATGTTTTGTGCTGCTGGAACGCAGGCGGAAACTTCTTGCGCAATTTTTAAAAATGTATGCCTGTATTTTTATCCTTCTCCTGCCGTGGGCAATACTTTACAAGATCTGGTCGGAAAGCATACATGCCCCATCGGGGCTGATTTTCCACAATGCGAAGTTTTATCTCAGCAAGGTAAACCGCTATTTTCTGCCGTACCGGGCTATAGCGATTACATTGATTGCCCTTTTGATTTTTAAATGGAAATCGCGCACGGCAGGCATCGTAAAGCAGTTTTTTGCGACAAAAAAAGGAAAATCAATTATTTTCCTGAATATAATTTTTCTTGTGAACTGGTTTTTCTTATGGTTTGCCGACGCAAACAGCGCCAGATATATCGTGCATATAGCGCCGCTTTTTTTTATATTTGCGGCTTTTTTGATCTGGCGTCCCATGGAATGGAGTAAAATATTAGCGGCCGCACTTCTCATAACGCTGTGTTTTTCAAATTTACTGCATGGCTCGTTTTTTTACGTTGCCGCGAAACCTTTTATGCCGTTTGCGATCAGGGCAAGTGCCTGGGCGCGGGATAGGGGTATTATAAGCGCGCGTTTCGAAAAAAAAATAAATAAAGAAGCAGCGAGGGTTATCGACAGGGCCATCCTGAAGACCCACTTTTTTGACTATTTGTATGAGATAACCAATGATTACGACGGCCCGATGGAAGGCGTGGTGGAATACCTGAGGCGAAACGCACGTCCCGGTGAAACCATAAAAACCCATCTTTTCAATGCCAATCCGCTGTTTTATTATACCGACTTGAAGGTGGACACCGATTTTACGAAAGAAACATACCCTGAATGGATTTTTCTGCGTGACTACTGGACGGAGGACGGTTTTTACAAAACCGAATATTTCAAAAACATAGAGAAGCGGTACGACAAGATAGAGCTTGATTACCCCGACATATGGTGGGAAAACCGTCCGGATGACATGTCCCATCATTATTTTAAGACCGCGCCACTGAAGAAAAAGATTTCCATTTACAGGCGAAAATAAAAGTGAAGATACTACTTCTTGTACCGCCCTCGAATGCCCTGACCCTGACCCCGCCGATAGGTCTTGGGTACCTTGTTTCGGTTCTACGGAAAAATGGCTACGATGCCGAGATACTGGACGCCCAACTCCATTCTTTGGGTGTGGAGAAGGTCCTTGAGAAAATAAACAAATCCCGGCCGGATATTCTCGGTATAAGCGTTCTAACCTCGAATTATCCGGCCGCAAAAAAAATAACCGCGGGAACCAAAAGGCTGCTTCCGGATACCAAAATTGTTCTCGGGGGACCTCATCCTTCGGCCCTTCCGGAGGCGACCTTAAAAGAGGTACCCGCGGATTTTTTGGTAAGGGGTGAAGGGGAATATTCGCTTTTGGGGCTTGTTAAATTTTTGGAGAAAAGGGAAGGAGATCTACGGGAAATAGAAAACCTGTGTTATAGAGAAAAGTCCGAAATAAAGATAAAACCTGTCGTGATACAGGTTAAGGATCTGGATGAAATCCCGCCGCCGGCCTGGGATCTTATCCCGCCGCGCAAATATCCCGTTAATCCGCACCAGTTCTTTTTCAAAAAACACCCGATCGCCCCGGTTATTACGACAAGGGGGTGCCCATTTGAATGCGCTTTTTGTTCGGCGAGTTTTCTGGCGGGCAAAAAGTTGAGGATGCGTTCGCCCGAAAAGGTGGTTGACGAGATAGAACTGCTTGTCGCCAGATATGGGGTAAAAGAGATACATTTCGAGGATGATAATTTTACGCTTGTGAGAAGACACGCGGAAAGCATCTGCAAAAAAATAATCGAAAGAAGAATCAAAGTGGTCTGGCAATGTCCCAACGGGATAAGGGTCGACGCGATCGACAGGGACATCCTTGGCCTTATGAAGAAGTCCGGCTGTTACCGGCTTTCGTTCGGAATAGAATCGGGTTCGCAGGAGATTCTTGACGGGGTCAATAAAAAACTGGATTTGAAAAAAGTTCCGGAGGCAATAAGGATCGTAAAGGATGAGGGAATAGAGGTCCAGGCGTTCTTCATTTTGGGACTTCCCGGCGAGACCAAAAAAACGGCGCGGCAAACGCTAAATCTCATAAAGATGCTGCCGATCGATTTTCTGGACGTATCCCTTCTTACGTACCTGCCGGGTTCACGGCTTTTTAGCGAAAAATTTGAAAGCGGCAAATACGACGGCATTGAGTGGGACAAGTTCAATTATTTTACCGCAGAACCGACAGGGGAGTTGTCCTCAAAAGAGCTTAAAGGTCTTCAGAAAACGATTTTAAAAAAATTTTACATAAGGCCCGGCACCATTATTTACATGCTGAGGAGCATCAAATTCCGCCAGATCCCTCATCTCTTCAAGGTTGCGTTTAAGTATTTCGTGTAGAAAAGGTACCGGACACTTTTTTGACAAGCGAATCCGCCGGGCACCTTTTACTTATGCCTTTCGATTACCGATAATGTAAAATATTTTGGGCACTTTCAATACGAAAGTTCTTTGAAATGTAAATAAAATGGCATACCATTAATGGTTGTTGTCAAAGAATAACCATTAAACCGGGGCAAAGCCCCAGAAG
>Ga0180433_10012095_pt1 | contig 10132 bp, 8 predicted proteins | sample SS_ome_8_FD_132980 | JGI IMG/M metagenome (GOLD analysis project Ga0180433, IMG submission 132980) | Hypersaline lake sediment archaeal communities from the Salton Sea, California, USA - SS_1_D_1 metaG | ecosystem: Environmental > Aquatic > Non-marine Saline and Alkaline > Hypersaline > Sediment...
AGCAAGTGTAGAAGATCCAACTATTAAAGATGGAATTTTATATGGTGTTGGCGCGGTTGGACTACTAGCAACTCTTGTACAAAGTATTAAGAAGTTTTATAACGCTGAGGAGAAGGCAGCAGAACACAGTGCTATTGCTAAGCAATTTGGTTCTTTTTACAGATACATGACTCTACAGATGGGAATGTCCCCCGAAGACCGTCTACCAGCTGGTCAACTAACAGAATTTGCTCTTAAGGAATATGAACGTCTACAACAGGATGCTCCACCAGTTGGCGGGGATGCTATTGATTTATTTAAGAAGACATTTAAAGATTCTAAACAGGCTGTCCCTGACGTATGCGAAGATGAATTTGAGATTAGAGTTTATGGAAGTGTTAAAGATGTAGAAGCAGTATCATCTACAGATTACAACGGAGTAGATTAATTAATTATAATTATTTTATTGTTTAATTATAAAATGAGTGATGACAATTTAGATATAGAAGATACAACAGATTTAATAAATCAAGATGCTTTAACATCACCTGTATTAAATGCTATAATACCTATTAAATATTTAACTTCAACTTCAACCAGATACGATGGAACAACTTACTATAATTTTATAGAAGAAAATACTAATTTAAGAAGCTTTATGCCATCTTTTACTGGTTTTGCCAATGTTCCTAGTGGAACTTCAGATTTAAGAGGTATGTTTAACGATTTAAATGGAATACTAGTCGAAGAACTAAAACGAAAATATCCTGATCGTGTTACTTTATCGTCTACTACAAAAACAAATTGTAATAATAAAGGATGGAGAAGCGAAAGATCCAACATACACCGTAGATATAATGATATGTGTTTTTACTGTGGTAAAACTTGTAAAAACAGATTACAATGTGATCATGTTATTCCAATAATGCAAATGTATATATCACTAGAAAGAAATCGTAATCTATTTTATAATTTTGAACGAGTTCATTCTCAGTGTAATAATAAAGCATCTAACATGACACTGAATGAAATATGGCAACAAATAGGTACAAGTACCTTCCAAGGACCACGTGATGAAAATTTTGTATCATTTAATATTAAAAAACAAGACGGAACACTAATTAAAGACTACAAAGTAGACAACACAAATCGTCAAGCTATTTGTCAGGGTTATTTGGCTTATAATATATTATCAAAACTTACATTTTCACCGTTATATACACAAAGTATAAGAGCTTTATTGATGAAAGACGTTGTTAATAAATATTTAGAATTTAAAACTTTAGTAGGAAAACTTTTATCTGAACAAGGGACTGTAGCGCAATCTTTACTTGATTTTAGTCAATCACAGTCTTACAAAAAACCTAGAACAAGTTTTGGAACAAGTAGTATTAAATTAGTTAATGTAATTCCATCAGTTCTTAAAGATAAAAAATGGACAGCTATATTTTTTAAAGATTCTAAAATAGTAAAGACACATTTTGGAGCTAAAGGAATGTCAGATTATACCATCCACGGAGACATAGACCGTAGAAACAGATATATTTCTAGACATCTTAAAGATTTAGATACAGGTGATCCGACTCGTGCCGGTTACTTATCAATGTTTGTTTTGTGGAATAAGCCATCTTTTAGTACCAGTGTAAAAGATTATCAAGAACGATTAAAAATATATAATGAAACCGGTGAGTTTCCAAGTAGTATAACTGGATATTCTAATACAAATAATTTTGGAACACCAACAAACGTTATTAATAAAACATTATATGAAAGAGTTAAGAAACAAATTAAGAGTGGTATTAAGGGTAGAAGATGGGGAGCATACGATTCAGGTAGGCTCGTACAAATGTATAAACAATTAGGGGGTAAATATTCCGAATCTAAAAAGGAAACCCCATTACAACGATGGTACAAAGAAAAATGGATAAATGCGTGTGAGTGGCCAAAGGTCGTTCCTTGTGGCAGAAGTGATATGACAAATAAAATGGCCTATTGTAGACCATCTATTAAAGTTACAAAGAACACTCCAAAAACTGTACAGAGTCTTACTCAGGCACAGATCAACAAAAGATGTAAAATAAAGGAAAAAACTCCATTAGTTAGGATTTCTGGTAAACTAAAAGTTTAAATTATTTTATTTACTATATTATAATGCCAATCATTAATCAAAGTTCGTTTCATGCTAAAACTAGTTCGTATGCGTCTTCTACTCAATTAGCTAGTATTAACACGTTAATCGATTCTAATGGTAATCTTGGAACAACAAACGAGTATTTACGATCGGATACAAATGGAGAAATATATTGGAGTACATTAGGAGCTGGAGTACCAGGAACAACTGGTGCTACTGGAGCAACTGGTGCCACCGGATCTACTGGAGTGTCTGGTGCCACTGGAGCTACAGGTCCAACTGGTATACAAGGTGCAACTGGTGCGACTGGAGCATCCGGTCCAGACGGAGTTAGAGGACCTAGAGGAGCTACTGGACCAACTCTTGGCGCAACTGGAGCAACTGGTCCAAATGGTGAAATTGGTGGTGTAACATTTGATTATAATTATCAACTTGGCGGAACAACTACACCAACAACTGGTCAAGGGTCATCTAATGTAGATTTAGCTCCTGGTGTCACAACAAGTTTAAATACTATTTATGTTAATGGAACAGACCAGGATGGAGCTACTGCGAGTAATTTTTATAATAACAATACAGCTCTAGGTTATATTATGATACAGCCTGTTGATGCTCCATCTACAGATACGGATTTTATTATGTTGGAGTATCAGAATATCACTAACCCAAGTGGTAACATTTATAGTATAAATTCTATAACCGTATTACAAAATTCATTAATAAACCCAATTGGAAATAATGAAGAAATTAGATTACAGTTTGTTATCTATGGTACAATTGGTGCCACTGGAGCTACTGGACCTCCAATTTCAGTTTCAGGTGCTACTGGTGCTATTATTCTAAGTGATGGATCTGGTGGCGTTGTGGCTGCGACACAGTCTTTTGTAGATGTAACAACTGGTCAATTTAATTTAACAAGTAAAATTGATATACAAAGTTCTTTAGCCAGTGAATCGATAGCTGTAGGTAACGCAGCCGGTACTACACAGGGTAATAATTGCGTAGCTATTGGTAACGGTTCAGGTGTAACAACAGCTAACAATACAATATCTATTGGAGCTGCATGCGGTACGGCACAGGCTATAGGTAGTATTGCTTTAGGTACAGCATGCGGTAGCACCGGACAACAACAATATTCGATAGCAATTGGGTACAACGCGGGGTTTACTAGTCTACAAACAGATTGTATAGCAATTGGTAGATTAGCTGCAAGTGCTTCTAGTGTTACAAATTCTATTACTCTAAACGCGAGTGGTTTATCATTAAACCCTGGTAACAGTGGACTATACATAAATCCAATTAGAACTACTTCGACTGATGCTGGAAGTACATTAATATATGATTCAAATTCTGAGATAATGTCTAATAATGTTTTATATGTAAATACTGGAACTACTAGAGTTGGTATTGGGGACCCGGATCAACTAACAGGTATCAGCTATCCACCTTTATATGGTACACCTTTATCAACCTATACGTATAATAGAGAAAATAGTACAGTAATCAGAGAAGATATAGACACTGGTAATACTGCTGTTGGTCTCAGAATTAATCGGACTGATATTACAACTCCGGCAATTCCTTTAACAACGGAAATAAGGTTTGCTATTCAGGGAGCTATAGGTAGTGAAACATTTGTTGTCAGAGATACGGTGGGTGCCGAAAATATTATCAATATTATACCACAAAAGACCGGTGGACCTACTTTAAGTACAAGAAATAGTATTAATATTGATACAGGGATAATTACATTTGGTACAACTTCAGCGGTTGGAGCATCTAGTAAACAGGTAGGTATTAATGTTGCGTCGCCTAGTACTTATTCTTTAGATATTCACAGATACGTTGGAAGTAGTGGAAATATTATTTTAAATGCAGATTCCAGTTCATCGGGTAATCCTAAAATTAATTTTACAGATATTTCTTCAACAAATAGTGGTATATTAGGATTTAATGATACAACAAATACATTTGATGCAACTCAACAGTTTAATGTCCCACTTATGCAAATTGGTGGTACTAGTACACAAACTACAAATGGAACAATTTTAAAAGTAGTAACAACTGGTGGCACACTACCAACAGATAGCAACTATGGAGTCGCAATAGGTACAGAAAGACATGGACTAATTATAGAGACAACTGAGAATCCTCCAACAAACAACGCAGTTTTATGGATTAAAAATGATGTAACCGGAGAGACTATATTAAGATCCGATAATTATAATATAACTACGGTGGGTGATAGTTCTGGTGGAAATTTTTCGTTAAATTATAATAGATACCATGGTTCTGCTTATTTACAAACTGGAGTAATATCTGCAATTACTGGTCATACTATCGATATAACTAATGTCTTTAAAAATATCATACCAGGTCCAGGGGGAAGTGGTAGTGCTTGGGGAATTACTGGCAAACTTTTAGCATTTAGAAATAGTGGTGGCGATACAGAATATAGAGAATTTTATATGACAAGAGATGCTGGTAACACTTGGGGTTCTACACAATTTAGTCCAGCAGGATCAGCAACGGGGCCTGCTACGATTTCTACAGTAAGTGGTTCAGGTGACAATATAACTATAAGTATATCCGCTGATTCTTATTTAGCTTTAGAATTAACTATTGTAGCTAGATAATTTAAAGATTTGTTAAATGATATAGTATGCGGTTTCATTGTTTGGGTATTCCTCACACTGTGTCCAATGCTGACTACGTAGCATGTGCATATACACAAAAAGTTGTAAAATTTTGTAAAATGATGAAGAATAGGGGTCATCATATTATTCATTATGGTCATGAAGAGTCTGTTGTAGAATGCGATGAACATGTAACAGTTTTAACAAATGAAGACTTCGATCGTGTTTATGGTCATCACGATTACAAACATTCATTTTTTAAATTTGACGTCACCGATGAAGTGTATAAAACTTTTTTTAAAAATTCTATAAGAGCTATTGCAGACAGAAAACAGAAACATGACTTCATACTCCCTTTCTGGGGTTCTGGTGTTCGTCCAGTGTGTGATGCACATTCTGATTTAATTTGTGTAGAACCTGGGATTGGTTACGCAGGGGGTCATTGGGCAAGATGGAAAGTATTTGAGTCGTATGCAATATATCACGCGTATTATGGGTTGAGTGCTGTTGGAACGTGTAAACAAGATTGGTACGACGTAGTTATTCCGAATTACTTTGACCCTGATGAATTTACTTATTCGAATAGTAAAGACGATTACTTTTTATTTGTTGGAAGAATTTATGAAGGAAAGGGAATACATATTGCCATACAGATCACAGAGAAAATAGGTGCTAGACTGCTAGTCTGTGGTCAAGGGTCTCTCGAAGAAATTGGTTACAAAGAAATACCGGATCATGTGACTTACATTGGATACGTAGGTAAAGAACATCGCAGACAATTAATGTCAAAGGCTAAAGGTGCATTTGTTATTTCTATGTATTGCGAACCATTTGGTGGTGTACAGATGGAAATGTTAATGTCTGGAACTCCAACTATTACAACAGACTGGGGAGCATTCACAGAAAATAACATTCACGGTGTAACTGGGTACAGATGTAGAACATTCGAACAATTTTGTTGGGCTGCTAGAAATATAAATAAAATTAAACCGGAAAAGTGTAGAGAGTGGGCAATGAATTTTTCTTTAGATAAAGTTGGAGAAATGTATGAAGAATACTTCAGTATGGTAATGAATGTTTACAACAGTGATGGATGGTATGCACAAAATAATGCGCGGAAAAATTTAGGTTGGTTAAATAAACAACAAGAAAAAATTAAATGGTATACATTTTATACTCAAGATTACAAAATTTGGTATGAACATTTAAAATCCAAATTACAAGATAAGTTTAAATTTAATGGAATATATTTAGATAATTTAAATATTCATAATCAGCATCATCATCATCATTTTACTGGATCAACATGTAAGGTAAAATTAGTAATAGATGCTATTAAAAATAACTTAGGTAAAAAAATTGTGTTTAGTGACTGTACTTTATACTTACAAAACGTAGAAAAATTAGAAAGTATAATAAATTCCTGTAAAAAAACAACATATGCTAAAAATAGTATAAATGAAGGGGATATAAACGTTGGACTAATAGTATTAATTTGTAACAAAATCGAATTAAAATTTTGGAATGACGTGTTAGCGAATATGAAATCTGATGTGACTGATCAAGATGTAGTTAATGAACTACTTAAAAATCATCGACATGATACATTTGATCGAAATGATGTTTTTTGTAATTATATAACAGAAGAAAACAAACACATCGTACCGCAACAATTTTGTGTATTAAAATTATTTACAGAACGTACCGCCGACAAATATAATAGATTTATTCAGCGACTAAATACTTTAACTGTATTAAATTTAAAATTATAAAATTATCTTAATGGGCACATATTATCTCCCGATGTCTTCCAAAAGTTATCTACTCTATGAAGTGGTCTAAATACATTCGATTGTGGAGGTAATACAGCGTGAGTTGTAGATGGATAATGAACAGCGTCTCTAGTTTGTCCATTATGAAATTGTGGATCAGTTTGAAAAAGTTTCATATTATTATCTCCCATTGGGCTAAACATTTTGCCTCTACCCATATTAACTAAAGTTGCCTCTTGGCACAAATTAAACGACATTTATAATAGTAAATATAATATTTTACAATAATAAATGTCACCAATAACAAGTATAGTAAGAGATACTCAAATAGCATCTGCTCTAAGTGGTGTATCAGTCGGTGTAACAACGGTAAAAGATTATTCATCATTTATAAACTCGTCTGCGACTTTTACAAAAAATGGATCGCATCCACTAATTGCATCAATCGCAAAGGGTGTAGAATTTGATGAAACTATATCAATATCTAATGGAATAGTAGAACAATATGATAATTTTACATTTAAATTTAATACACCAGGAGTATATAGAATAGATTATCGTGTCACTGCGTTTATACATGAAAATAATGCTATACAAGATCTTCTTATTAGACCATCTGTTTCAGCTAATTTAACAGGTACTGGTGAGTTTTTAAACTTCAGCGATTTCGAAATTATAACTACAAGAAAAAGAGTACAAACATCATCAAATGTAGATAAAGCTTCACCTCACGCTGTAGATTCTATTTATGATTCGTGTGTATATAGATACGATGGAAATGGAGATATTTATTTTAAATTACTAGCGTGGGGACCAAATACTCCTGATTCTTTTATAGGAGCTGGCGCAACTTTAATTTTTACATATTTAAGTTCTTAGCTTACGACATTTTAATTTCCTTAAATTTTAAAGTCTTAATAAAATTGTAAAAATGGAAGTATCAGTTGAGCGAATTGAGATCTTAGAAAAGAAAGTTACTGAATTAGAAAAGTTAATTGTAACTTTAATTTCTAAAGAAAAGACAAAACTAAATTCAGAAACTATTGGTTATGCAGATATTTACCAATACAAAAATTCACTTCTATTAACTTCCAAATCGAAGGAATATGGTACATATGCAATTAAAGATAATCTAAAACAAATTGGTGCTAAGTGGGCAACTGTTACAGATAGAAATGGAAATAAACTTTCTGGATGGATGATATTGGGCATTTGTAAAGAATATGATACGGACATCGCGATTAATTCTATAGTGGATAAATTAAAAGAACTAAATTGTACTTTATCTTTTGATAATAAAGGTAAAATTGATCCTCCAGAGGTTGCTATTACGACACAATAAAGACCATAAAATAATTACAATAACAAAAGTATCATGTCACCTTATCTTCCAGAAGATTTTTCCGAACTAGAAGATCTTTGTACTAAAATGTACTACACAATTTTTAGTTGTTTTGGACTTTTAGTAATTATAACTTTTACACTCTATTAAAAAAAATAAATTTACGACAAAAATAATAGTCTACTCTGTAGACACTATAAGTACGTGAGAAGCAAAGAATGTTTGAGTCGCGTCTTTCTGAGTTTGCTACCAAGAACGAGCTTGATACAGTTGTTGTTCAGGAGCTTGTACAAATTTTTAATGAAGCTCTTGTAGAAATTGGTCAGGCTATTTTAAAAGATACACCCAACAACCAAGTTACTAAGACTGTAAAAACTATAAATAAGGGAGAGGGTCAGAGGTGGGCTAGCAAGGTTGCACAGGCATTTGCTGAAGAAAAAGAACTTACATTGGACGACTTTCCGGGTATCGAAAAGGTGACTAAACAGCACATGTTAGAATTTCTTAAGAAGAAAGATACACAAACTACTAAACAGGTAACAAAGGGATCACCATCAGGGTCTACATCCAATGGTACGCCAAAGCGCAAAGTTCAGTGTAATGGTTTGACTGCAAGGGGTGATCCATGTACTCGAACTGGAACTGTTCAGCCTGATGGTTCTAAGAACTGCTATTGTTTCCGACACGCGGATAACTGGAAAGACTTTGAGACAACCATATCATCAGATTCAGACTCTGATGATGAGTTAGAAGAAGAACTAGAATTAGAGGAGTAAATTCATTGTTTTTAAAATTGTCTTTAAAAAAAAATAAAATATTACATTAAATGCCCCTATTACTTAAAGATTTTCGCGTAAATGATTTTAGCGGGAGACGAACCGTTTATTCTAAAATTAAACGTATAACAGATAGCGGATTTGATACGTCAAATGATTACTTTTCTAAAAATTTTACAAAATTACTCGGTATCAATAATGAATCTCTAACTAAAGATTATTTTTCTAGTTCATGTCATGATATTCTATACGTTAGTAAGTTAGGAATACACGTAGCATGTGGAAATAATTGGTACCGTGATACACGTAGTAGAGCAAGTACATTTTTATATTCTGAAGATAATGGAGTTTCTTGGACTTTTTCAGATGACACGTTTGAATTTCAGGGGGGATTTACAGGTTCGGCCACTGGATTAATTCTTTCCAATGATACTATTTTTTGTAGTGGCATTGGAGGTACTCTAGCGAATCCACAGGCATTAATGAGTTCGGTCGATGGTAAAAATTGGACAAATGTAAGTACTCCTTTTAATATAATAACAAAAATGAGCACAGATGGATCTGGAACTATAATAGTAGCAGGTACTAATAATTCCAGTGGTGAAACAGTAGTATGTATTTCAGTTGATAATGGAACGACTTGGACTGATTTAACTCATTTAACTAGTTTTAGTAATATTACGGATATTATACCCATATTTTCTAATGATAGATTTTTCATTGGATTTTATACAACCACTTCCAATTCCGCAGAAATATATACTTCAGTTAATTTAACAAGCTGGACTCAAGTTACGTTTACTGATGGCACGACTAATATAACTCCACAGTTATCTGGAATATTAAATGGTGTATATTATAGTTCTGTGATAAATAGATATATTTTATATCTTGGATTTAATTGGGATAAAGCAGGATACGCACCTGCTTATTATTCCGATGATGGTATAAATTTTACTGTATCCGGAGGTATAAATGAACAAGTTTATGATGTAACAAATGTTAGTTACGATGATTCAGCTAACTCTTTTTATTTATCAGTAAAATATCCAATTAGTCTACCCAATCCAGATGGTCTAACTATTATGTATAAATCCCCTGACGGAGAAGCATGGCAGAGTTTTTTAACGGGTGATTCAGTAGTACCGGGCTTTAAAAATATATTAGGAATTTCTCAATTTTATATAGATAACTCAGGTGATATCCACGCGATTGGAGTATACGGGCGTGTTTCCGCAGGAGATAATACTTATTTTTCGACAGGATTAATAAATATAACAATAAATGCCTATATTAACAAACCTGATCCTATTCTTCTCGATGGAGAAACATGTAGTAAATTATTATATAATAATTCAACTTTTTTAGTGGGTATGCAATATGGAACTAGTAGGCTAAGTATAGCAAATTCTATATACTACACAAATGATAGTTTAATCCTACAGCCAACGGAGCACCAGGACGCCGTTTAGAAAACGTGGAAAAAAGTGGGAAAA
>Ga0180433_10012096_pt1 | contig 10132 bp, 10 predicted proteins | sample SS_ome_8_FD_132980 | JGI IMG/M metagenome (GOLD analysis project Ga0180433, IMG submission 132980) | Hypersaline lake sediment archaeal communities from the Salton Sea, California, USA - SS_1_D_1 metaG | ecosystem: Environmental > Aquatic > Non-marine Saline and Alkaline > Hypersaline >...
AGAATTAAGGCGGGCAGCCGCTGTTTTTAAAGAAGAACACGGCGATACAAAAATAACTAATATGTATATTGGCAACGGCCGGGTCGGCGACGAAAATAGAGTTTATATTTTAGACGCCCTAGGTTTTGATTTGAAACCAGGAGCGGCTTATGCTTTTGAGAGCGGCCAGAGTTTTCCCAATGAATGGCGGGTCAATGACTTGCGGTCAGCCCTAGCTTATTTTGCTCTTTATTTTGACTATTATGATCCTGATAATTTTAGCCAGTGGCTGGAAATAATCAATAACAAATATCGACAAATGACAGAGGCAGATCTGGGCCTGGATGAAGACCCGGAGTTTTGGTTTTATCTTAATTACCGGGCAATGGTCCAAGCTAAAGTGGCGGCCATCGAAGCCGATCAGGCTCGCCAGGGTGGAAATGAAAATTTATTTACGGAGAAGAAAAAAGAGGCGGCCACTTTAACCACTAAAGCGGATGGCTATCTTGATATGGCCTTAGAAAAAGCCGAATTAGACCTTGTCTATTCAGCTTAAATTAACTATATTTTAAATAATGAACGCTCAGTCGGTAAAAGTAATTATTGATTATGACGGCACTCTAACCTATGAGGAGCGCTATGTGGCCGACCTGGCTAAAAAGGCGGTGAAAGATTTAGCGGAGAATATTCTCCAAGTCTCTCCTAAAAAACTGGAACAATTGTATCAAAAGACAAAAGAAAAAATTCTCAAGCATCCCGAGCAGTATTCCTGGGTAGTTAACAGCCTGCCGGCTTGTTATGCCTGTGAAGGAGCCTTATTAATGAATACGGTTACCACCCAGACTTTATTAAAAGAAAGCCGTCATTTTACTCAAAAGGTTAAAAAATTCTTTAAAGAGTTTGATTATGACCCGATTGTTGACTGTACTAATTATCTTTTTCATAAACATACTTTTGACTTAGATCCTCATTTTCGAGAAGAAGCAAGAGAAATTTTATTAGGCTTTATTAAGAAGGAAGGAATAGAGCCTTATATTTTGACTTGTTCTAAGGGGGATAAAGTGACTAGAAATTTACAGAGACTAAAAATAGGCACTTGGGGAAATTCAGATAGGTTTAAGGATAAAATTAAGATCTTCGGCGATACCCGGCAGTATGAAATGGATCCCGACTGGGACTATTATTTTGAGCACCCTCGTTTCGGCCGGGTCCAGACAATTAAGGTTAATGATCAATATTCAATTGACCTCCGCCGCTCTGATTACTTTAATAAATTAAAGGAGCAGTTAAAAGACGGAGCTAAAGTGATTATTGCCGCGGATATGGTGTCTTTACCCGGAATTTTGCCGCTGTTAATGGGCATTGATTTTATCATGCTGCGGGCCAGCTACACGCCGCAATGGTCAGTTGATTTTGTTCAGTCATTTAGCAATGGCTGGGTAATCAACCGCTTGGGAGAACTGCCGGCTGTAGTTGATAAAATTATGAGAAAGTGGTTTTTAAAAAATGAACTTTAAAATAAAAAGACCTAATTGGTTGGAGGAGATTAAAGTTTTAGTTTGGGATTTAGATGGGACTCTTTATAAAGAAATCCCGCAAATGAAAAAGGAAATTCATAAAAATGCAGTCAACTTGGTTAAAAAAGCCCAGGCGGTTTCTTCTAAAAAAGCGGCAGAAATGTTTTCTAAAACCTATCAACAGACTAAAAGCAACAGCTTGGCTTTAGTTAAGCTGGGAGTAAATAGAGAAGAGGTTTTAAAAGGGGACTGGTATAACCTCGCCCAGCTGAAATATTTACAATCTGACTCTCATCTGCCCCTGCTTTTTAAAAAGCTTAAAGGCTTAATTCATATTATCGACACTAATTCTAATCGGCAGGCAGCTTTTAAAAAACTGAAAATTTTAGGATTAAGCCCCAAAATTTTTGCTAAAATTTTTACCAGTACAGATATGCAGACTCGAGTCAAACCTGACCCTTTTGCCTTTAAAATAGTTTTAAGATTTACTGGCTTAAAAGCCTATCAGCACTTATTTATTGGCGACAGCGAAGGCAAAGAAGTGATTCCGGCTAAAAAGCTAGGTTTTCACACTTGCTTTGTTTGGGGAAGGTCAAGAGAAGCAGATATTAGTTTACCGACAGTTTATGAGTTGGCTAGGTTATTTAAGTAGAACTTTTTAAAATTGAGTTATTAACTGCCCTCAGAGATTGAGGGTTTTTTGGAGCCTAAATTATGACAGGAAGAGTCGAAAGCGCGAGACTAATAATCTCTGCCTTAGAAGATGTTCTTCCTGGAAAACAAGAGGGGGCTGGAGAGATTAAAGTAACCGCTCAAAAGGGAGAAAGGTGGTTATTAACCATCGGTAGAGAAAGCTATGTTGTTTTAGGCCCCTCTGCTTTGGAGGGGTTGTCCACTTTACCTGATGCTGCAGATTCAACTAGGTCTATTTTTTCCTTTTTTAGAGAAACAGGAGGAGCGGTTTTATTAGCCGGAGCGATGAGATCTGGTAAATCAGCTGTTTTCAATCAGACGGTAATTAGAACGGTTAATTTTAACCTTGAAACAGGTAATTCTGCCCCTTTGCCAGTAGTAGTTGGCAGAGCAAAAAAGGGGAGGCAAGTAGATGTAATGGCAGAATTACAAAAGAATATAGGGTCTTTTGCTTCTTTTAACTTTCAAATTGAGGGGCCTTTAGATTTCCTTTATTTTGTCGAGCAGCAGTTAGAGGGCAGAAGGGGGAAGCTGAGATTGGCGGCGCTTGAAGAAGTCGGAATCCTTTTATTTTCTAGAGAGGAATATTTGGCTAAGGTTTTAGAAAACATTGATTTTTACTTAGGGCGAGCCGGATTACCAGACCAGCTTAAAGAATCTTTTGAGAAAGCTCTTCAGAAATCAGATCCGGCCCAATGTTTTGGAGAGGAATTTGTTTTAATGACCCAAGCGTTGGGAGCTAAGGGGATAAATTTTATCGGCGCGACGGTTGATCGCTTTACTTCGGGGCAGCCTTGGCCGCCAACAGCTCAATTCTGCGCAATGGCAAGAGAATCAGAGAAATATCAAGTCCATCGAAGGTTTTCTGAGTGTTTAGGCTGTGGTGAACCAGCGGTAATCAGCGCCGTAACTGAACCTCTTGATAAAGTTGTTAAAGTCGGAAAAAAAGACTATAGAATTTATCGTGTTATTACTGATTTGTCAGGATCTGTAGAAGCAGTCGAGCCTTATTTTGCTCCTTTGTGTGCTGGTTGCAATGATCAAATAAGGTCAGGATTAGCTTCTGCTGATTGGCCTGAAATATGGGTTCAAAAATAAAGTCTTTTATTTTTTTAGTTTAAATAGTAGTATTATTTAAGGATGAAAATATATTTTGGCGCTTCAATTTCTTTAGGCAGAAAGTATTTAAACCAAACGCGGCGAATAGTGAGGGAAATTAAAAAACTAGGCCACCAGGTTCTATCAGAGCATGTAGTTAAAGCTAAATTTAAACCCGAGACAAATGTCAAACCAGAAAAATTATTTAAACAAGAAGCAAAAAGAATTGAAAAAGCCGATTTAATGGTGGCCGAAGTCACTCAGGCTTCCTGGGGAACTGCTTTTTTAATGGAGCATGCTCTAAAGCATAATAAGCCGGTGCTGGCTCTTTATTATCAAGATAACCACGCCAAGCTTTCGTTAATGGTCAAGGGCCACCCGGAACTTTATTTAGTCAGCTATGATAGAGATAATTTAAAGACTGTTTTAAAATTTAATCTCAAACATTTTCAGCAGAGATTGAAAGCTAAAGGGCGGTTGATTGTCGTTGATGGCGCTAACGGCGCAGGCAAAGCAACCCAAACAGCTTTATTAATAAGGTATTTTAAAAAAAAGAAAATTCCTGCTAAAAAAATAAGCTATCCGCGCTACTACACCTCCTTTCATGGTAAAACTATTGCTCGGTTTCTAAACGGAGAGTTTGGCCAGTTGGAGGAAGTCAGTCCTTATTTATCCTCTTTAGCTTATGCTCTAGACAGGCTGACCTCTAAAAATCAAATTTTAGACTGGCTAGATTCCGGCAATATTGTTGTCGCTGACCGCTATGTGCCTTCCAGCCTGGCTCACCAGGGGGTGAAGCTGAAAGGCAAAGAGAGGAAGAAAATAATCAACTGGATTTATGAAATGGAGGATAAACAGCACCGAATGCCTAAAGAAGACATTGTTATTTATCTCTATGTGCCGCCGGAAATTTCCGACCGGCTGGTTCTAGAAAAAGCCAAAAAATATAAAAAGGGCAAGAAAAAAGATATCGAAGAAGGCCTTGTTTATCAACGACAAGTAGTTAAACTTTATTTACAGCTTTGCCGGCGATATCGGCACTGGCAGAAAATAGACTGCGTGGATAAAAAGGGCAAATTAAAGTCCCGGCCGGCTATCCACCGGCTAATTATCCAAACTTTAAAAAAGAAGCAAATTTCAGATTAATTTGTTTTTTTAAGCCCTTTAAGTTAAAATAAGAGAGTTATCACGCACACTCAGCAGATTCTCCTGAAGACTTCTGGCTGAGTGGAGGGCCGTTTGTTTTTACCGCGGCAAACAAGGAGAACAAATGAAGGCAAAAAAGCAGACGCGAAAGACGCGAAAAAAAAGGCGCGAAAAGAGAAAAAAACGAAGACTTCTTACAGAGTTTCTCTAGAAAAGTTATTAGAGGCTGGTTGCCATTTCGGTCATCAGGGCAAGCGCTGGAATCCGAAAATGGCCCCTTATCTCTGGAAAAAGAAAGAAGGCGTTCATATTTTTGACCTAGCAGTAACCGCTCAAAAACTGGAAGAAGCCTGTTTGGCTCTGAAGGCTTTGGTAAAGAGAGGTAAGAGGGTAGTTTTTGTAGGCACTAAACGCCAGGCAGAGGCGATTATTAAAGAAGAAGCAGCTAATGCTGGGATTAACTATGTGGCCAGCCGCTGGCTGGGAGGAACTATTACCAATTGGAAGCAGATTAAAAAAAGCATTGCTAAACTCAAGGAGATGAAAGAAAAACAGGAGAAGGGGGAATATGAAAAATATACTAAAAAGGAAAATGTGCTTATTAATCGAGAGATTGGCCGCTTGACTCGTTTTTTTGAGGGCTTGTTAGATTTAGAGAAGATTCCAGATGCTCTTTTTATCGTTGATGTCAATCGAGAAATTGCGGCCGTTAAAGAAGCCAGAAAAAAGGGTTTGCAGATTTTTGCAATTGTTGACTCTAACGCTGATCCTGATCTAGTTGATTATGTAATCCCGGCTAATGATGACGCAGTTCAGTCAATTAAATTAGTTGTTAGTAAAATGGCTCAGGCGGCAGGAGAGGGTAAAAAGTTGAGAAAGGAATAGCAGACTTGTCTGCGATTGAATTAATTTATCGCAAAACGCAAATAAATTTGCTAAGCCAAAAATAATGAAAATATCTTTAGAAGAACTTAAAAAGCTTAGAACTGAAACCGGAGCAGGAGTAATGGACTGCCGCCAGGCTTTAACTGAGGCAAAGGGCGATTTGAAAAAAGCCAAGGAGTGGCTGAAAACCAGGGGGGCTCAGATTGCAGCCAAAAAAGAAGACCGGAAAACAAAAATAGGCTTGGTTGAGGCCTATATTCATAGCAACGGCCTGGTTGGCGCCCTAGTTAAATTGGGTTGTGAAACTGATTTTGTTGCCCAGACAAAGGAGTTTAAAAAATTAGCCCACGAATTGGCGATGCAGGTGGTGGCAATGAAGCCCCAGAATGTCAAAGAGTTGACGGATCAGGACTATATTCGTGATCCGCAGAAAAAAATAGCCGATCTGGTGAAAGAAGTAGTTGCCAAAACAGGAGAGAATGTTAAGATAAAAGAGATTGCCAGATTGGAGTTCGGAGAGGAATGAAGGAACTGCTTGAAGAAGCCAAAAGCCAGCTGGCGGAGGTTTTGGAGTTAGTGGCAGAGGATTTAAAAGGCGTGAAGACCGGTCGGGCTAAACCTCAGTTGGTGGAAGATCTGGAAGTGGAAGCCTACCAGACAAAAATGACTCTTAAAGAACTGGCTTCAATTTCGGTTGCTGATCCGCATACCCTGCTTGTTTCTCCTTGGGATAAAAGTGTAATTGAAGCAATTGAAAAAGCAGTTAATGCCAGTGATCTTCATCTCCATGCTCAGGTGGCTAATGAGACAATTAGAATTAAAATTCCGGCTTTGACTGAAGAGACGAGAAAAGACTTAGTCAAACTGGTTCAGCAGAAGCTGGAATCAGGCCGGCGCTTGCTCCGCCAGGTTCGCAACGAGTCTAAGAAAAAAATCGAAGATTTAAAAGGGGGAGCGGGTGTTTCTGAAGACGATATTCACCAGTGGCTGGAAAATCTTCAAGAGCTGGTTGATCAGTTCTTAGAAAAAATAGAGATGTTAGGCAAAAAAAAAGAAGAGGAATTATTAAAAATTTAAAATTAAGAATTAAAAATTAGGGCAGATGCTGGCTAATGTTATTGTTTTCATCATCGTTCTTTCAATTCTTATTTTTATCCACGAATTAGGTCATTTTATTGCCGCCAAAAAATCAGGCATTAAAGTTGAAGAATTTGGCTTTGGCTATCCGCCAAGGATCTGGGGGAAAAAGGTTGGCGGAACAGTTTATTCTGTTAATTTAATTCCTTTTGGCGGTTTTGTTCGTTTGTTAGGTCAGGAGAGGCGCGAAAAGGAAAAATATAGCCCTTCGGAATTACGGCAGGCTTTTTTTAATAAGTCTAAAAAAACCAGGTCTTTAGTTTTACTAGCGGGTATTTTTAATAATTTTCTTCTGGGTGTGCTTTGTTTTTCGGTAATTTATTCAAAATTAGGCATTCCTCGAAAGCTGGGGGCAGTTGAAATTGTTGAGGTTCTTTCTGGCGGGCCGGCGGCTGAAGCAGGCCTGCAGGCTGGAGAACAGATTACCGCTATTCAAGGCCAAGAAACGGTTTCGATAGCGGAATTTACTGACTTAATTGAAGCCAATCAGGGTCAAGAAATTAGTCTTCAGGCCGGAGAAAAAGAGTTAACTTTAATTCCCCGCAAAAATCCGCCTCCAGAAGAAGGCAGTTTAGGAGTAATTATTACTGATACAGAATTAGTTTTTTATCCCTGGTGGCAGATGCCTTTTTTAGGCGCCTGGGAAGGGTTGAAAGAAGCTTTTGGTTGGAGTTTAATGGTTTTAGAAGGGATCTGTCTGAGTTTAAGACAGCTTTTTGCCGGAGTGGTGCCGGAAGTAGCCGGGCCGGTGGGAATTTTTCAGTTGACAGCCGGCGCAGCCGAGCAGGGTTTATTAAGCCTGATTCAATTTGTCGGCATTCTCTCTGTTAACTTGGCTGTTTTAAACCTTCTGCCTTTGCCTGCTCTAGACGGCGGTCATTTAGTTTTTGTTTTTGTCGGTGATTTATTAGAAGAAAAAAGGCGGGAGAAGGTAGAGCATATCATTAATTTAGTTGGTTTTGTTTTTTTGTTAAGCCTAATGGTTTTGGTGACCATTAGTGATTTAAGCCGCCTATGGCAGGGCTGGTCATTGTTTAATCTCTTTCGCCGCTGGTTTTCTTAAGCTATAATTAAATTATGCGCTATTCCCACCTTTTTACTAAAACTAGAAAAAATCCGCCCAAAGATGAACCGACCAAAAATGCCCAGCTTCTAATTCAAGCCGGGTATGTTAATAAATTAATGGCCGGCGTTTACAGTTATTTACCTTTGGGTTTGCGGGTTTTGAATAAAATTGAAGACATTATTCGTCAAGAGATGGCTTCAGTTGAAGCGGAAGAGGTTTTTTTGCCCGCTCTTCAACCGGCAGAGAATTGGCAGACGACCGGTGGTTGGGACAAGATCGACGTGCTTTTCAAGATTAACAGCCGGACCGGTAAAGATTACGCTTTAGGTCAGAGCCATGAAGAAGTAATTACTCCGCTAGTCAAAGAATACACCCAATCATATAAAGACCTGCCGGTTCATATTTATCAAATCCAAAATAAATACCGTGATGAACTGCGAGCTAAATCAGGGATTCTCCGCGGCCGGGAGTTCGGGATGAAAGACCTCTATAGTTTTCATCTGAATCAAACAGATTTCGAAAAATATTATGAAGCGGTGAAGAAAGCTTATCTGCGGGTTTTTAAAACCTGCGGTTTAACCGCCAAAGTAACCGAAGCTTCAGGCGGTTCTTTTTCCGAAAAAATTTCTTATGAATTTATGGTCTTAACCTCAGCCGGCGAAGATGATATTCTTTTTTGCCCCCAATGCGAGTATTGTGTCAACGTTGAAATTGCCCAAAAGAAAAAAGGAGACCCTTGTCCTAAATGTACTCAGGGGCGCTTAAAACAAGCTCTGGCCTCAGAAGTGGGCAATGTTTTCGATCTTGGCCAGAAATATACTAAAGATTTTGATTTTTATGTTTTGGATAGACAAGGGGAAAAAGTTTATCCGATTATGGGTTGTTATGGTATTGGCACCGGCCGTTTAATGGGGGTTATTGTCGAAAAACACAATGATGAAAAAGGAATTATCTGGCCCCAGTCGGTGGCTCCTTTTTCTGCTCATTTAATTGATATTCAAAGAGGAGAAAAGGGTCGAGAGATTTACAGAAAATTGCAAAGAGAGGCGGTTTCTGTTTTTTGGGACGACCGGCCTGATGTTTCTATCGGTGAGAAATTTGCCGATGCAGATTTAATCGGCATTCCTGTCCGTCTAGTTGTTTCTTCAGAAAGTGGAGACAAAGTGGAGTGGAAAAAAAGGGACAAGGAAAAAACAGAATTACTTAGTCTTAAAGAAGTAGTCAAGTGTCTCCGTTCTTAAGCTCTTCCCCTTGTTTAAGCTTTGTAAAAAAACTATACTTAGATTGCTATGCCTAAATTAATTGTCACTCATTTTAATCCAGACTTAGACGCGGTTTGCGCTGTTTGGTTGTTAAGAGAATTTGACCAGCAGTTTAAAAACGCTCAGGTAGTTTTTGTTCCGGCTGGAGAGACCTATCAAGGTCAAAAAGTGGACTCTAGCCCAGATGTGGTTCATGTAGACACTGGTTTGGGCCAGTTTGACCATCATCAGCTCAAAGAGAAAACTTGTGCCGCCCAATTGGTCTTTAATTATTTAAAATCTAAAAAGAAGCACTTAAAAGATGAAAAAGCTTTAGTTCAGTTAATTGAAGTAGTTTGCGAAGTTGACCATTTCGGCGAATGTCTTTGGCCTGAACCAACTTCTTTTCGTTATGATTTTTTCCTCAGCGAGGTTTTGAAAGGCTTAAAATTAAGCGGTCAAGCTGAAGATCAAGGAATAGTCGATTTAGGCAGTCAATATTTAACTGGAGTTTATCACTGCATCAAAGTTAAGCTTAAAGCAATAGAGGAGCTTAAAGAAGGGTACCCTTTTGCTAGCAAATGGGGCGAGGCGATCGGCTTTTTGACCCAAAACAGCGCCGTCATCAAGCTGGCCCAAAAAAAGGGCTATGTTCTGGTTGTTCAAAAAGATCCGGAGACCGAGCATGTTCGGATTAAAGCCAGGCCGGACAGCGCAATTGATTTAACGGCGGCCAAGGAAAGGCTCAAAAATCTTGATCCTCAAGCAACTTGGTTTTTACACATTTCTAAAAAAATGCTGCTTAATGGTTCGACAAAAAATGATAAAATGAAGCCAAGCAAGCTAAGTTTGAAAAAGGTAATCGAGGTTTTATCTGTCAGTTAAAAAGTTTATAAAGTTTGAAAACAAGAGATGGATTTAGAAATAGTTAAAATTAAAAACCCAGACAGCCTTAATTTAATTTTCGGCCAGAGCCATTTTATTAAGACGGTGGAGGATTTACATGAGGCTTTAATGGCGGCTGTACCTAATATTAAATTTGGCCTGGCATTTGCTGAAGCTTCAGGCCCTTGTTTGACTAGGTCTTCAGGAACAGACAAAAAACTAGTAAAGCTGGCGGAGGAGAACATTTTAAAAATCGGCGCCGGCCATAGTTTTTTGATCTTTTTGAAAAATTGCTTCCCGATTAATGTTCTGTCGTCAATTAGGCAAACAGCTGAGGTTTGCCAGATTTTCTGCGCCAGTGCCAATCCGGTCGAAGTGGTGATCTGCCAAACTAAGAATGGCCGGGCAGTCCTAGGCGTAGTTGACGGCCAGTCGCCGCAGGGAATTGAAAAGGCTAAACAAAGAAAACAGAGAAAAGAGAAAAA
>Ga0180433_10012097_pt1 | contig 10132 bp, 5 predicted proteins | sample SS_ome_8_FD_132980 | JGI IMG/M metagenome (GOLD analysis project Ga0180433, IMG submission 132980) | Hypersaline lake sediment archaeal communities from the Salton Sea, California, USA - SS_1_D_1 metaG | ecosystem: Environmental > Aquatic > Non-marine Saline and Alkaline > Hypersaline > Sediment...
AATGGATAGCTTGTAAATTGAAGTAAGCGATAAATTAATTTCAAAGAAATGGTTTAATTTAAAGCTTTTTTACAGTAATCAGTATAATGAGTTAAAATGAAAAGATCAATAAACGATGTTAAATTTATTAGATTTATTTGTATCATTCACACATTCGTTACAAACAGTATTAGGAGATTATAGGTTTCTCCTTGCAGCAACATCACTTTCCATTTTTCTCAAAGCTTTTATTTTAGTAATTCTTATTAAAAGAGGGGTTTTGTCAAATAAAGCCCGTAAGCCGTTTGTTTTTTTGCTTATTTTTATAATCGGTACAATAGTATCAGACTTCACCTGGATTTTTAAACTTTGTCAATTACTGTTCTTTCCAAACATGGATTATCGTTTTTTGTTATTCTCTATACGTATATCATGGGGGTTTAGCGTTATTCAATATCAATTTCTTGCTCTTTTTATAGAAAATTTAACAAACAAAAAAAATAATATTAAAACTCACCAAAAAATATTTCTATTTTTTAGCTCAGCTATAGGGCTATTTTTTGTCGTATTAGCATTTTATAAATTTAATTGTTTTGCAACTTCAGGCAGACCCGGCATTGAATTTAATGTTTTGACACTGGCATCCATTTATAATATTTTCCCTCTAATGATATCAACAATTTTCATCGCAAGTTGGAAATTAAGATCATCAAAAATCCCGCGAATACTGAGAAGACAAATAAAAATACTTATACAATTTATAATATTTCCCCTTTTAGTAGCCGAACTCATACAAGCTTATCCTGGCTTTGTTTCAACAACTGTATCCAACGCTTACGCTGCTGTGGGATTTTCGACTTTACTCGTAACCTATGCAATATTTCACTGTATGAGAAAAATTATGGGGTTGCGGTTTTTAAACTTGGATAATCACGTACAAGCAGCCAAGAAATTTTCATTCATTGACGACTTTAAAAGCATATTGGATCAGTTTACACAAGTAACCAGTACACGTGAGTTGGGACACATTACGCAGAACTTTTTTAATGATGCGTTTAACATTCCGACACGGCGAACGCGATTGTACATTAGAAATCTTGAAAATAAAAACAAAAGTTCCGATCTTGAAAAACAGTATGCAACCTTTGACAGTGAACAAACAACAATTGAAAGCTTTATCAACAGTTATGATGCCAATACTGATATTGGAAAATACCTGAGGAAAAAAAGCATTATCATCAACGATGAGCTTGAATTTAGTAATTTTTATGACGAAAATGAGACACGCTTGACCATCTTACAATTCATGAACAATATCGCAGCTGATATTTTTATTCCGATATTTGAAAATGGTACAATGGCCGGATACATCATTGTGGAGAAGTATGCACGGGTCAATCATGAAAATAAAAATGCACCGTTTTACAGTAACGTTGAACGTGATCAGATGCTCGTTTTTATAAACTATTTGGGCAACATTATCAAGTTGCTACAAACACGCAGTTTAAATTCGATCATCAAACTAGAAAAAGAACTACGGGAAGAAATTTATCGCAAGCACCAAGAGGTCAATCAGTACAAAGAAAGTATTCGGTCTTTCTTGAGAAATCAACAGAAAAAAATTGGTGTCATTTTTTATAAAAATAGAAGATTTAATTTTGGTAATCAGACAGCTCAAGAGCTGATCCCAATAAAATTGAATACCCATGATGGACACCCGATTACCAAGCGACTTAAAAAAGTTGCAACACAGGTTGTGGAATACAAATCTCCACAAACGTGCTTTATTCACGACAGCAAGGGAGAAAAACTGGTTGTCTCAGCATTGCTCAACACGGAGAAAAACAACGTCATTATGATTGTCTATTATCCAGAAATTTCTGATATTTTAAAACGAAAAATCGGCTTTTTAAAAGATCCAACCAAGTGGGATTATTTGCTGTATTTGGAAACTACTCAATCTGGAAAACTAATCAAAGAGCTTATTCCAGGTAATGGTGAAACGTTATTGAACTTTAAGATCAACTTGTTAAAACTTGCGTTGAACAAAAAGGCGATACTGCTTGATATGCCCGATCAGGACTTGGTACCAACAGTTGAGATCCTGCATCACATCAGTTTAAAAGAAACATTGCACATTCTTGATCTGCAAAAGCCATCAACCAGTTTTGATACCGCAGTCAAATTGTTTGGAATAAATCCTATCTTTGGCATTAAGACAACCAATGAAAAGCCGTTGCTCGAAAAACTTGATAACATCGGCACTCTGTTTATCAAAAACATTCACTTTCTTGAAATTGAAACTCAAAAACATTTGGCCGAATTTATAAAATATGGTTTTTTCAAAATCTTTAAGGGGCAGCAAAAAACATTTTCCAATGTCAGAATTATCTGCTCAACCAGTGTTAACTTAAAAACCGCAGTCCAAGATGGCAAATTCTCTCAAGCTCTGTACGATGAACTGAACAAAACATCACTTTGCATGCCATCACTTATGACATTACCCGAAGAAGAGCTTGAAAACCTTACCTCTGGGTTTACGCAACAGGCGATCAAAACAGATGAATTTCAACACCTGCTTGAACTTACCAATTCAGAAAAACAACGACTGGCAAAAGCAAGGCCTGCTAGCTTTGCCGAATTAAAAAACCGGGTACAAACTATTTTGGTCAAAAAATCAAAACAGAGCGCTATCTACGAAGAAGCACAATTTGACCCTGCATACGACGTTTCTGACCCACAACTGGTTGAAGCCGTCCGCCTTGGCAAACATGCCCTGCGGGATAAAAAAATTATGACTATGCTCTGGAATAAATTCAGCAACCAAAATAAAATTGCAAATTTACTGGGCGTCAACCGCTCCTCAGTAAACAGACGTTGTAAAGAGTATAATTTGCTTGATTAGCAAAATTCTCAAAGATTATTTCTACAACAACAATGACAGAGGAACTTTAAGAGCCTATCCCAAAAGTAAATTCTTCATAAAAAATATATAAAGGGCATACCGTAAATGATATGCCCTTTATATACTCGTATGTCGTTCTTGTAAAACCTATCCAGGTAGGAAAGTCGGCAAGAAAACCGAACTTTCTATAGTTTCTATTGTTGTGCTACAAAATCAACAAAATCGGCCTTCAGCTTTTTATAACAATCATCTGCTAATTCATAACTTGCCTTTGTTTGAAAGCTGAAGCTTCTATCCATCTCATAAAGCTTTGCTCTATCAGCTTTGTCTACTGCTAAGTCACCTTGCTCTACAATATGCCTAAAATAGGTTGGTGATTTTATGTATTCTGCTCTTGACAATCTTGTTACACTATATTTTTTTAACAATACTTTTAACAAGGCTGTTTCATCTGGTGTCACAGGAGCTGGGAACCAAACTTCTCCTTGTTTCCCAAGCATTTTTCTATACGCATAAATAAATTGCAGGTATTCAGCTCGAGCTCTTTTGTCTTGGTCACTATCTGTATTGAAATGCGTTTTGTGCGGAGCTAAGTAAAGAGCATTGAAATAGCCGTATTGCTTTTCTTTTTTGCACAACTGATGATTTCCTGATCCACATTCTGGACAATGCTCTGAGCAATCCATACTATGATATTCTTCCTGTTCGCATTCTGAACAAGGACATTCTCCAACTTTATTTTCGCAATATTTGCCATTAAATCCTCTTGTTCGAATTATATCTATCGCATCCGCGGTGCATAAAAGATGCTGAGCAAAACTTCGCTTGCTTCTCGGAGCTTTTTTTATAATACTTGCATATTTTTCTGCAGTAGCATCATCTATCCCATTATCTTTTAAAAAATCAAGGCAGTTTTGATAACTTTCAGCTTCCCATAGATCTTCTTCCTCGCCTTCTCTTCCTGAATCATGCATTAACGCAGCAATCATCAAAAGACGTATATTCCTTTTTGAATTGAGCAATTCTGCTGCTTCTGCACTTCGCTTGTCATACCCATACTTTTTATAAAGTACACATAAATGCTCAATAATGATTGCCACACGCATCACATGCATCCCACCATGAAACAATCTTGGAATATTGCATTGTCTTACCTTTGGAGTTTGACCTTCTTTGTAAGGTTTTAAATAATATTTTTTATGAACAATTTGCGCAATATCTGCAAACGGCGCTGTAATTAGCATAGACTCACGCAAATCTTCAGCTTCAGCGCATGGTGGCCTTTCACCTTGCATAGCACATGGAACTTCCATTGAAAACACACTACTTGAACTTGAAAGCATTACACCTGCCACCAATAAAATTATATTTTTCTTGATCATATTTTTATCCTTCTATTTTTAAAAATTATTATCTTCCTTTTACTTTGCCAAGCATCAAACGCTCTTTCCCTTCCAAGTCATTCTGATCCCTCCTAAGTTTATCGAAGAACCTGCCAATTGAAGCATCAACACAAACTGAAGCTTTTCAAAGAGATGGCAAAGCCCACACGGGAACTACGATAGTTTTTCCAGGCAATTGAACTTGCTTCTTACCAACTCTTGTACCTACCGTAGATTTTTCTTCTTGTAGCGTTTTTAGCACACCGCATGCACCTACAATTCTCTCTTCCTCGTACTCATCTCTTGTTGGAAGCTCATACTCCTTCACAAAACCTCCTGATACAACAAATAATCTTTTTCCAGTTGAATCAAATATAAATTCACCACTCTGCCCAAGATTCAATAATACTTCTCCACTTGCAATATCAAACAACTGTAAACTACTATCTCTAAACTTAATAACTAAAAACCTTCCACCTGGGCTAAATGCATACCGATAAATATTTGCTGTTAATTTATCTTGAAACTTTGCCCCCCTGCTTGCAACATCAAATAGCTGAAAGCCCTCCGTAAAATCCTCAACAGCTAAAACCTTCCCGTCCGGGCTAAATCTAAAATTGCAAGTATCGGTTAATTTATCTTGAAACTTTGCTTCTTCCCCACTTACAACATTAAATAACTGCAAACTACGATCTCTAAACTTAACAGCTAAAAACCTTCCATCTGGGCTAAATCGAAAACAATCGGAACAAATGCAAAGATTAGTTAATTTATCTTGAAACTTTGTTTCCCCACTTACAATATCAAATAACTGCAAGCTACGATCTCTAAACTTAACAGCTAAAAATCTTCCATCTGGGCTAAATTCACAAGAACTAACATAATTTATTTTTTGAGAAAACTCTTCTCTTCCGCTTACAATATCAAATAGCTGTAAGTGTCTTCCAAACTGAACAGCTAAAAACCTTCCATCTGGACTAAATTTAAAAGAACTAACATTAGCTTTTGGAGAAAATTTCTCTCTTCCACTTACAACATCAAATAACTGTAAACCCACATCTCTAGACTTAACAACTAAAAACCTTCCATCCGGGCTAAATTCAAAAAAACAAACATTAGCTTTTTGAGAAAACTTCACTCTTCCACTTACAAAATCAAATAGCTGGAAGCCCTCCATAAACCAAACAGCTAAAACCTTCCCATCTGGGCTAAATTTAAAAGAACTAACATTAGTTTTTTTAAGTTTAGCCTTCCCTCTTGCAACATCAAATAACTGTAAGCTATATCCCTTTTTTTTACTATTAAACCAAACAGCTAAAAATCTTCCATCTGGGCTAAATTTGTAAGAATCACCCTCATCAATCTTACTAGTTAATTTCTCTTGAAATTTTGCTTTCCCACTTGAAGTATCAAATATCTGTAAGGCTTTCCCCTCGAGTGACAGGAGGCCCTTTCTTTTAAACTTAACAGCTAAAAACCTTTCATCTGGGCTCAATATCAAACGGTGAACATCACCTTCTCGGATTTTAATGCTTTTAATACTTCTCAAGTCCAACTGACTTACTCCACGGGGAGCATCAGCCCGCGCTGTTAAATGCATTGGAAACAAGTTGTTAAAACTTGTAAAAACTACCATTAGAGCCAATAAAATTACATACTTTTTGTGTCGATTAGAAATCATAATTTATTCCTTCCGTTTAATTAAATTCATACACAACCAAGCAAAAAACTGTCCAGCTTTTCTCTGCAAAATAAAGCCTATCTCCTCAATTTTTAAAATACCAAAAAACAAGCTTTTTGCAAGAAATATTTTCTTTTTGTCAAGTAAAAAACCGAAAGCCCCTTGTAGATAGACACTTAACACAATGCACTATCTGGAGAAGCTATCCAACTTCTATCCACACAAAATACACGTCTAGAGGCTATATCCAGGACAACAAGTAAATTTCATTGAATCGTCCTCAGGCATAAAATGCTACAACCAACATAATCGGCAAAATACAGCAAACGGAAATACATACTCTAAGACAAATACAAAGCTAAGAAATCTTTTCACAAATACCCTCTATTTATCACTCAATCTAACAAATAATCACATAAATATTGTTTCGCCGCAAGCATTGTATTATTTTTTAAGTAGGAATAAACACATACCAAAAAAAGGAGGGATTTTCTATGAAAGCAATCGCATATCTTTTGATCGCAAGCCTCACCCTATCTGTGCACGCAAAACACGATGATAAAAATCCAAAAAATACAAAAAACTCCCGACCGCTCAATATTTTCAATTACATTTACAGTAATTCAAAAAGTGAAGCTGATGCCAAAGGAGATGCAAAAAACAAACCACTTCATGCAACGCACCAAGAAAGCAAAATGAAACATCTCACCTCTTCAAGCTTTTTGGAAAAATTGTTATCGCTGGCCGCAGCAGGAGTTGGAGTTACTGCCGGTACTGTCTACATAATAAAAAGTGTACTGAGCGGAAAAGGTGGTCAATCTACTGCAGCGCTCAAAAAGGATGTTGAACGATTACGATCTTTGTTGATTAACATGTCAAAGCAAGCAAACATGCAAAAAATAAAAGAATTATTGAGCAAAATTCATATTTTTTCAAGAAAAATTCAGAAATAGAGTGTACTGTACCTAATATAATTTCCTGATTTGTCCAAAACATATTATAATCTATACCAAGTTGGCAGAATTTTTTTTTAATATTTGCCCTTGGGAAAAATGTTTAGCATAGATAATTTTATACAAAACATATGGCAAACCGTAACTGGTTTTCATTTTCTTTTGCTCGTTTTTATTGCCGCCTTCATATTCAAAATTATTATTATGGTGCGGCTTGTTTTTCACAAAAGAAGCTCAAGAAAAACCAATAAACAAATAGTGCTGCTTTTAATCGCTATAGCCGTTGCAATTGTCATAAATTTTACCTGGATAATCAAAACAGCACATAAAACATTTTGGTCAACACTTGATAACCGCATATTGCTTTTTTTAATACGAGTCACTTGGGCTGCAATCACTCTGCATTATCACGCATTAGCACTGTTCATCGAATCACTGGTAAAAAAGAAAAATCTTTTGAAAAATGTGCGCCAAAAAATTTTGATGCCCATAAGTGGAGTCCTTTTTTTGTTTTTCACGGTACTGGCTTTTGTAAAGTTTAATGACCTGGTACGGCCTACTGTAGAATTGACTGTTGTAAGATACGCACCATACTACTATCTTTTTGCCCTATTGTTGATAAGTCTGGTTGTATCACTTGCAAAACTAAAATCAAGTGATATACCCCGTATTTTAAAGCGACAATTTACTATTTTTGTAAAAGTATTATTTTTTCCGATCATTGCGACAGAAATCATTCACTTTTATCCGATTAAATCTTTGTACGTTGGTCGTAGATACACCATAACCGCAATCTCAATCTCACTACTCACCTATGCACTCTACCACTGTATAAAAAAAATTATTGGACTCCGTTTTTTAAATATAAAAAATCATGTGCAATCGAAAAATAAACTATATTTCATTCATAATTTTAAAAATATACTTGAAAAGTTTAGCAATATATCAAACACCAGAGAACTGGTACACATAACCAAAAGCTTCTTTAAGGATACACTGCATATTCCGATGCAAAAAACACATCTTTATATCAAAAAAGAAAAAAAGCAGACGTATCAAGAAGAAAACATGCAACTACTTGACCAGGACGAATCAACTGTAGAAACATTTTTAAGTGCGCAAGATCAAGATAGCCAAATTCAAAAAATTTTAATACATGAAAAAATCGTTATAAATGATGAACTGGCATTTAGCAATTTTTATGAAGAAGAAAAAAACAGGAAAAAAATTATTTCCTTTTTAAACCATCTTAGCGCCGATATTTTTATTCCAATATACGAAAAACATAAACTCATTGCATACATCATCATTGAACGTTTTGCACGACTAGGTACTGGAAATAAGCATCATGAATTTTATAGCGACATAGAACGAGACCAGATGATCGTGTTTGCAAACCATCTTGGTAAAATTATCAACGTTATAAAGCATAAAAGTATCGATGAAATAATAAGGCAAGATAAAGCATTAAAAGACACCTTGTATACAAAAGAAAAAGAAATTGCGGGATACAAAGAAAGTATTAGATCTTTTTTAAAAAACGATAAAGAAAAGAAAATTGGCATCATCTCATACAAAAATCGCATGTTCACCCCAATCAACCAAACAGCACAATCTTTCATTTCAATCAACTTAAACACACACTCGGGGCACCCAATATCAAAAGCGATTAAAAAAATTGCAAACCAGGTCATTGAATATAAATCACCCCAAACCTGCTTTATTAAAAATATACTTGGAGAAAAACTGGTAGTATCAGGTATACCGAATGTTGAAAAAAATAATGTGATCATAACAGTAAGATATCCTGAAATATCTGATTTTCTAAAAGACAAAATTAGCATGCTGAAAGATCCAACTCTGTGGGAATACTTGCTTTACCTAGAAACGACAGAATATGGAAAATTAATCAACACATTCATACCTGGCGATGGAGAAACATTACTCAACTTTAAGGTAGATCTACTGCGAGCATCGCTAAGTAAACAACCAGTGCTCCTGCATGCGCCAGAAAAAGATATCATGTCAATTGTAGAAATCTTACATCACATAAGCCAAAGAGAATTTTTAGAAGTTGTTGATGTAAAAAAACAATATAAAAATTTAAAGCTTCCCATAAAATTATTTGGAGTGAATCCTACTCTTGGATTGCACAGTGAAACACTCCCTCTTTTTAAAAAACTTGATAAAACGGGAACATTGTGCATAAAAAACATACATCTACTTGATACCGAGACACAGGAGCACCTGCAAGAATATATCACGTATGGAACATACAGAGCCTTTAAAGGATACAATAAAGAAACTAGCAACGTCAGAATCATTTGCTCAACACCTACTAATCTAAATGCAGCCATGCAAGATGGCCATTTTTCGCAATCATTATGCAATGAGCTCAACAAATCATCGATAACACTAAAACCACTTGAGCAGTTTCATCCAGAGGAGATTATTCATCTGGCAACAGAAATTGCCAAACAGGCCATAACAACCGACGAATTTCATCATATTTTGGAATTCACAGACGCTGAAAAAAATAGACTTATCTCATCCAGACCATCAAGCATTCACGAACTAAAATCTAAAGTTAAACTGATGCTGATAAAAAAATCACAAAGAAATTCAATCTACCATGAAACACAATTTGACCCAGCGTACAACATAACCGATCCAGAAATAATAGAAGCTGCCCGCCTGGGCAAACATGCACTGAGAGATCCAAAAATAATGTCCATGCTCTGGAATAAATTTAAAAGTCAAAATAAAATTGCGCATCTACTGGGCGTGAACAGATCTTCTGTTAACAGAAGATGCAAGGAGTATAATCTCATTTAGAAGATAAAATAGCCTCCAGCGCCAATCCTTACTGAGGAAGACTTTTCTCTAAATGTAAATAGTACATCGCCCTCCTCTTCTTCTGAATCTGAATCTGAATCTAAATCTGAATCTAAATCTGAGTCTGAGTCTTTTTCCACCTCTGAAGCTTTAATAAAGGATCCTACTTCCAAAAAGGGAAAAAGTTTAGAAACAACTATGTCACGCGGTATGTGTGAAATTCTACCTTTGCACAATCCCGGATCCTTAGGGTATGTTAAATTCCTAAAAACCACAGACATATTGCATAACCTCTCAAGCAACTTCTTATTTCTTATTCTTTTCGCAGCCCGAATATATCGATTAAGAACTCTGAAAAAACTTTCTGGATCTGTTTTTTTGAGCGTCGCATTTAATA
>Ga0180433_10012098_pt1 | contig 10131 bp, 12 predicted proteins | sample SS_ome_8_FD_132980 | JGI IMG/M metagenome (GOLD analysis project Ga0180433, IMG submission 132980) | Hypersaline lake sediment archaeal communities from the Salton Sea, California, USA - SS_1_D_1 metaG | ecosystem: Environmental > Aquatic > Non-marine Saline and Alkaline > Hypersaline >...
AAAAGATACGGTAATACCCAAAAGAAGTGTTGTTCCAAGGACTTCGCTCACCGCGTTATTCTTACTCTTATTCCAATGAAATTTTTTGACATGTTTCACATGATTTTTCAAGCTGGAAAAAATAATAGTCAATAATGGTATATTCGCTCCATTGGAGTTATTATTACAATTTATCATGATGCACACCTCCTATTTCATCAAATTTGGCATACAACCAAATTCGATTTCATTATATTGAGCTGTGGTTAGCTTTATATATAAACTTTTTAGAACAAAAATCGAATAGAATGTTTCTAACCGATTTGATACAATTTTATAAAAATATATGCAAGTCTTGATAGCCGCTGACACCTATCCAAATTGCTTGGTCAAGTCCAGTGATGGTAATATTTGCCCGGACAACAATAAGGAGCCCATCTGGTAATTCAGGTAGAAAAATTCTCGTTCCTCTAAAAAGAGAAGTTTTAGGGAGATATATTTCTGCTGGAATGTAAGTTGTGTTTTCAGCTTCAAGTTCTGCCTTACTAACACAACAATCTCCAATCAATGTTTTTTGTTCATCATCTATTCTAAAAATGAAAAATTCAATATCTGTCACAATAAAGTCTATTTTATTTGGATTTATGAGCTCAAGAGTAATATAACTTGTAAATCCCCAGTTAAGAAATCCTTGACGGGTGATCTTCAAATCTGCATCAATATATGCTTCAGTTGGTGTATTTGGAGTGAATATATCCTCAATATGTGGAATATTTATCTCTGCTTTTGTAGAAAATTCCAAAGATTCAGTTATACCTGATATCATGACTCCAGCAGAAGCATTTAGATATATATTGAGCGTTTTTGAATTAAGTGCGACGATGAGAATTCTTCCTTCTCCATTAAAGGTCTTGGTGCTCTTTGCAGCGATACTCCCAAGCTCCAAGTCAAATTCTCCAACATGGGATCCATTCTCTGTTTCAAGCGTTATTGATAATTTTTCTATTTTAAGATCAAAAGAATTGGGATTTTCCATATGTATAGTAGTTGTAAAATTTATTCCCTCGGTTGATATCTCTCCAAAATCTCCTTCTATATACACATTGGGCATAGCAATATTGTTCACCACATCTCCTAGTTTGGTCTTCACATAAAAAACAATAGGTAATGTCTTTTTGAGAAAACCAAGAAAATTCACTCCAACGGTTCCTGTTAATTTTGTAACGAGACTTTCAGGTATCTCTCCATCAAATGTGACACTATCTCTTGACGTGTATGTTTTATTTTTATTAGGGGCAATTTCGCCGCCGTCGATAACCATATACATTATTATAGTTTCATCTGGTGTTTTGGTAACAACCTCAAGGTCTTCAATGGTTAAACTAAATTGATTTGGATTTACTAAACTTAGCGTTGTTTGGATGATTGTTTCTTCTGAATTAATTTCAATGATTTCAATTTCAGCAGAGATTTCTGGAATTTTTATGACTTGAATATCCAAATAAAGAAAGGCTCCAACAATAATATTTAAAATGAGTGTTATAACTAATATGACCGAAAGTATTACTTTCCTTTTATTTTTCCATGTATTTGGAGAAAACATCTTAATACATATTTATAGTTTATACTTTTATATAACTTTTCTTTTAATAATATTATCTAAGGAGAAAGACGGGGATTTAAATTATCATGACACCTGAATATTCCATTCTTGTTGATTTGACAAAAAAACTCATTAATAACTTCTATTATATCGTGGCGGTTAATATGGCAATTAAAAAATCAAGAAAAAGATCAAGGCCAGTAGAAAAGAAAAGTGTATTTGAGAAAAGTGGAGTCAAAATTGGAATTTTTCTCATTGCAATTATCATAATATTAGCAGTGGCTGTTATATTACTAAACAGTAACAATGGTAATGGCAATAATGGAGAAAATGGAACTACACCAGTTGGTAATCCAATTGCAGTTTTTGATACAACTATGGGTAATTTTAAGATTGAGTTATATGAAGATAAGACACCTATCACCGCTAGCAATTTTATACGACTTGTAAACGATGGATTTTATGATGGTATGACCTTTTACAGGATAAGTGATGATTTCATGATTCAAGCTGGAAGATATTTCCCAGACGGTTCTGAAGATCATAGTCCATATGGCAATATTGAATTTGAGACACATCCAAATGTTACACATGTCGATGGAGCAATATCAATGGCAAGCACCGGTGCACAGGTAGGTGGGAGTGGCGAATTTTTTATATGCGATGGTGCTCAAGCTTTTTTAGATGGCAATTATGCTCCGTTTGGTGTTGTTATTGAAGGAATCGAAGTTGTGAGAGACATTGCATCTCAACCTCATGATAATAGTAATCCTGCAGGTGGTGGTGTTCCTCTTGAAGATATCATAATCAACAGCATTACGATAGAAAATCAATAAAAAAGAACGTGATCCAAATGACAAATAGAAAAGCAGAATTTAAAACAAACAAAGGTATTTTTAAAATTGAACTTTTTGAAGATAAAGCACCGATTACCACAGGTAATTTTATAAAGCTAGCAAATGAGGGTTTCTATAATGGTCTTGTCTTCCACCGCGTTATTCAGGATTTTATGATACAAGGAGGATGTCCTGAAGGAACCGGGCGAGGAGGCCCAGGTTATACTATAAAAGATGAATTTCACCCAGATTTAAAACATAATTGTAAAGGAATACTCTCAATGGCAAACACTGGTCGTCCACACACCGGGGGCTCACAATTTTTTATCACCGTTGCACCCACACCACATCTTGATGGCCATCATTCAGTTTTTGGAAAAGTAACTGAAGGAATCGATGTTGTTTTAGATATATCAAAAGTTCAAAAAGACAGAAACGATCGACCAATCGATGATGTAGTCATACAACAAGTAACTATTCAATGATCGGGGATTTTTATGACCATTCTCTCAGATAAAGATATCGAAGATGCAATGAAAAACAATCATTTAGGCATCGAACCTTTCATTGAAAAAAATCTTACCCCAAACGGTTACGATCTCTCAATCGATGAAATCTATATTAGAAAAACAGATAATCATATAAAAGACGGAATGGCGACAATTCCTCCGCTCACTTGGTTTGCAATAAGTACAAAAGAATTTGTAAAAATGGGACCACAAATCACCTCACAGCTATGGATACGCTCAAGTTATGCACGAAAAGGAGTATTAGTAAGTTTTGGAAAAGTGGATGCAGGATTTCATGGAACCCTGACATTTGGCTGTTTTAACGCAAATCACGAAGAACTCGAAATACCAATTGGAGATAGATTCTGTCAGATTGTTTTTGAACATCTCTCATCAGCTGCAAATGAGCTGTATAATACACGTTCAGGTACCTATCAAAATCAGCGTGGAGTAACATTAAAACGCTAAATACAAAGACTCATCATTCAATCGATATATTGGGATCATAATATCTGTTGATATAGCTTCTGTCAACAAAATTATATTTCATCATCTTTTTTTGTTTTTCTTGTTCTATATTGACAACGGAAACTACAATATCATTTCCTGCAATATCGATGATATTAAATGTATGCCCAAAATACGCCCGTGTTCTATTGCAAGAAAACGTTCCTGCATGAACAAGTAACGTATTATGAATTTTTACCCCATAAGGAACATGTCGATGTCCCATTAGAACCAGAGGAATGTTATTTTGCAATATTATGTCAAGTGTTTCGCCAGCATCTTCAATGATGTTTTTTTCTCTACCAGAATTTGGAACAGGGACCACGTGATGATGGAAGCCAAGAATTGTTATATTCTCATTTTGTTTGATGACCTCCTGAATTAATTGATGTCTTTTTCTCCCAAGACGACCATCATCTTTATCTGGTTCACTTGAAGCAAGACCTACTAAGGTTAAGTTATCATATGTATGAGTAAAACTCGTGTCTCCAAAAAACTCAGGGAATATTTTATATCCGAGATTACGTTCATCGTGATTTCCAGGAACAATTGTAAGTTTTCCTTTGATCATTTTAAGTTTCTCCTGAACAAGTTCATACTCTGGAAGTAATCCATCTGTTGTAAGATCACCTGAGATAAAAATAATATCCGCCTCAAGTTTATTGAGAATCTTAACAGCTTTCTCAAAGATTTTATTGTTAAAATCATTTCCAAAATTTGCATGAATGTCTGAAATATGTGCAATTCTCATAATAAGAGAAGTAAATAATTTTTAATTAAAATGCTTTGTTACAAAAATAAGAAAAACTGTTCAGATAAAAAAAATACACAATTCTTCATATTCAATTATTTATCATTTTATCAATAGTTAACACACAACTTTTTTAGATGGTTAATATTTTGGAATTTAAAAAATGGATAACACATTACAACAAAAAAATACAACTTCAAGTACACTATTTCGATGGATATTAATTGTTTCAGGGACAATTTTTGTAGGACTTGGAATTATTGGAATTTTTTTACCGATTTTACCCACCACTCCTTTTCTATTACTTGCCGCTGCTTGCTATGCTCGAAGCTCAAAAAAATTTTATTATTGGCTTATTACCAACAAATGGTTTGGTGCATATATTAAAAACTATCAAGAGGGTAAAGGAATTCCATTAAAAGTAAAGATATTCACAATATCACTACTCTTGATAACCATTCTTTTCTCGATTTTTTATATAATTACTTATGTTTTAGTTAATATTGTATTAATTATCATAGCTATTGGAGTTTCTCTGCACATTATAACCATAAAAACTCTACATAAATGCCCATAAAAAAGGAAAATGAATCAATAATTATTTAAAGAAAACAACAATTAATCTTTTCAGAAAATCATATGGGATAAATTTATGATAAATAATCACCTTTTTGGGGGGAGTTATAATGGCAAAAAATAAAAAGATATTAACAACAAATTTTGGAAGGCCAGTGGATGATGATCAAAATAGTATTACAGCAGGTGATAGTGGCCCTGTTCTCATACAGGACGTTCATCTTATAGAGAAGCTTGCGCACTTTAATCGTGAACGTATTCCTGAAAGAGTTGTTCATGCAAAAGGTGCGGGTGCAGGAGGATATTTCGAAGTTACAAAGGATGTTACCAAATATACAAAAGCTAAATTTCTCTCAAAGGTCGGCAAAAAAACAGAAGTCTTTGCTCGATTTTCAACTGTCGGTGGGGAGAAAGGATCTGCTGATGCTGAACGAGATCCTCGCGGTTTTGCGATAAAATTTTACACAGAGGACGGTAACTTTGATCTCGTAGGAAACAATACACCTGTCTTTTTTATCCGTGACCCTATAAAATTTCCAGATTTTATCCACACTCAGAAACGAAACCCTGCTACAAATACAAAAGATGCAAATATGTTCTGGGATTTCCTATCCCTCACACCAGAGTCAGTTCATCAGGTTACTATTCTTTTCTCTGATAGAGGAACACCAAAAACCTATCGGAATATGAACGGATATAGTAGTCACACATACAAATGGTATAATGAAAAAGGGAAATATTTTTGGGTAAAATATCATTTTAAAACCGATCAAGGAATACAGAATCTAACCAGAATGGAAGCCGAGAGATTAAAAGGCTTTGATCCCGATCATGCAACAAGAGATCTGCATGATGCAATCAAACGAGGTGATTATCCATCATGGACCCTTCAGATACAAGTTATGACTCCACAGGAGGCGAAGGGTTATCGTTTTAATCCGTTTGATGTCACCAAAGTATGGCCTCATGGAGATTACCCTCCTATAGAGATAGGGAGAATGGTTCTTAACCGCAATCCAGATAATTACTTTGCAGAAGTGGAACAAGCTGCCTTTTCCCCAGGAAATTTCGTCCCAGGTATCGCTGCATCACCAGATAAAATGTTGCAAGGACGCCTCTTTGCGTATCATGATGCCCATCGTTATCGTTTAGGGCCAAACTATCATCTTCTACCAGTCAATAGACCCAAGGCTATGACCATGGACAATTACCAACGAGATGGATCTATGAGGTTTGATTCAAATGAAGGTGGAAAACCAAACTATTATCCAAATAGTTATGGAGGTTCTGAACCAACTCTTGATGCTTCAGATCCTGATTTTGAGGTTTCTGGGATAGCAGCCCGTCAAAAATACACACATCCTAATGATGATTTTGTCCAAGCAGGTAATTTATATCGAAAAGTCATGACTGACACAGATCGCGATCATCTCATTGATAATATTGTCACCCATTTATGTAATGCAAAAAAAGATATTCAGATTCGTCAAACAAAAGTATTTTATAAAGCTGATCCAGAGTATGGGCAACGTATTGCGAAAGGACTTGGATTAAATATTAAAGAGATTAAAAGGTAATTATAAGCGACAGTGAAATTGATATATACCCTGAATTTATTGTTATCAGATATGATTTAGAGGCTTTAAAGGAGATAGTATGAAAAATAAAAAATATATAATTACTGGGCTATTGATAATTGGTGCTGTTTTACTTTCTGGATGTACTGATCAACAAGAAGAACAAACCGGTTATATGGATGTTACGGCTGAAAAAGCGAAAAATCTTATTGATACAAAACCAGATTTAATAATAATCGATGTATCTCCAAACTACGACGACGGTCATATCCCAGGCGCAATCAACTACTATATTGGAGATGGATCATTAGACGACGCAATACCAACACTAGATAAAAACAAGGAATACCTAGTATATTGCCATGTCGACAGCGCATCCATCAGCGGAGCACAAGCACTCATAGACGCCGGATTCACCACAGTCTACAGACTTGAGGGGAACTACCAAGCATGGGTCGATGCAGGATACGATATTGAAACATAAACATTTGATACATTGGATAATATTTATTTGATATTTGTCAAATAAATCATAATCCTTTTTTTTCTTAAGAGTATTAGAAAGTTTATTTACAGAGTTGTTTCTGCCAGTATTTTATAAGATTTGGTTTTCCTAAAAAAAACTGTGAACGTAATTAGAGGAATACGCTTTCTTTTTTATAATAGCGATAAAATGCTGTAATTGCTGCTACGACAAGGATGATTAATATTCCGACCATGGCAGTTGTTGCGATTTCTGTTTGAACGCCATATATTGGATCAACTGTTATTCTTTTGAGATAAATTCCAATTAATGCCCAAATGACGACAGCACTATATGCATAGTCTTTTCTTGTAATTAGTATTAAAATCGTAATAATTAAAGCCACAACAATCACTAGTATTGTCCAAACTTGATCACTTATCCCAAAACCATCCCAATTAATGGTCACTAAAACTGCGGTAACATTTGCAATTGTTGCAACAGTTATCCATCCAATGTATACACTTATGGGAATATGAACAAATAGTTTTTCTTTCAATGATGCTATATCTCTTCCAATATTGAGTCGTAAATAGATAATAAGCAAGGAAAAAAACAATAAAATCATGACTAAAAGAGATAACAAAATTTGTTCATAATGCCATAAAAATATCCATATGATATTTGCCAAACCTGCAAGTATGAAAACGACATATATTTTTTCTAAAAAAGTCGTAGTGGACTTATTCCTTTTGAAAAGATCCTTTGCTTGAAATATTGCAAATAATATAATCAAAACATAAATGACTCCCCAGATTGCAAATGTCAAACCAGCAGGTACGAATAAATTAGGAATATTGTCTGATAATTCACCTGTATATTTACCTCCAATCGGCAATATATTCGCTAAACCATTGACAATAATTGTGAGAATAACAGCAATGATATTACCAACCTGCAGGAATTGAATTGTCTTATTTTTTATCATATCTATCTCCTCTTATGAAAAGATAATGGTATTTAATTTCAAATATCTTTGTATGATACTTTTTTACCTCTTATATTAGATTAATGAACATTTTTCTTAGAAGGAAATATTTATTTGTTATAACAAGTTGTCATGTTTAATTTCTCAGGGAGTGAAAAAATGGCATTTGAAATAGCAGGATATGGTTTGCAAGATCCTTTACCTCTATTGGGCGTAAGTTTATGGAACATACTTCTTTTTGTTGGAGTTTTGATAATTGGATTCATCGCTGTAAAGATTGCTCTAGGTGCTATTAAAAAGTGGATGATTAAGGCAAAAATGGCTGTAATTCTTGCTGATTTTACTATACGAGTTCTTCGATTGATATTATATATCTTTGTTATTGGTACTGCTCTTGCGTTTCTTGGCATCGAAATAGGAGCCGCTCTTGTAAGTGTTTCTGTTGTTTTAGGTTTTGTACTGGGTTTTGCCCTTGGAGACACCTTAAGTAATATAGCATCTGGATTTATGGTTGCGATAACAAAACCATTTAAAGCAGGAGATTTTGTCACAGCAAATGGTGAAACCGGCACAATTAGAAATGTTGGAATAAGTGTCACCGAACTCGATACGATTGATAATAAACGTATTATCATACCTAATAAGTTGGTATGGGGGGGCAATATTACAAATTTCACCCGTCATCCAACCAGGCGAGTTGATATGGAAATAGGTGTAAGCTATGGAGATGACCTTGACCATGTCATCAAAACCACAATGGGTTTATTAAAAGCCGATACCCGTGTCCTATCTGATCCTAAACCTCAAGTGGGCGTTAAGGAAATGGCCGATTCAGCAATTATACTTGTTATTAGACCTTGGGTAAAAACAGATGATTACTGGAATTTCTTTTTTGATTTCCAAAAATCATTGAAACAAACGTATGACAAAGAAAAAATTTCAATTCCTTTCCCACAGCATGATGTTCATTTATTCCAAAATAAATAATTTATGATAATCTTCAGGATTTATTGGAAAGTCAGATATACAAAATCATAATTGCATTAGAGGTGAGGTGGAAATATGTCATCGAAAAATAGTAAAGTTTTAGGTGTTGCTCTTGTAGCAGGAATATTATTATTAATCGCTGGTGTAAGCGGACTGGCGACATGGGAAACAATAAAGGAATTTGTAACAGAAAACGTGATAGACAATGGTATCGTTCAAGTTGTATTCGCAATCCTAATATTTATCGCTTCGCTTGGTGGTATATCTGTTATTATTGGTGGATTTCTCATATGGAAAGATAAAATTGGTGTGGGGAAGTTTATGATTTCGTTAGGTGCTGGTCTTGGCCTAATTGGATTGATATTTTCTGTTATCGTTGCTATACTGGATGGCAATTTCATCGTCGGAAGTTTCTTTTCTATAGGATCAATAGGTTTAATTCTGTCAATAATTGCACGGTTAATGGTAAAAAAAGGTTAACTAATTTTTACCATTTTATTCTTAATATTACTAATTATCAAATATTTGATTATTTATCATATCCTTTTTATATATGAATAACGTTTCAATCTCCTATGGCTAAGGATAAATATGTAATACTAGGGACAGTCGTCGCTCTTATTATACTTGTTTTAGGTTTTATAGGTCCGTGGTACAGCATCAGTGGTGAGTTTTTAGGAGTTAAAGCTTCAATCGATATTGGTCTTATGGGAACAACCATTAATGCTGGGAGTGGATCAAGTAGCCTAGCTGCAGAAATAGGCAGGGGAGAAGCTGATACAACTATGTATTTTGCACTAGTAACTCTCATACTTGCAATAATTTCTGTTCTTGGATTTTTAGGTGCCAGCTTTCAATCTGATACATCTAAAGTGATGAAAAAAGTTGGAGAGTTTTCTGGAATAATAACGTTTATTGTTGCAATTATTGCAATTATCTACTACATTGCAAATCTCCCAGATACATCAAACCTTGGAGATATGGGTATTAATGCTGGATTAGGCTGGGGATTTTTTCTCTTCCTGGTTGGAGCAATTATCGTTTTTATTACTAATATTATATCTAGATCGATAAAATCCTAAAAACAATCATTGTACTACAACCCATTATTCCAAATTATTCTGTAGAGTATCATCCCAAAACACAGAGTAAAAATATATTCAATAAATAATCAATCATATGAGGGATGCAAAAACAATTGATGAAGAATTTTACTTTTCTTTTGTACCATGTTTTTCAAATTTTTCAATAATTCTTCTATCGATTTGATTGCCAAAATCATCAGTCATTTTATCAAGCTTACCTGATTTAATTAAACTCACACCAATAATTGCAATGATTATCCCGGCGATCGT